>Ga0307508_10002432_pt1 | contig 19626 bp, 14 predicted proteins | sample 9_EM_MG_FD_203089 | JGI IMG/M metagenome (GOLD analysis project Ga0307508, IMG submission 203089) | Populus trichocarpa ectomycorrhiza microbial communities from riparian zone in the Pacific Northwest, United States - 9_EM | ecosystem: Host-associated > Plants > Roots > Unclassified | place... | reverse complement strand
CACAACCACCCTCGCCGCCACCGCAGCCCAGCTGACCCCCGCACCACACGCCCGCCCCCGGCGCGGCGACCCGGCCACGCCGGCCATCGGCATGCCCTTCACAGGATTTGCGAGTACTTACATCCGATCCTGTTATTTCGTGGCTATGATGTCAAGGTATGTCGATCTGTCCGATACTGGCAGATGGGCGCGTAGGAAATGAATTCGAAATCTTGGTAGGTAGCATGCGGCGAAAGCTCCGGACCCTGGCGGTCCTGCGGCCGGCCAGGTGGCGACGCCGATCGGTAAAGCTAGCCGCGGCCGCCACCGCCGCGGTGATCCTCGGCGTGACTGTCGCGTCCCTCCTGTGGTTGGTCCTGCCCGGCCTGGCGCCCCCGGCCGGCCCGCCACACCTCGCGCTGCCCAGAGGGCTGGCGCTCGCCGGCGCGGCGATCGGGCTGCTGCTGGCGATCCGGTGGTGGACAGCCCAGCTGGGTCCGCCTCCGCTGCTAGTGCACATTCGGGTGGCGGACGAAGGAACCCAGCGGGACGAGACGGCGCTGGCGCGACACGCCGGCCTGCTCCGGTACGCGCACCGGCGGCGGATGACCCTTCGCTCGGTGACGCGATGGGTCGACCTGTCGCCGGGACCGTATCCCGACCCCGTCGACCTCGTAGCGGTCTGCGCGCAGGCCGCCGCGGCCATCGAGTCCATCCTGAACCTCGACGCAGGCGGCGGCAGCGCCGTCCTCTCCTGCGACATGCCATGGCCGGTGGCGCTCGCGATCGGCGCGCAGCTTCCCCTCGCCGCCAACGCCCGGCTGCTGGAGGTGACCGGCGCGCGCAAGCGCGAAGCCGCGTTCTCGCTGCCCTGGAAGACCACGGCGTCGTTGAACGCGCTGGCGGTGGAGCGGTCCGCGCGGCCCGAGGCGCCGCCCGAGGCACGGCCCGACGTGCGGCCCGAGGCGCGGCCCGAGGCGCGGCCGGAGGTGCCGCGTGAGGCACGCGTCGGGTTGGTACTCGCCGTCGACGGCGCCGGGTCGCAGGTGGATCCGTCCGAGGTCTTCGCCGGCTTCGGCGTGGGTGAGTGGCACCTGATCCGCCCGATGTGGGCGGCGGGCGGCCAGGACGACGCGAAGGCCCGGCGCCTGACCGCCGCCGAGCTCGCCGAGTTGGCCGGCGGGCTGCCCTCGGTCATCGCCTCGATCAAGCAGCGCTGCGGCGACCGCGAGCTGGTCGTCGTCGCGGCGGTCCCGGCCGTCCTCGCGCTGGCGATCGGCTGGGGTTTGGCGCGGGACGCCAGCCCGTTCTTCCGCGGCACCCACCTGCTGCACCTCGACGCACGCCTCGGCGCCTACCGCGCGGTGCGCGTCCACCCGTCGCAACAGACCGAACCGGCCGGCCGGCGGCTCGCACCCGCCGCCCTGCGGGCCGGGCGGAGCACCTTCCGCTGCCACACTCTCAAAACGGTCTACCTGGCGCCCTGCGACGCGGTCTCCGAGGGCGCGACCGTACGCAACGGTGACCCCTTCGACGCCGTCGGCGTGGCGCCGATCGGCGCCGAGCCGGCGGAAGCCGTCGACGAGAGGCTGTTTGTCTCGATCGTCAACCTCACGAAGGCGTCGGTGTTGTCGACCGGCGAGACGACCGGCCGGCTCTCCAACGGCGCCCGTCAGCAGAGCGGACACCTCCGGGTGAGCTTCGCCGGCGGGTGGAAAGCCGACGACGGCGACGTGCTGCAAGCAATTGCGTCATACCGGCTGAGAACGGAACGCGGCGACGGTTACTGCCCGGCCCTCAGCGACGTGGTCGTGGTCGTCTCCGACCCGACGCCGGCGCCTGAGTAGGCGGTGGGGGAGGCCGTGCCCTGCTCGGGATGGGACCCGTGACGCCCGACCACACCGGCGCACTCGTCGCCGGCATCGACCGTGGGGCCAGCCCGATCCCTCAGCCTCAGTACGCATCGGGATGGCCGCGCGTCCGGAGCGTTTCGTAGATCGTGACGAACAGATTGTGCTGGTCCATGTCGTCGAGATCCGAGGCTTCGACGGCGTGCCGCACGCAGCATGCCCGGCCCTCGTTGACCGTCCACGCTCGCCGGACGTCGCCGGCCGTCAGGCACGGCAGACACAGCAGAAGGCCGGATTCGCGGTCCGGTTGGTCCGACTTCCCCATGTCGACAACCGTAGGACACCCTCAAACCAGCGGCGCGCCGGCCGGGTCGCACTCGCGGTCGGCGACGGGGGTACGGCCGAGGCTGGTATCGCGGTCGTCGGGTGGCGCCGCGGATGTTGCGCGGCGCCCGAGGGCTGCGGTCGAGGATCAGGGCCGTCGGCCCAAATGCGGTGAGCAATCCTCTACACGATGAAGGTGAAGATCCGGCCGCTGGAGGGCAGGCTCTGGGGCTGCCCGTCAAACCGGTGCACACCCACCGAGAACAACACGTCCGGAGGCGCGTCGAAGGCGCGTTCGACAAAGCCCGCCTCGCCGAACCAGCCACGCACCGCCGGGGTGAGGTCAGGAGCCCGACGCGTACGGGTCCAGATCACCGTCGCCCCCGGCGCGCACAGCCGTGCCACCGCGTTGATCGTGGCGCGCACGTCCTCATCGCTGATATTGCCCAGCACACCGGCGAGAAGGACCAGGTCCGCCTGCACGGCGCCACGGTACGCGGCGAAATCCCCCGCGTCGGCGCACGTGACAGCGATCCCGGCAAGCCCGGCGGCGGCGATACCCGCGCGGGCGGCGGCCACGTTGCGCGGGTCCTGCTCGATCAGCTCAGCGCGCACCCGTCCGGCATCCAAGCGTCGCGCCAGGACGCCGACGAGGTCGTCGCCCCGCCCCGCGCAGACGCTGACGACCCGCAGCGAGGACTCCGGCCGCTCGTCCAGCCATTCCTCGATGTGCCGGCGCACCAGCCGCAGCCGTCGCGACAACGCCGACGCATCGTCCGCGTACCGCAAATGCCAGTCGTGCCAGTCCGTCTTCTCAGCCACCGCGACCATGCTGCCACGTCAAGATCCGGCAGGTCCAGCTCCGCCTGCTCCCAGACGCGGGAGCACCTGGGGGCGACGTCGATCAGCGCCGCGTACGCGGAACCGTCACGCCGAACTCGTCGAAAGTCTTCGATGCGAACACAGCTGCCATTGTTCCGAAGGCGCGGCCGCGACCCCGGACGGCGGGCGAAGGGAGCGCGATTCGCTCCGGTTGTGTCTGGTGATTCCCGATGAACCGTGGGAGGTACGCTCGGCGCTTATGGCGCTGCGGATCGACCTGACCTTCGACACGCGCGACGCCGAGTCCCTCGCCGGGTTCTGGAAGTTGGCGCTCGGCTACGAGGACGATCCCCCACCGGCCCCGTTCACGACTCGCGAGCAGTGGGTGGCGTCGTTCGGCGAGGACCCGGACGACGCGGGCGGCGGCGGCGCGTGGTTGCACGACCCGGATGGCGTCGGCCCGCGGCTGGTCCTGCTCGACGTGCCCGAGCCGAAGGTTGCGAAGAACCGCTTGCACATCGACGTTCGGGTGGGCAAGGGCCCGGACGCCTGGCCGCGCATCTTGGCGAAGGTCGACGAGTTGGTGGCGGCCGGTGGCAGCACGTTGTCGATCTTCGACGGCCACCACGTGGTGATGGCCGACCCGGAGGGCAACGAGTTCTGCGTCGCAGCCAACCCAGTCAGCTAATTGGGCGGTGCTCGGCTCGCCGCTGCCGGACCCGTTGTCTCAGCGCCGTCCGGAGACGCGGTGTGCGTTCGGTATTTGTTGTGGGCTGGGCCACGGTCCTTCTCGCCGCCGCGGCCGTGGGCGATCTTGGTCGATGTGGGCGGGCGGGGTGGGTATTGGGGGGCGGGTGGTGGTGCCCTGTCGCCGGCCGGCGTCGGTTGGGTCGCTCGGCGGAGCCGGTGTGGCCGAGTTGTGAGACGTGGCTGGCCTGATCGGTGGGGTTGGTCAGATCGGCGGGGCCGTCTGGTCGGTGGTGTTGGGTGGTCTGTTCGCTGGGTGTGTCCGACCGGGCCGGTTTGACCGGCCTGGCTGGGTGCGGCGCAGTCTTTCTGCTCGCAGCGTTCGGCCTGGTCGGCCTGGTCGGCCTGGTCGGCCTGGTCGGCCTGGTCGGCCTGGCCGGCGGGTGCGGCCCGACCGGCGGGTGCGGTGGTTCCGGCCGGACCGGTCTTGTCGGCCGGATGGACCTCGCCCTCAGCCGCTTCAGGAGCGTGTGTGGGTTGCCGGCGGTGGGAGACGTTTCCGCTCGACGCCTGCATTGGCGGCTCGGCGCCGGCCCGCTCGGACACCAGGGCTGACGGCTCGGCTATCCGACAGCTGCTGGTTCGCTCGGCGGGTGGGGCGATGTCGCCGTAGATACGCAAGTACATCGCGCGTCGGCCGTGACGCTGCTGCAGGCCCCATTCCCGATGCCGTTGATGGTCCCGACGGAACTGTTCACGTTCCGGCGAGTAATTGCGCGACGCGGTCCGGTCCCGCCAGGACGCTATTTGCGATCGGGAGAAGAACTCGAGCTGCGGCATGAACCATTTTCCCGCATCCGGCCGGAGGAATGTCAGCCCTACCGGCGTGTCGATCATGCCGAATCCGCCGCCGGAAAGATCAGCGATCGATGCCCGCTACTTCGGTGGATCGAGGCTGAGTTAGCGGTGATGACAGATTGTCGACGATGGTCCCGATGGGCCATGGGTTTACCCTGCGTTTATCCGGACTCGCAAGCTGCCAGGTCCATCGCATGATCGGGTGCGGAAAAGGTTCACTGTAGAAGAATCGCCACGGTCGAGACGACAAATGCGGGGACGGTGGTGGCGGCGGCGATGAGGATGCCCAAGGCGGTAGTGGTGGGACGCCACGTTCGTGTCACGGTGGTATTGTCGGGCCAACTGGCCGGGACCTGGGAGAGCATCTCGGTGATCCGTACTGTCATCCGGGCCAGACATCGATCATTGCGCCGTGGCCAGTCTCCTCGGATATCGAGAAGTTCGGAATCCACTCGGATCGCGATGTGCGTGCCATCGGTCAAATCGACCCGTATGCGATTGCCGTACTGAACGAAATCACCGAGCATTTGCCGTGGTATCGCGATATGGCGAAATGCGGTGTACACGTGCAACCGTTGAGTCGTAACCACAAATCGGGCAACTGGGCCGAGTAGGAAACAGGCGGACATCAGGCTCGTTGCGACAGACAGTCCCCAGAGGTTCTCGAACACAGAATTAGTATGCCAATATGCTGTGACCGGCAGAAACCACGTGGCTGAAACCAGCATACCGAAATAGGCGATGCCGCTACGACGACGCAGGGAACGACGAGGACCGTCTTCCAGATGTGTCACCGGCACCTATACGCTCCAGCACTGTCTCACCTTGTTCTTGTACCCGTCATGGGTCACATGATCCTTTTCCTGGCCCAGCACCGACTCCGCCGTCTCGGTGCGGCCGATGCCCGTAGGTCCACTTCGCCACCTCCCTCGGGGCCGGCCTGGCCGGCGAAGAGGCGCGCTGCCACGCTTTCGGTCGGCGGCCCGAGGTCAGACGCGCGCTGCCACGCCGTCGATCAGTAGCCAGACGGCCAGCGCGAATCCGGTGTCGTCGGCGTCCGCGGTGCCGATCAACCGGCGCATGGTCCCGTTGACCTCGGTGAGCAGCAGGCCGCCGACGAGGGCGGCGAGCACCGCGCCCACCCGCTCGGCTTCCCCCTCGGGAAGGCCGGCGTTGCCCAGGATGGCCACCAGCGACAGCCACATCGGACCCTCCCGGCCGAGGAAGTCGTCGCTGGTGAAGGCGTGCCGGATCAGGTTGCGGTGGGCGAGGCTGAGCGCGCGGAACTCGTACGCGAGCCGGTGGAGTTGCTCCTGCCAGGTGCCCGGCCCGACGGAGATCTGCCGGGCGCCCTCGGTGACCAGCTGGGCGGTCCCGGTGAGCACGGCGGCCTTGCTCGGCAGGTGGTGGTAGATCGACATCGGGTTGACGCCCAGGTCGGAGGCGAGCCTGCGCATGGAGAGCGCCTCCACGCCGTCGGCGTCGACGATGCGCAGCGCGGCCCGCAGGATCCCGTCCTTTGTTAAACGTGGATTACTTGCCTTTGCGCTCCCAGCCATACGCCGTACGGTAGCAGCCATACACCGTATGGTTGAGGAGACTCGATGGCCGAGAAGCACGTAGCCGCGCACAGCCCGATCCCTGGTCCGCGCGGGCTGCCAGTCGTCGGCAACGGACTGCAGATCCCGGTCGAGGGCACCTACCGCTTCTTCACCGAACTGGCCGCCCAGCACCCCGGCGGCATCTACAAGCTCAACGTCGTCGGCCGCCAGGTGTTGATGGTCTACGACCCCGACCTGGTCGCCGAGGTCTGCGACGAGCGCCGCTTCTACAAGCCGATCGACCCGCCGCTCTCGCACGTTCGCGACTTCGCCGGTGACGGTCTGTTCACGGCTCGCGACGGCGAGGCGAGCTGGGGCCAGGCGCACCGGATCCTGCTGCCGGCGTTCAGCCAGCGCTCGATGAAGGCGTACTTCCCGCAGATGCTCGAGGTCGCCCAGGACCTCGTCGGGGCGTGGAGCGGGCGCACCGAGGTGGATGTCACCGACGACATGACCCGGCTCGCCCTCGACACCATCGTGCTGAGCGGCTTCGGCCGCCGGTTCAAGTCCTTCGAACAACCCGAGCTGCACCCGTTCCTGCAGGCCATGGGCCGCTCGTTGACCGAGGCGATGAACCGCAGCCGGCAGCTGCCGGCGGTGACCACCCTCAAGCGCAAGGCCGACGCCGCCTACCGCGCCGACATCGCTCTGATGAGCGACCTCGTGGACGAGACCATCCAGGCGCGCAGGTCGGGCAGCGCCGAGCCGGCCCGGGACCTGCTCGGGCTCATGCTGGACGCGGCCGACCCGGTGACCGGCGAGCGCCTGTCCGACGAGAACATCCGCAACCAGGTCCTCACCTTCCTGATCGCCGGGCACGAGACCACCAGCGGCACCCTCGCTTTCGCGCTGCACCTGCTGCTGCGCAACCCGCACGTGCTGGCCCAGGCGTACGCCGAGGTGGACCGCCTGCTGCCGGGCGACACCGTGCCCACCTACGAGACGATCATGAAACTCGACGTGATCCCCCGGATCCTCGACGAGACGCTGCGGCTGCTCTCCCCGATCCCGGCGATCGGCCTGAAGGCACGCGAGGACACGGTGCTCGGCGGCCGCTACGACATCGCCGCCGGGCAGAAGATCGCGCTGCTCCTCCGGCCGCTGCACACGAACCCGGCCGCCTGGGACGACCCGGAGACCTTCGACATCGACCGGTGGCTGCCCGAGCGCAAGGCGACCCACCACCCGCACGCGTACAAGCCGTTCGGCAACGGCGAGCGGGCCTGCATCGGCCGGCAGTTCGCGCTCACCGAGGCCCGCCTCGCGCTCGCGATGATCCTTCAGCACTTCGCGCTCTCCGACCCGGACGGTCACCGGTTCGCGATCAAGCAGACGCTGACCATCAAGCCGGACGGCCTCACCCTGCGGGTTCGGCCGCGGCAGGAGCACGAGCGGTTGGCGGCGGTCCCGGCGGGCGCGCCGGCGCCGGCCACGGAGACGGCCGAGGTCAACGCCGGGGGCGTACGCCTTCGTGTCGCGTACGGCTCGAATCTGGGCACCTCGGAGGAGCTTGCCCAGCAGCTCGCCGACCGTGCCCGGCGCGCCGGGTTCGCGGTGACCGTGCAGACCCTCGACGACCTGGCCGGCGACCTCCCCACCGACGGACTGCTCGCGGTCGTCACGTCCAGCTACAACGGCAAGGCGCCTGACAACGCGGCCCGCTTCGACGAGCTGTGCCACCCCGCGGCGGAAAACCGAAGTCAAAACCCGATGAGGATCCCGGCCGGCGCGTTGGCCGGCGTCCGGTTCGCCGTGCTCGGCAACGGCAACACCCAGTGGGCGACGTATCAGGCCTTCCCGAAGCGGGTGGAGGCGTCCCTGGCCGCGGCCGGGGCGACCGCGATCGTGCCGCGCGGCGAGACCGACGCGGCCGGCGACTTCGACGGCATGGCCACGGCCTGGCTGGACCTGCTGTGGGCGGCGCTCGCCTCGGAGTACGGCGCCGCCGCCGACCGTCCCGGCAAGGGCGAGCGGTACCGGGTCGAGGTGCTCGACGAGGACCGGGTGCGGCCCGCCGTCGTGTCGGAGCACGCGTACCCGATCGAGGTCGTCTCCGTCGAGGAACTGGTCGGCGATCCCACCGGCCTGTGGGACTTCCGGCGCGAGGCGCCGCGGCCGGGTGTCAAGGCGGTCACCGTGCGGCTCCCCGACGGCGTGAGCTACCTCGCCGGCGACCACCTCGCGGTCTACGCCAAGAACGATCCGGCGCTGGTCGCCTGGGCGCTGGGCTGCCTGCGGGCGCCGCGCGACCGGGTGGTGCGGCTCAGCCAGGACGGCGATCGGCCCAGCTCGCTGCCGATCGGCGTCCCGGTCACCGCCGAGCTGCTGCTCACCGAGTTCGTCGAGCTGCAGGAGCCGGCCACCCGGGCGCAGATCGGCACGCTGGCCGCGCACACCGGCTGCCCGTGGACCGGCGGCCAGCTGGCCACCTGGACGGCGGACACCGACGAGGCCCGCCGGCTGTACGCGGACGAGATCCTCGCCAAGCGGGTGTCGCTGCTCGGCCTGCTCGAACGGTTCCCGGCGATCGAGCTGCCGCTGGCCGTCTTCCTGTCGATGGCCGGCACGATCCGGCCGCGGTTCTACTCGATCTCGTCGTCGCCGCGGGTCGACCCGCGGCTGGTCACGCTCACCGTGGGCCTGGTGGACGGTCCGGCGCTGGACGGGCAGGGCCGCTACCGTGGGATGTGCTCGCAGTACCTGGCCCGGCTCGCCTCCGGGGAGAAGTTCTTCGGGCACGTACGGGTGCCGGCGCCGCCGTTCCGCCCGCCGGCCGACCCGGCCACCCCGGTGATCCTGATCGGGCCGGGCACCGGCTTCGCGCCGCTGCGCGGCTTCCTGCAGGAGAGGGCGCTGCTCGACGACCGAGGCCCGGCGAAGCTGTTCTACGGCTGCCGCCACCCGTCGCATGACTGGCTGTACCGCGACGAGATGCGACAGTGGGCGGCCGACGGCGTGGTCGACCTGCACCTGGCCTACTCGGCCGTCGAGGGGCACCCGCACCGGTTCGTGCAGGAGGCGCTCGCCGCCGACGGCGACGCGGTGTGGGAGATGCTCGACCGAGGCGGCCACGTCTACCTCTGCGGGGACGGCGCCCGGATGGCGCCGGCGGTGCGGGCCGAGCTGGCCGCGCTGCACCGCAGGCACACCGGGGGCACGGACGAGGAGGCCGACGCCTGGCTGCGGTCGCTGGAGGCATCGGGCCGCTACCAGCAGGACGTCTTCGCCTGACCGGCGGCTGAACCTCGGCACGCGCGGTTTGGCAAAGTGGCGTCATGGCGAACACACATGACGAGGCCGGGCGGGACGACGACGAGGTCGTGACCCTTCGGCCGTACGATCCGGCGTGGCCCGCCGGGTTCCGGAGCGAGGCCCAGGTCCTGGCCGAGGTCCTCGGGCCGTGGATCACCGGCGGCGTGCACCACGTCGGCAGCACGGCCATCCCCGACCTGGCCGCCAAACCGGTCATCGACATCATGGTCGGCGTGGCCGACCTCGACTCGTCGCGGCCCTGTATCGACCTGCTCGCAGAGCTCGACTACTGCTACGCGCCCCACCGGGCCGACGTCATGCACTGGTTCTGCAAGCCGAGCCCCGCCCGCCGGACCCATCACCTCCACCTGGTGCCCACCGGCTCCGAGCGGTTCGCCGACGTCCTGGCATTCCGCGACCACCTCCGTGCCCACCCCGAGGCCGCCCGGGAGTACGAACGGCTCAAGCTGCAGCTGGCCGCCCGGCACAGCCACGACCGGGACGCCTACACCAGCGGCAAGAGCGCGATGGTCGCCGCCCTCACGAGGAAGGCCCGAACCTGGTCGGCAGACCACCAATCGCGGCCCTGACCCGGCCGGTTCGCGTCCGGATTCGTCCGGAGTGCTTTCGTCGGATCCGTCCGGGCAGGACAGTCGAGGGCAGAGGTCAGGGGACGGCGCGGACGGGGATCGAGCGCCGTGCCGGCAGATCTCGCCGGTGAAAGGCCGGCACACGAAGGAGGCGAAAGGCGTCCGGGTCGAGGCACGACGAAACCTCGAGGTACGGGGCGGTACGGCATTCGAGGGGGATTCCGTACGCCCTGTGCACGGGGTGGGACGGACGGTGGCCGGTCGGTGTCTCTCGGCCGGTGGCATGTCCGGGCCAACCTCGGTGATCTTCGGGCAGGACCGGCTTCCGGGTGTCGCCAGGGTGGGTGCGGCTCGCAATGCTCGACGAGCGCTTCGGGAGAGCGTGCAATGGGGGTGGGGTCGTGGCCGGCGGCGTCGAGAACCGTACGGTCACGGCCCTATCGACTCCGCGGCGGATGGTGTGAATCGCCGATCTCCGTACCCTGGCTGTCGTGCCCGAACCTGCGTCCGCCGACGAGAACCGGCGTCGGCTGTCCCACGAGGAGTGCGTGGATCTTCTGGCGCGGCCGCTGGTCGGGGTGTTCTCCACGCTGCACCCGGGCGGCTGGATCCACTCGGTGCCGGTGCACTTCCTGTTCGCGGACGGTGAGGTGCGGATCCTGGCCGAGGCGGCGGCAGTGAAGTCCCGCAACGTGGCGCGCACGGGGCAGGCGACGTTGTGCGTCGAGGTGACCGACGCGACGGTGCGCAGCTTCGTCAGCGTGTCCGGGCCGGTCACCGCGCGCCGCGCGCCGCCGCCCGCCGATCTGGCGGCCCTCGACGAGCGGTACGGGCGAACCGACTTCTCGTCCGGCTGGGACGAGCCCACACTCGCGGCGGCGGTGCTGCTCGTGCTGCGGCCGGCGCGGTGGATCGCCTGGGCCGACTGGGACTGATCCATTGATCTGGCGGCTGCCCGGGAAACAGTCTTCGCTTGGGCATCACAACCAGACAGACGTGGGCACATCCCGCCAGTTGTGAAGAAAAATCGAATACCGTCTCCCGGGCATCGTCATGGGCCTAGTGGGACGACCAGGCGGTGACGGTGTTCGCGTTGTAGGCGGCGGCCTCTATGCGGGCGTCTCCCTGGCGCCGCCAGGTCAGGGCCACCGATCGGCTTTCGCCGGGCAGCAGCCAGAAGTAGTTGTCGTCGTAGCGGACCGGCAGGATCCGATGGCCCCGTCCGTCGCGCACGCCGAGCCGGACCATCGCCGCGACGGCTGTGCCGCGGTTCGTCACGGTTGCCCTCCGGCCTCGGGCGGACAGCGACAACCGCGTGGTGAGCCCGTTGAGGACCTGCATGTCCGACGGCTGCGCGTACCGCCAGTAGGTGTTCTCCGAGAGCAGCCGGTTGCGGTTGTCGCGCAGCTCCAGCCGTACCAGATGCAGGGTGTGGCCCGCCGGGGCCGCGACGGTGAAGGCGGCCGTCCCGGACGACGGGGCAAGGTCAAGAGCCTGTTTCTGTACGCCGCCGAGCTGGTGGCCGTGCAGGTCGTAGAGGCGGGCGGCCACCGAGGCGCCGGTCAGCGCGGTCGTGGTGTGGTTGAGCGCCCGCACCCGCCACGTGCCCGGGTCGGCCTGCACGTGTCTCGGCTCGCATCCCTTGCGGGCGCCGTAGTACGCGCCGTTCACGTCGAGGTCGTAGTCGTAGGTCTGCCAGACCGTGCTGTGCCACGCCGGATGCGACATCCACAGCAGCAGCCCGGTCGCGTCCTGCCACAGGTTGGCGTTCCAGGCCTCGAACATCGCCCGGTGGCTCTCGTAGTTGACGAACTGCGCCCGCGCCGCGAACTGCGCCAGCGATCCCGAGGCGCCCAGCCGCGCGTCGATCGCCGCCTGGTAGGTGCCGACCTGCTGGTTCCCGATCGGCGACCAGTCGTGGTAGTTCCACACCTCGGACGGCGGCCAGCTCGGCTGGTCCCCGACCAGGTTCCGCATGCTGTCGAGGACCGAGACCACGGGCATGCCGATCTCGGTGTGGAACCCGAACGCCCCGGTGTCGTACGTGTTCCTGTCGTTGTAGGTGGGCGGGTCGATCCACCGGTACGGACCGTGGCCGCTGACGATGCCGCCGGCCGAGTTCGGGATGTAGAGGATCTCAGGGTCCTCGGCGCTGGTCGCCTGGGCCAGGCCGACGCCCACGATCGGCGGCGGGTCGCCCTCGTTGGCGCCGCACCACACCACGATGCAGGGGTGGCTGCGGTAGCGGCGGATCGTGTCGGCGGCGATGTCGACGTACCCGGGCGGGTCCGGCAGGAACTGCCCGGCCTGCCAGAAGTCGTTCCAGACCAGGATGCCGTTCTCGTCGCAGGCGGCGTACAACTCGTCGCGGTTGCTGCTGCCCAGCCAGTTGCGGATCATCGTGAAGTTCATGTCGCGGTGCATCTCGACCGTGTCGCGGAGCCGGTCGGGCAGCACGCGGCGCAGCAGTTCGTCCCAGCCCCAGTTGCCGCCGCGGCAGAACACCGGCATGCCGTTCACACTGATCTTGAGCTGGCGCACGGAGTTGCTGACCGACTTGACGGCGGTCCACGCCTGGCCGTCGTTCGAGACCTGCACGACGTAGTCGCGGGCGTACGCCTGCTCCCAGGCGATGGTGATCTTCGTGAACGTCTGGACCGCGCCGAGGTCGACCTGGATCCACTGGTCGTCCTGGTAGCCCGACGACCACCGGGTCCGCGGGTTGCCGTCGACCGCGTTGCCGGGCCCGTTGCTGTCGCTGTCGTTGGACGACGAGGTGGCCGTCCGGTTCAGCGCCAGGTCGGCGCCGGAGCTGTCCAGCACCGACAGGGTCCACATCGAGATGCCCCAGCTGGTGACCCGCTTGCCGCCCTGGATCCGTACGTACCGACTGGTCTGCTGCCCGAGGTCGACGGTCTGCAGGGCGGTGTCGCCGACCGGGGTGTCGTTGCTGACCGACTTGACGGCGGTCCAGGCGCTGTCGTCGTTCGAGACCTGGACGACGTAGTCGAGCGCGAAGGCCTGCTCCCAGAGGATGGTCACCCGGTCGAAGTCCTGCGCCGAGCCGAGGTCGACGCGGACCCACTGGCCGTCCTGGTAGGCCGACGACCAGCGCGTGCCGGGGTCGCCGTCGGTGACGTTGGCGGCCACGTTCGTGTCGTTCTCGGACGAGGAGGCGGTGGCGCCCTGGTGCAGCGCCAGGTCGGCGCCGTCGCCGTCGGCCACGGACAGGGTCCACATCGACACGCCCCAGCCGGTCGCCCTGTGCCCGGCGAGGATGCGGACGTACCGCGCGTGCTGCGGGTCGAACGTGACGGTCTGGGTGGCCACGTCGTTCACGAAGTCCAGCGGCGGCTTCCCGGCCGGGGACACGACGATCGGCTGGTCCCAGTCGTACCCGAACTCGCGGATCCCGAACCGCGTCGTCCGCCGGTCGCTGGTCTTCCCGTGCACGGTCGCGGTGACCGTGAGCTCGTGCAGGGCCGGCTCGCCGTACCCGTTGGGCCACCATAGTTTCGGGTTCTGGACCGTGACCGGGTCGAACGCCACCGTCGCGGCCGCGCCGGCTGCGAGCGTCACGGTCCGGGTCAGCTCGAAGCGGTCGAAACCGGCACGTACGGTCACGGTCGTCGCCGTTTCCGCCACGTTCCGGATCGGCACGGACACCGTCACCGTCGCCGATTTCGTGCTCGGCACCTTCGAGGCGACGTGCGGGTCGCCCAGCACGGCGACGCCGGTGCTGCGCAGCCGGACGTGGTCCCAGAGGCCCATGACCCGGTCGCGCACCGCGGGCATCCAGTCCCACCCGGACACCGCGAGGTAGGTGGGCGCGTCGAGGTAGATCTCGGCGCTCTGCACGAACGTGTTGCCGTTGCGGCTCTTGTCGCCCGGCGTGCCGGGGTGCGGCATCGGCGTCACCTTCAGCGCCACCACGTGGTCGCGGCTCGTGCCGAGCGCGCGGGTCACGTCGAACGCGGCCCGGGCGAACGGGTGTGTCACCGTGCCGACTTCCGTCCCGTCCACCCAGGCGGTGGCCTCGTGGTTGACGCCGTCGAGTTCGAGCCAGATCCGGCGGTCCGCTGAGGTGTCCAGGCCGTGCGGGAGCCGCAGCGTCCGGCGGTACCACCACGCGTGCCGGGACAGGGCCTCCGGGATGCGCATGTTGTTGAAGCCGGACACCGGGTCGCTCAGGTGGCCCTGCTCGACGAGCGTGGCCAGGACGGTGCCCGGGACGGTGGCCGGCAGCCAGGAGCCGGTGTCGACGTCCGGCCCGGCCGGCGCGTCCCCGGCGAAGTCGTCCATGGTCAGCGACCAGCCGGACTCGAGCGGGACCGTGCCGTCGGCGGCGACGGTGAGCGCGGGCGCGGGCTTGCGGTTGCCGCCCGCCCAGTCGGTCCAGCCGCTCGCCGCCGGGCGCGGGGCGAGGGCAGTGCCGTAGACCTGGAAACCGTTGAGGCCGACCGGGTTGCTGTTCGAGCGCCGGGTGGCGGTCATCCTGACCCAGCGGGCGGTCACCGGGGTGGGAAGGGTGGCGTCCTGACGGCCGCCGGTGGCGTCGACCACCTGGTGGACGGTCTGCCAGGCCTTGCCGTCGGAGGAGACGTCGATCGTGTACGCGACCGCGGCGCTGGACAGGATCTCGCTGCCGTCGGTGTGCGTGTAGTCGCCGGTGAACGGCGGATCCGTGGCGAGGGCCTCGAACACCAGGGTGACCGCCTCGATCCGGCACGGGGCCTGGAGGTCGACGGCGATCCACTGCGGGTCGGCGCCCTGGGCCGCGCGCCAGCCGCTGCCCCGGACGCCGGTCTCGGCGAGCCCGTCCACAGCGAAGGCCGCGGGGGTCGGCGCGTAGTCCGTCGAGGATGCCGCGACAGGCCGGTACCGGGCGAGGTCGGTCTTGGCTGGGACCGCCGGGACTGCCGGGACCGCCGGGGCGGCCTCGGCAGGGGACGGGAGGGCGGCGGGCACGCTGACCGATGCCAGCAGCGTCGCGCCGGCGGAGATGAGGGTACGTCGCGACAGTTGCGGCTGGTCGATCATGGGGGAGCCTCCACTGAAGATCTGACAACGTTGTCAAACTGCGCTCGTCGATCGGTGCTGTCAAGAGGCTGTCCGTAACAAAACATTAATTATGATTATTGACAGAAGGGCTCCGAACAGGCAGCCTACTGGTCACGCGCGTAACACAGTGGACATCACCTCTCACCGGAGTCACCTCATGCGCTTACTCCGTACCGTTGCCGCCTTGGTCATGTCCCTTGCCGCGGCCTGCTTCGTGGCCTCGCCTGCCTCGGCGCATCCGAGCGCCCCGACGCCCTACATGGGTTGGAACACCTACTACGGCCTGGGCGGCGCCCCGACCGAGGCCGGGGTCAAGTCGGTGACCGACTTCCTGGCGTCGAGCGGGCTGCGCGACGCCGGCTACCGCATCGTCTGGATCGACGGCAACTGGGCCGCGCCCGTGCCGCGCAACGCGGCCGGGCAGCTCGTCGCCGACCCGGCACGGTTCCCGTCCGGGCTCGGCGCGCTCACCCGCTACATCCACGCCCACGGCTTCCAGGCCGGCATCTACACCGACGCCGGGCCGTACATCGAGGGCCAGTGCGGGCTGGCGAGCTACGGGCACTACCGCGACGACGTCAACCTGTTCGCCCGGTGGGGCTTCGACGCGCTCAAGGCCGACTGGCTCTGCGGACGGGCCAGCGGGATGGACCCCGAGACGGCGTACCGGCAGCTCAGCGCCGCGGTGCAGCGGTCGCCGAGGCCGATGTTTCTGAACATCTGCAACCCGGTGAGCAGCGACTGGGGCGGCGGCCCGTACCCGCCGGAGAAGCTGTCGACGTGGAGCTACACGTACGCGCCGCAGATCGCCACCTCGTGGCGCACCTACACCGACGTCGCGGTGGGGGACCCGCTGCCGCAATGGCAGTACCAGTGGGTGCTACGCAACATGGACGTCAACGCCTACCACCCGGCGGCCACCAGCCCGGGGCACTACAACGACCCGGACTACCTGGTCCCGATGCGGCCGCTGCCCGGCGGCGGCACCGAGCTGACGTTCGACGAGTCGAAGACGCAGCTGGGCATGTGGGCCATCATGGCCGCGCCGCTGATCATCGGATCGGACCCGCGGACGCTGCCGGCCGAGATGATCGCCGCGCTGAAGAACCCGGAGATCGTGGCGGTCGACCAGGACCCGCTGGTGCGACAGGGCGTGAAGGTCGCCGACACCTCGTCCACCACGCAGGTGTGGAGCAAGGTGCTCACGGGCTCCGGCCGCCGTGCGGTCGCGCTGCTCAACCGGGGGGACACCGCCGCGTCCATCACCGTCGACTTCGCCTCGGTCTCGCTCGGCGGGCCGGTCCGGGTCCGCGACCTCTGGGCCCGGCGGGACGCGGCGTCCACCGGCACGTCGTCGTACACGGCGACCGTGCCCGCCCACGGGGTCGCGATGCTGGGGCTGTCCGGCAATGATCAGGTGGCGGGCACCGACCTCGGCGGCCACGCGACGGCCGACCCGGCGGTGGTCCGCATCGACGACACGCACTCGGTGGCGTTCACCCGTGGACGCGACGGCGCCCTGGTCGCAAACTCCGGCAACGGCTGGACCAGCCTGGGCAAGAAGATCCTCGGCCAGCCGGCGGCGTACGGCTCGGCCGGCGGCCGGATCGACGTGTTCGTGCGCGGGGCCGACAACGCCCTGTGGCGCGACGCGTTCGTCAACGGCCGCTGGGGCCGGTGGACCAGCCTCGGCGGGCACGTGACCGAGGCGCCCACCGTCGCGTTCACCAGCCCGTCGCAGTGGACGATCGTGGCCCGGGACAACGACGGCCTGGTGACCTCGCGCACCGCGGGCGGGCGCTGGACCGGCCTCGGCGCGCCGCACGGCTGGCCGGTCTACGGCCGTCCGAGCGCGGTCGTGGACGGCGCGGGCACCCTGCACGTGGCGGTCCGGATCCACACCGACGAGATCTGGGAGCGGACGCTGTCCGGCGGCGTCTGGTCGGACTGGACGAGCCTAGGCGGGACGCTCAGCGCCAGCCCGACCCTGCTGGCCACCAGCGGCCGGGTCTACCTCTTCGCGCTGGCCGCGGACAACCGTCTCTGGCAGCGCAACTACGCCGACGGGGCGTGGGGCGGCTGGTTCCCGCGCGGCGAGTTCAGCATGGACTCCTTCCACGGCGCGGTGGGTGCGGCGGCCGGCGCCAACGGGAGCGCGTGGATCGCGGTCACCGGCGTCGACGGCCACGTCCACCGTACGATCCTGTAGCGGCCCGGCGGCCCCACGCCCCCGAGGCGTGGGGCCGCCGTCAGGCGTCGCCGCGGACGCTCTCCCGGAAGGCGATCGGTGTGCCGCCGGTACGCTGCTGGAAGGACTTGCCGAAGTTCGTAGCGCTGGTGAACCCGAGCCGGGCGGCGATCTGGGCGGCGGTGTGATCGCCGTGGGCCAGCAGCCGCTTGGCTTCGCCGCACGGCGCAGGCGAGGAGAGCTGATCTCATGCCGGCGTTGTCGGAGACCGTGATCAATGGCCGGTCGACGGCGGCTGGACATGATCCTCTGGCCGGGCGAACCTTCCCGCTACCGCCCGTCGCCCGGGGGACCGAGGCGCAGCACGCCGGCGGCCGTCGGGCGGAAGCCGCACCGGTCGAGGTAGAACGGCGTCAGGTGGGGCTCGAAGTCGACGTGTAGCCACTCGCAGCCGGCCGCCACGACGTCACCGACGGCCGCCTCGACCAGGCGCGCGCCGATGCCGCGCTGTTGCCACGCCGGATCGACCGCCGTGTCGAGCAGGAACGCGTGCGCGCCGCCGTCCCAGCAGACCTGCACGAAGCCCACCAGGCGGCCGGCGTCGAACGCGCCGATCCAGGTGAGCGCGTGCCGCTCGAGCCGTTCGGCCCACGGCGTCGTCACCGCGGCGTCGTCGCCGAAGGCCCTCGCGTGCAACTCGCTCACCACGACGTCATCGACGTCGAAGCGCGACACTATCTCGACCGGCACGCCGCCAAAGTAGCCACAGCACCCCGGAGCGGGTCGCACGATTGCACGCAGAGTGACGGCGTCCGGAAGGCGGTATTCGATTTCTCTTCACAACTGGCGGGATGTGCCCACGCCTTTCTGGTTGTGATGCCCCAGCGAAGACTGTTTCCCGGGCAGGCGGCAGATCCGTAGATCATCACCCCGGATGGTCGGGGGAGGTCGGTAGGGCCCGCGGGGCGAACGCGGGTGCGTACGGCAAGGACAGCTCGCCCCAACGACTGGCGAGGGTTCGGCGCAGACCGGCCGCGAGCGCGCCCAACGCGGTGGTGTCGGGGCCGTCACCGTCCTGGTGCTCGGCGCCACGCTGCCGATCGTCCGAGTCCTTCGGCGAAGATCAGTTCCTCGCGTCGCAGCTTGTCGAGCACCACTCGAATCGTCTGGTCGCTGATGCCCGGCAGAGTGGTGCGGATGTCCGCCATCCGAAACGGGTTGGGCGCGTGTCAGCCTGACTTTCGTGCCAGCCGTGGGTCGAGTCGAGCAAGGCCTGGTAGTAGGCGTCGGCGGACTCGGCAATCGCCTGTTCGAGGCTGACATACCGCGACACGGTGTAGCCGGCATCGATGAGCAGCGCGTTAGTGCAGCAGCAGGCCGACATTGAGCGGTTTCCAGGATTTTTGGAACAGGTAGTCCTGAGCATCCCGGTAGCCGGCCAGTTCCTGCTCGCTGCGGGTCCGGAGGGTCTTGGCCCGACCTGCCAGGATCCGATCGGCCCTGGAGGGGTCGTCCACCACGATGCCCTCGATGGCGGACGACGCGGTGATGCTGGCTACTCGGGCCCGGTGGGCCAGTTGGCTCAGTAGGCCAGGCAACTGGTCACGGTAGAGTGCCTCGGAGCCCCGTCCGACGTCGATCGCGCTGAGGGTGGTGACCAGCCGTCCCGGCACCTGCCCGATGAGTCGATCAAGGTCCGCATAACTTCTCACCGTGCAACCCTCCGCAAGGAAACTACCTATCCGTGTTGCATATTAGGTAGATTAGCGGATTCTTTGGGTAGTTTCGAAGCCCGCAGGCATTTCCTTCAGTGTCGTAGTCGAGCCGGTATCCGTCTTCATGGGAGTCGGGTCAGTTCGATCAGGTCGGCGTCGTGGTCGGTGGTCCAGCGGACTGGCAGGCCGGCCGCCATCAGGTGGCTGCCGGAGTAGACGGTCTCGCGGTGGCGGTAGCGGGCCGCCGGGTCGAGCCCGTGCAGCGGCAGCCGCACGTCGCGGGCCGGGACCTGGCCGAGGCCGTCGAGCGGGCCGGTCCTCCAGGCCAGCACGACGGTCCGGTCGCCGAGCGTGTACTGCAGGGCGCAGCGCGGCCGGGACGGGTCGCCGATCCGGTAGACGTCGCCGGTCGCGATCACGTCGCGTACGTTCTTGTAGCGGGCGATCCAGGCCGCCGCCTCGGCGCGTTCCGCGGCGGACCAGCGGGTGATGTCGGCGCCGATGCCGAGGGCGCCGGCGCAGGCGAGCACGAAGCGGAACGCCAGCGAGCGCGGCCGGTCGTCGAACAGGCCGGGCGCGTCGGTGACCCACGAGCTGAGCAGGTGCGGCGCGTACGCCAGCAGGTAGCCGTGCTGGATGCGCAGCCGGTCCATCGGCGCGGTGTTGTCGCTGGGCCAGAAGACATCGGCGCGCTCGGCC
>Ga0307508_10002431_pt1 | contig 19638 bp, 21 predicted proteins | sample 9_EM_MG_FD_203089 | JGI IMG/M metagenome (GOLD analysis project Ga0307508, IMG submission 203089) | Populus trichocarpa ectomycorrhiza microbial communities from riparian zone in the Pacific Northwest, United States - 9_EM | ecosystem: Host-associated > Plants > Roots > Unclassified | place... | reverse complement strand
GACCCGGGAGAATATTATCGAGGATGTGCATGCCGAACTCAAAAACCATCTCGATGCGATCAGGAATATTGACCCGGATGCGAAGGTCGGCTTCAGGGGCAGCCTAGCCAGCGGAACAAAGGGTGATCATAAAGGGAATGCATCCTTCAACCCGAACCGTTTTGATGTGGATGCCTTGATCGTCAGCGATAAGCTTGCCGGAATGATCAAGAAAGATATCAAAGGGTATCGAAGTGGGGGGAAGAACAAGAGTTTGCGGAGAATTCAAGCTATCATTGATAAATCACTACGGTCCAATCCGATATTTTCGGGTATGCGAGCACAAAGATTCGATTTCCGAATATATTCGGTCGACGAAATGCGAAGATTACTTATTAGAAGATCTGACGACCATTCTTTCAACGTAGTTTACACAAACTAGGTGATTTATGTATAAATTTGCCAGCATAAATATTGAACCTTTCAAAGATTTGAAAACAACCGCCGATATTATTGGAGAAATATTTGGAGGTATTAAATTCAAATTTGATGATGAGTGGGATTTCGATGAATTCCCAGCATATATTTCTGAAGATAGCGTGTATAAATATGCCTTGCTTGGAGTTCCTGATCCAGAGCACGACATTAGAGACGAACCCGCAAATATATTTCAGTTGGAAGTCTGGCCTGTCGATACCGCATCAGATCATGAAGAGAATGAAGATATATCGGAGGAAATCGTAGCCAGGATCAACAAGGATGGACGTCTCACCTGCTCGCTATAGTCAGAGCGATCGACGGCGCGCTGTCCGCGGGGAATAGGGGGCGGCCGCCGTGGAGGCCGCCCCGAAATGTGCCTGAAAGCTCAGCGGCAGACGCGCACGCGGTGATGCCAGCGCCACTCAGTCCAGCAACGCGGGTAGCGCCAGCCATAATCGGCGCGGCGCCAATATGGCCTGTGCCAGCCGCGATCGCCGCGCCAGCCGCGGTCGCCATGCCAGCCGCGGTCACCGCGCCAGCCACGATCGCCATGCCATCCACGATCATCGTGCCAGCCACGGCCACCGTCGCCATGCCATCGTTGCGCCTCCGCACTCGTGCTCGCGGTCATCGCGGCAACCACAAGGCCGGTTGCGGCGAAGATATGGGGAATCCTCATCGTCCTTTCCTTTCCGCCCGGGGATCGGGCGACAGGGAAAATACGCTTTTCCGCCGCACTGGTTGCTGAATGCGCTGGTAATCCGCGGTACAGGCTCGCCTGCTGCCCGGTTGACAAATGCGAACAAAACGGGATCATGATTCACCGGGGCCAAGGTGCTCGCCATTACCGGTGTTGCGGGGGTTCTGATGAGTCACAGGAAAATGCCCCGCGTGAGTCTGGCCCTCCTTCTCGCGCTCGGTGCCTGCCAGGGAAATGGCGTTCAGCAGCCCGACAAGATGCCAGGTGGAAGCAACACCCGATCTGCCGCCCGACCTGTTACCGCTTCGACGCCTGCGACATCTTCCGAACCGACCAGCCCGGTGAAGCCTCCTGCGGAGCCGGCTTCGGTGTCGATGGACCGATTTCTGGAACCACAGGGGCGCAAAACGCTCACCGTGAATTTTGAAGGAAAGGGTATCGGAACCAGGATTGTCCATGGCAGGTTTCGCGACACTTTCTCTCCTGACAGCCAGGGCGTGGTGGTGCTCAACACTCTCTATCACGAGAAGCGGCCCATGATCGAAAAGGGTGACTCGGGCATTGTCATCCTTCCAGCCAATGCTTCAGGGAAGCCCGCATTGCTTCAGGTCGGCGAGGCAGAGTTCATGGTGCCGGTACGAGGCTCACGCGACGCCCTGGAATGCTGGAAGCCGCGCGCCGGGGAGGACGGCGTTTTCATCGGGCGCGAGGATGCATCGGGGATATTATACTTCAGAGGCGGATGGCGCTGGGCCTTTTGCGGGGACTAAACATCCACGCTCGACAGGTGCCTGAATCACACCTCCAGCTGGTACGATCAGCGTACCCGTAGCCCCGTCAATCAACTCTACCGTACGGCGCGCGATTCAACAGCATGGGCGCGCGGCGTATGACGCTGCCCCACGGGACGCTCGAGAAGCCCGAACCGCTCTTTCCCATCGTCGGTTGAATATCACCATGCTGCGGCGTCAGCTGCGGACTGCGCCCGCATTTCCCTGATAATTCCCTGTTATTCCCTGTTCCGGACCGACCATATCGATGGAGATTTCTTTCAAGCATTTGTAAAATAAGAATAACTTATGGAAATCCGGTCGCAGAGCACCAAGAAAAAAAGAAAATTCCCTGTTATCGCCAGCGGAACAGGGAATTTCAGGCACGGCGGTTCAGTTCTCGGGCCGCTTACTCCAGCTTGGCTCGCGCCGATTGCGACATGCCCGGCAAGATGCGAAGAGCCGCTTCGATCCATCACGCCGCCAAAGGAATCCGCATGGCCTTCTCGCTCTACGCCGCGACCATCCCATCCTGCAGCCAGATCCTGGCCGCGCTCGCGGCCTTGCTCAAAAAGGCTGATGCTTTCGCGGCCGAGCAAGGCATCGACGCCGGCGACATCGTCCGGGCGCGGCTTGCCGAGGACATGCTGCCGTTCGGCTATCAGGTGAAATCAGTGGTCGGCCATTCGCTCGGCGCGATCGAGGGGGTGCGCAAGGGCGTATTCAGCCCGGATCGCGGCGCCTGGCCGGAGGATATGCCGGGGCTGGAAAAGCTGGTCGCTGACGCGCTGGACGCGCTGGCGGCGATAGATCCGGCCGAGGTCGACGGCTTTATCGGCCGGCCGATGTGCTTTTCGATGGGCGATATGCGGATGGATTTCACCGCCGAGGAATTCCTCCTCTCCTTCTCGCAGCCCAATTTCTATTTCCACGCGACAACTGCCTATGACATTTTGCGCTGGAAGGGCGTTCCGCTCGGCAAGCGCGACTATATGGGCCGGCCGCGCATCATCGGCTGAGCCTGGATCCGAATGAGTCACATCTGAACCATCAGGCGGTTCGTGCCGCCTTCTTCTCCCCTTCCCCGGTGAAGGCCGGGGCCCAGTTGGGGGACGCTGATGATGGGCGTTGCGCCTCCTTATTTCCGCATTCCCAACTGGGCCCCGGCCTTCGCCGGGGAAGGAAAAGGAGGGCAGCGGCGCCGCGTCTGGCGGTTCGGATTAGCGCGGCGCGATCTGGCCCGCCGATCAATCGAGGTTGATCTCGTCGATCGAAACATTGTCGGCCGGCAGCCCGCGATAGTGGATCTTGAACCCACGGCCGGGTTGCAGCTTCGCGAAGAAGGCCGCCATCCAGTCGAGTTCGTTCGACAGGTGGATCGTATAGGCGTCGGCGCCCCGCGCCTCGATCAGCCAGGTCAGCGTGTCCTGGTCAGGATTGTTATATTTGCCGTTCGCCGAGATCACATAATGATCGGCGATCACCTGGGCAAAGAATGCCTTCACCACATCGCGGTCGCTGCCATGATGCTGGACCTTGAGGAGATCGAGCTTGAGCGTGCCGCCGGGCATGAGACCGGCCTTTTCGAGGCCGTCGAGAATATAGTCGCCGCGCGCGTCCCCGGTGAGCAGCATCGTGCGGGTCTTGCCCCCCGTCTCGAACGCCACATGGCATACGATACTGGCAAGATTGGGAACCGACATATCGGCATAGCTCGCGGCCTTCGCATCCGGCTTGGCATGCGGCAGGGGTGTCTTCGCCCATTTCTCCCTGAGATCAGCGAGTTGCCGCTCGAGCGGGCCGACGACCATGACCTGAAGACCGGCGATATCCACCGCCGCATTGGTGGCGCTGACGAAACCGCCGATCGGGGCATTGTCGGAAATGCCAAGCCCATCAAGCGCATCGCGAAGGTTCCGGCCCTGCCCCACGCTCGCGAGCACCGCCTGCGTCTCATGGCTGAGCGCACCGCCCGGCAGCAAGGCGCCGAGCGACGCGACCGCAGCGACCGCCGCCACCGATCCGGCCGTGTGCCCGGGCTTCACCCCGGCCAGATCCTCGAACGCGTTGAACCAGAAGCGCCGCACGCGAAACGGCGCGACCTCATTCTGGTCCGCGATGTTGCGCAGTTCGGTCATCATCGCCACCAGGCCATTGATATGGTCGTCGTCGATATGGCTGACCATCGCCCAGTCGATCGCAAGGGTCGGGTCAGCGCCCTTGAGGGCCATCAGCCGGGTCTTCAACGAAGCCTGATAGACCCCGGCCGGCCCGCCATCGATCACCGCCACCCTGGTATCGTCGCCGTCGCCCCAGCGCAGCAGGAAGCAATCGCCATATTGTGCCTGCAGGACTTCGAATCTCAGCATCAGTCAGTCCTTTGCCAGGAGGCTTGCAGCGCGTGGAGGACATCGACGAGACCGGCGCCCTGAAAAGCCCGTTCGCGGCCGAGATCGACTGCGGTCTTGCACAGGATCTGCTTCACCAGCGCGGGACGGCCGATCAGCTCCGGATAGCGCGCCAGCAGGATCGCCGCCGCACCGCTGACATGCGGTGCGGCCATGCTGGTGCCGTCCATCTCGCCATAGCGACCGCCGGGAAGCGCCGAGAGGATCTTCTCGCCGGGCGCCAGGATATCGGGCTTGGCCCGTCCGTCCCCGGTCGGCCCACGGCTCGAGAAATAGCTGACACCGTAACCATAGGGGCTAATCTTGTGGGTGGAGCCGACCGTGATCGCTGCCTCGGCATTGCCAGGGTCGGTGATCGAGACAGTCGAATAGCGGTCGTCCAGGCTCGCCTGGCGGCTGTTGCCGGTATAGCCCGCATTGCCCGCAGCAGCCACGACGACGATGCCGTCCTTCACCATCCGGTCGCAGGCGTCGCACACCGGCGTCCGCCCGCAGGCAAAGCTGCGCACCTTGTGCACCAGCGAAAAGCTGAGATTTGCCCCGTGCACCATCAGCGCTGAGGACAGAGTGTTGAGATAGCCGAGGAATTGCAGCGCCGAGAGGATGGTGAATTCATCGGCGGTGCCCTCGGCGTCGAACACGCGAATATCGAGCAGCCGGATATCGGGGCAAACGCCAAGCACCGCGGCCGGTGCCGGTGGACAGGGCCAGTTGGCGCCAATGATGCCGGCGACGTGAGTCCCATGTTCCTGAACCGGCACAGGATAGGCGGCATCATGCGGGACGCGCAGCTCTTCGCGCAGCACGGACCAGTCGATGCCGAGCCCCTGCCCCAGCCGATCGAGCAGATTGTCCGCCACTTTCTGCGACAATCCGGCCTTGGCCGGGTTGCTCAGAATCGAGCGCACCTTCGTGAAATCATAGGTTTCGTAGACGCGCGAGGAGAAAATATCGGGCGCGACCGGGGGCTGCCCCGTTTCAAAGCAGGGATGCCGGGCGTCGATCCCGCTATCCACCACCGCCCAGGTGATTTTCGCGGTCGAGGCATGGAACAAATTCTCGCTGGCATCGGCCTTGATCGTCCGCCGCGAAAAGGCGACCGAAAGCTGGCTCCGGCGATTGGGGTAGATATGGTCGATCGCGGTCTTCGGGGGCGCGCCATGGACGAATTCCGTACCGCGGCACAGTTCGTCAAAGGCGCCCAGCATCTCCAATATGTCGGGATTGACCATGTGCGCGGGGGAGCGGCGCCGCTGGCCCTGATGCGATCGTGCCCGACCAGGGCCCGGGGTTTGGCCACGGTGGCGCTCTCGCTCGCCGACGAGCCCCTGGCCACGCCCGGTCATCAGCAGGTGCACCAGGCCCGCCGTGGCTGCGAAGGCGAAGAATTCGACTTCATTCGAGCTTGCGAAGCGATGCGTCGGGTCTTTGAGGGCCTGCCTGACACTCGACATCTGCTTGAGATTGGGCGGCAATGCCTGCCACCATGTAGTCAGCGGGGCGGCTGCGCACACCAGTTCGTCAAGCGACAGGCAGGCGACAACGCTGTTGACGTTGGCCGCAATGTGAGCCTCCACGAAGGGATGCTGCATCAAATCGATACCCTTGCGCAGGGCGGCGGCGATCTGGCCGGGCTCGGAGCCGCTGGCGGCGGTCATCAACAAATCGCAGCGAAGATCGGGCGTGAGCGGCCCGTTCGAATCGTCGATATATTCTTCCCAGACATCGGGCGAGATCGGCGAATGCTGCAGGAACCGGCTGCGGCCAAATGCCTCGTCGATGATATCGAAGAGCTCGGTCACGTCCATGCGGCATTCTCCCCGATCGGGAGCTTAGTCCCGAGGGACCGATAGGCAATATGGGATGCCACCGGATCGCGGGTTTCGAAGCGCGCTGACCGGCGACGACGGTCAGCCTTCGTACAGACATCCGCATCTAATCCCTTGCCATCTCCTGTCCGGAGTGATGGAACCGCCTGATGATCGCCGCGATGGGCCCCTACGCCCCTGTTTCTGTGCTGCTGCTGTTGCTGCTGATCGTGGCGGTGCTTGCGCGCCGTGCGCCGATGTTCAAGACGCTGCTGTCCCTCGCGACCTGGGGTGCGGTCATCGCGCTGGTGCTGATCGTGGTTTCTCAGCCGGGACGCATCGTCCCCTATCTCGCGCAGTTTGTGAGCACGCTCAAAACCGACGGCCAGCAGGTGGTCGGCAAGGAAGTGCGGATCCGCATGTCGCGCGACGGCCATTTCTGGGCGCGCACGCGGATCGGCGGAGTCGAGCGCCGCATGCTGATCGACAGCGGCGCGACGGTGACCGCGCTCTCGACCGATACGGCGGCCGCCGCCGGGCTCGAGGTGCAGAACGCCATGGTGCCGATCGTGCTCAACACCGCCAACGGACAGATTACGGCGCAGAGCTCGACGATCGACGAACTGCGGCTCGGTGACATCACCGCGCGCGATCTCGAGGTGGTGGTGTCGCCGGCGTTTGGCGACACCGACGTGCTGGGCATGAACTTCCTGTCGCGGCTGAAATCATGGCGCGTGGAAGAGGGCGTTCTGGTGCTGGTTCCGCATCATCCGCAGGACCCGGTATAAAGCTCAGCCCTCCGCGAGGCTGATCCACACCGGCGCGTGGTCGCTGCTCTTTTCCCAGCCGCGGACATGCATATCGACCTGCGCGTCGAGCAGCCGCGGGGCGAGCGCCGGGCTGAGCAGCAGATGGTCGATGCGAAGGCCGGCATTGCGGGCAAAGGCGTTCCGGAAATAGTCCCAGAATGTGTAGATCGTCTCGTCCGGATGGCGGCTGCGCAGGGCATCGAGCCACCCCTGATCGAGTAGCCGGAAGAAGGCAGCGCGCACTTCGGGCGCGAACAGGGCGTCGTCGAGCCACCGCTCTGGCTTGTGGACGTCGCGCTCGGTCGGCATCACGTTGAAGTCGCCGGCGATGACCACCGGCATGCCGCTCGCCATCAGCTCGGCGGCATGCGCGATCAGCCGCTCGAACCAGGCGAGCTTGTAATCGAATTTCGGCCCGGGCCGCGGGTTGCCGTTGGGGAGGTACAGGCCGGCGACCAGCACGCCGTTGACCGCCGCTTCGATATAGCGGCTATGGAGATCGTCGGGATCGCCCGGCAATCCCCGCCGCGTCTCGACCGGCGCGCCGGCGCGGCTCAGGATCGCGACGCCGTTCCAGCTCTTCTGGCCGTGCCAGATCGCCTGATAGCCGGCATCCTGGATCGCGCTCAGCGGGAATTTCTCCTGTGGCGCCTTCAGTTCCTGGAGACACACCACGTCCGGCCGCGCCTCGCCGAGCCAGCGCAGCAGCACCGGCAGGCGGCCGTTGATGCCGTTCACATTATAGGTTGCGATCTTCATTGGCGGCCCTCGGATACGGTCACATGGTTCGCGGGTTGAGCAGCAACAACCCAATTAGGAGACGGGCGATGCTCGAACATGTTCCAGCGTGGCTCGGCCAGATGCTGCACCACGTCCGCGCGGGCCATGCCAGGCTCGTCGTGGTCGACCCCGCGCTGAGCGCAGAAGGCGTGATCGATCTTTCAAGCCCGGCCTTCGCCAATGGTGCACGCCTGCCCGAGCGCTTCACCGCTGACGGCGACGGCGTCTCGCCGCCGCTGATCTGGGGCGAGGTTCCGGACGGCACGCAAAGCCTTGCGCTGATCGTCGAAGATCCGGATGCACCTGCGCTTGCGCCCTTGGTCCACGCCATTGTCTGGGACATTCCGGCGAGCGAGCGCCGGCTGGCCGAAGGTGCGGTCGTTCGGGACGGCGATGGCGCCGCCGATGGCCGCGACGTCGGCCGCAACAGCTTCTTGAGCGAAGGCTGGCTGCCGCCCGATCCGCCGACGGGACATGGCAGCCACGACTATGTCTTCCAGCTCTTCGCGCTGTCCGCGACGCCGGAGATAGGCACGAACCCGGGCCGCGCCGCGATCGTCGAGGCGATGGCGGGCAAAGTGTTGGCGGCGGGCATATTGGTCGGCATCTATTCACGCGGCGAACCGAGCGGGCTGGCGCGTGATTTCAGGGGCGCCGTTCCTACATAGAGCCGATGCCAGCCACGCAGACCGACCTTTTCGCAACCATGCCCGGACCGACCGTTCCCGGCATTTTCTATGCGCCGGAGATCATCAGTGAAGGCGAGGAGCGCGCGCTGATCGCTTCGCTCGAGGCGATCGAAGTGACCCCGTTCCGCTTTCAGGGCTGGCTCGGCAAACGCCTGACCGCGTCGTTCGGCTGGCGCTATGATTTCGACAATGGCAGCTTCGACACGGCCGAGCCGATCCCCGAATTTCTGCTCCCCTTGCGCGAGCGCGCCGCCGGATTTGCGGGCCTCGACCCCGACGATCTCGTCCAGTCGCTGATCGTCCGCTACGATCCGGGCGCCGGGATCGGCTGGCACCGCGACCGGCCGCTGTTCGAGCATGTCATCGGCATCTCACTCGAAGCGACCGCGACGCTGCGCCTGCGTCGCCGCCGGGAAGGCGGTTTCGATCGCGCAGCGCTGCCATTGGCGCCCCGCTCGATCTACCATCTGAGCGGCGAGGCGCGGCATGATTGGGAGCACAGCATAGCGCCGATGGACGTGCGGCGTTGGTCAGTGACCTTCCGCAGCCTGTCCGACAAAGGGCTTCGAGCAATCGCCGATCGGGCGAAAAAAGATCACTCTGGCCTACGGCATTTTTCTTCGTATGAAATTGCCACCGGAATGAAATCCGGCGCCATCGACTAAAACATAATATTTATGGCCCGCTTTAAGCTTTACTGGTACAGAAACTAACTGGTAGTTTTTAGGAAAATCCGGATATATTATTTTATTTTTGCAAGATATATTTGAATTTACATCCGAAAATATTTCCAGATCCCAAAGCTTATTGGCTTTTTCTTCTAGGCCATCGGCAATAATCAGCGTTTGAATGCAAGGCCGAGGCTCCCATCCTCCGGTCGATATCGCTATTCTTCCGTCATCGAGTTGCTGCACGTCAATCGGAACAGACAATTGACACGAGCTGAGCCCTATCGCGGCCAGTGCCAACAGCCCGAATGCGGCGCGATTATTAGAAGCCATATATACCCGTTCCCCGCAGCCGCCACTCTACCGCCTGCCTCTTGGCGTTATTGGCAGGTACTTTATCGGCCAACATCTGTGCATATCTTCCGACCATCTCGGATTGACCCTCCAGGGTTTCATCCTGATCGGCACGTCGCTCGAAGCGCCCGCGCAGCCGCCGGAAAGGGGGCTTTGCGCCGTTGTCCGTCAGGCGGGCTGAGCCCGACGCACGAACGGGATGGCGAGCGTCGTGTTGGTCAGCGCGCGCCACAGCCATTCGAGCGGACCGTAGAGGAAATGGCGGAACCACAGCCGGGCGAACACCACCTGCAACGCAAAGGCGACGATCCCCATCGCCAGCGCCTCGCTTTGGCTGATCCAGCTGTGCATGCCTAAGCCGAAGCCATAGAATAAAGGCACGAAGACAAGCGACTGGCTCACATAGAAGGTCAGCGTCATCCGCCCGACCGGCGCGAGCAGCTTCAGGATCGGCTGCGCGGCGGTCTGATAGAGTTCGACGAACAGCACGACCTGGGCCGTCATCGTCGCCAATGCGCTCCAGCTTTCGAGCGCAAATCCGATGTTGCGCTGTGCCGAGCCCGCCGGGTCCCCGAGACGTGTGGCGAGATCGAGGCAGACGGGGCCGATGAAATACAGTGCGATCCAGGTCAGGACAGCGCCGCCCAGTACGAAGCGACGCTCAAGGACGAACAGGCGCGGATCAGCGAAGAAACCGATCCTGCCGAGCAACAGGCCGATGACGAACAGGCCGGCAATCTCGGTCAGCCGGCCGGTCTCGATATAGAACCACCATTTGGCCAGCGCCCCATCGACCAGATTGGCGCTGAAGGCCTGACTCAGCGAACCGTCGGCCACGATTTTCAGGCTCGGATCGATAAAGAAATGCGGCAGCTGCTGCGCCCATGCAGCGCCGGCAAAGGCACTCCCGGCATGGATCAGCAGCGGCAGTTCGGCGAAACACAGGGCAGCGATCACGAGCAGGGCCGAGCGGCTCTTGATGCGATCGAACAACAGCAGAAGCAGCCCCATCGGCGCCAGAATCTGCAGGATATCGCCGCGATAGACTATGCCGTGGAGGAGCCCGAAGACGAACAGGATCGCCAGCCGCCAGGCGAAGCGCGCGCTGAAATCCACGCCGCGCTTGGCCGCGCGATCCATGATGATGAAGAAGCTCAGCCCGAAGCAGAGTGCGAACAGCGCGAACGCCTTGCCCGCGAACAGGCCGAAGACCCAGTCATGCACCGCGCTCGGGGTGGGATGCACCCAGTAGAGCTCGAACAGCTCGACCATATGGACCAGGAACAATCCCATCAGCGCGAAACCGCGCAGGGAATCGACCAGCTCAAGGCGCGATTGTTGCTGTTCCATGCATCCCCCGACTGCCCTTTGCGGGCTCAGCGCGCTTCTATCGGGCTCGCGACGCGGCGGCAACTTCGACTGCGTGGACGACATAGCGGAGCGGGCCATGGCCAATCGCACCGAACGGATAGCAGGTCGTCAGCGCCAGTTTCTGCCGCAGCAGGATCGCTACGGGCAGCGCCGTCAACATCGCGACGGGGATCAGGCAAAGGGCATTCGGGCGGATTGGCGAGGCGGACATGATCGGCTCCAGCATCAATGAGGAGCCTTCCCGTTAGGCGCGCAGAACGCCTTACAACCATCATCATTACCCGCGATTTTCCGGCATATGGGCTCGCGCCGTGCGATCTTTTCCGGCCCAGTTGACGGATGTTGCGGAAATGTGCGGATAGTGCGCGGGGAGTGCGTACAGGATGCAGGATCGGGACTTGTTGGAGGCGGAGACCCGCGAGGTCGGCCACCGCGTGCGCGAGCAACTCGCGCGGCGCCGCATCTCGCGTCAGGGGCTCGCCGACATGGCGAAGATCAGCCTGTCGACGCTCGAAAAATCGCTGTCGGGCACGCGCCCTTTCACGCTCGCCACGACGATCCGGCTCGAGGAGGCGCTCGGCGTTCCCCTGCGCCCGGGGCCTGCACCGGCGCCCGTCGTCTCGCATGATCTCGCGCCGGAGACTATGGGTGCCTATGCCCGTGCTGCCGTGCGCTGGATCGAAGGCCGCTATCTGACGCTCAGGCCGAGCTTCGGCAGCCCCGGCGACATCTTCGCCTATGTCACCACGATCCGCTGGGTCGATGAGGCCGGGCATCTCGGCTTTTCTGAATCGCAGCGCATGGACGAGCGGTTCGAACAGGCCGGCCATGTCTCGATGCCCAATCTTTCCGGGCATATCTACCTGGTCACCAATGTCTCGGGGCAGCACCGGCTGGTGATCCTGGGCCGTCCGACCATCGAGGGCGCGCTCTACGGCCTGCTGACGACGCTTCAGGTCGGCAAGGGCTCACAACTCGTCCCCGTCGCCTGCCCGATCGCGCTCGCCCGGCTGGATAGCGATGACCCGGTTATCGGCCGGGTTACCGCTGATGCGCCGGCTTATGCCGGTTATCGCGAGATGCTCGACGCAGCGACCGGCGGGGATTTCGTGCGGTTTCCCGGATAAGGCTGATCCGGGCACCCGCCGCTTCAAATATCATATATGATCCGTTGTACTGCCCCTGCGGTTGAGCTATCCCTTTCGCCGACATCAATCGGGCAAAAGCCCGAAAAAGGCGGAGAGACGAAATGGCGACATGGGTGAAGCTGGCTGCGGGCGCTTCCTTGTTCTGGGCAGTCGCCGCTCAGGCCGCCGACCGCACGCCGGACCAGGTCGTGAAGGATCACGTCGCTTCGATGAAGACAGCCAATGTCGATGCGGTGATGCGCGATTATGCCGCCGATACCGTCGTCATAACCCCGCCTGGCCTGGTGCCGAGCCAGCAGCCCGCAAAGGGCCCCGGCGTCTATTCAGGCATCGCGAATGCGCGGAAAGTGTTCGTGGTGCTCACGGGCAACGGCAGCATCGTCGGCATCCGCGCGATGGAAACCACGGTGGAGCCGCTCGGCGGCGATGTCGCGCTGCTCCACTGGGTCCAGTTCCGGGGCACGCCGCAGCAGGTCTCGGGCACTGATGTCTTCGTGGTCCGGCACGGCAAGGTCGTCGTCCAGAACATCATCGTCGACGCTGCGCACTGAGCCTTAGGCGTTGCGCTCGCCGCCGCCTGATCAGTGCGGCTCGCGCTTGTGACCGCCGCCATTGCCGGGATTGGCGCGTGGTGCAGCGGGTTGGGGGGGCGCCGCCGGCGCAGCTCGGGCCTGAGGTGGCGGTGATGCGGGCCGCTGTCGCGCTTGCATCTCGGCGCGCTGCTGCATCTGCGCCGCTTGCCGCTGCTGAACCTGTGCCTGCATCTGGGCGCGTTGCTGGGATTGGGCAGCCTGGCGCTGCTGTGCCTGGGCGGCCTGCTCTTGCGCCCGCGCCTGCCCCTGAGCGCGCCGCTGCGCCTGTGCCGCCTCCCGTTGCTGAGCTTGCGCCTGCATCTGATTGCGCTGCTGAGCCTGGACGGCCTGCCGCTGTTGCGCCCGGATAGCCTGCTCCTGCGCCCGGGCCGGCCCCTCGGCGCGCTGTCGCGCCTGAGCTGCCGCCTGTCGCTGCTGCGCCTGCTCCCGGCCTTGCCGGATCTGTTCCTGACGCCTTTGCTGCATGTCGGCCTGCGCATGCTGGGCCTGCGCGCGTTCATTCGCCTGGGCTTGTCGTTGCCGCGCCTGCTCACCGACAGCACGATCGGCCTGTAGCCGCGCGCGAATCTGCGCGTCGCGGGCAGCCGCCTGCTGGCCAGCCTGCGCCTGTTGCTGCTGGCGTGCCGCCTCCCGCCGCTCCCGCACCGCTTGTTGCTGGTCGCCGACCGCGCGCGCCTGCTGCGCGCGCTCCGCCTGCTGCCGCGCGAAGTCGGCACGCTGCCGGTCCTGCGGCTGGGGTTGCTGGTGCTGCATGCCCGGCCCCGCCACGAATGCACCCGGAGCCTGGCGCTCACGCTCACGCGCGGGCCGGACAACCCGCTCGCGCTCCTGCATCGCGGCACGCTCACGTGCCGCCGCATCGCCGTCAAAGCCGGCCGCCGGCGGCGCGAAGCGGTTCTGGTCCTTCGCCCATTTTGCCCTTGTCCAGGCGGCGGGGATTGCGCGCGGTGGCGGCGGGGTGCGGAAATCCTGGCCCTGCCACGCGGCGAAGCGCACCGTATCCGCACGGCGGCGCGCTTGCTCCTCGCGCCAATGCTGCGCCTGCTGGGCTTCGGTCCGCTGATGATAATCCTGCCATGCGCGCTGCGAAGTACGGGCGGCCGCCCAGCGCGGCGCGTCGACGATCGCGTCGCGCCGCGCCGCCCAATTGGCAGCGATCACCGGTCTGCGCTGGCGCGATGCCTGATAAAGGTCGCGGCCACGGACATAATAGCGCGAGGCATAATCGAGCCTGGGGCCGTAATCGGCATAGGGGACAAGTCCGCCGTCGCGGCCATACACCACCGCCAGCCGTCCATTGTCATAGCCATAGCCATAATAGGGATCGCGCACGAAATAGGGCGTGTCGGCGCCGGGGCGATAATAATAATAGCGGTAGCCGTCATCCAGCGGCTCGACGAACGTGATTGAATCGTCATAGCCCTGCCACGCCCAGGGCTGAGCATCGCCATAATAGAATCCGTAATCCGGCGGTGCGTCACCGAGCGCGTCGGCAAAGTCCCACGCATCCTCGGCATAGGCATAGCTGTCGCGGGGATCGGCTACACGTACGGTGCGGATCTGGCGCGTAGCGGGCAACAAGGCCGCCGCCGGCGCATAGCCGGGCGCGGTCGCGTCGCCGGGCGCCAGCGGCAGGGTTGCCGGCAGCGCGGGAAGGGATGCCGACTGGCTGCGATCGACTGAGCCGGAAGGGTTGCAGCCGGCCAGGGCAAGGGCCGCGGCGACTGCAGTGAAGGTGCTGGCCCCGCGAAAGCGCGACCGAAGGCGATTGGTCATGGCATCTACTCCTTGATGCCCCCCAAGAGCGCACAAGATGCGACAGCGTTCCTGAACTCGCGCTGGCCCGGTCGTTCATCGGGGCGCCAGCCCCTGCCGCTCGCTTGCCGCGACGATGAATGGCGCCTGCGATGAACAGCGCCTGCAAGGCCCATTCCGGACCCATTCACCGCGACTCGCCGATAGCCGCATTCAAGCCGGCACGGGCAGGCGTTCGATCCGAACGTTCCGCGCCTCGCAGATGAAGGAGCGAACATGAAGACCCTTTTCACCAAGGCCGCCCTTGCCCTGGCGCTCGGCGCCACCGCATTGACCGTCGCAGCCCCCGCCGATGCACAGCGCTATGGCGGCGGATATCGCCACAATGACGGCACCGGCACCGCAATCGTCGCGGGCATCGCCGGCCTCGCCATCGGTGCCGCGCTCGCGTCGAGCAACAACCGCCGCGACGGCTATTATGAAGATCGCGGCTATTATGATCAGCGCGGCTACGACCAGTATCGCCACTATCATCGCCACCACAGGCATGACCGCGATCGCGACCATCGCTGGGACGACCGTGATGGGCGGGACGGCTATTACAATGACGGCGGCCAAGACCGCGGCGGCTATTACGGCAATGGGTATCAGGGGGGCTATCAGGGGAGCTATCAGGGCCGCCGCTACGGCTACTGACGACCAATCCATCCGGGCGAATCCCAAGCCGCCCGGATGGAACCGGAAGCCCATGAGTGTGTTTATACTGATGAAGCGGCGTGTCCCCCCTCGCCGTTTCGGAAGCTACAAAGCCCCGCCAGCATTCCCCCCGCTGGCGGGGCTACGCATATCCCGGGCTTTAAACGAAGACAGGCCGGGCATCATTGCTGACGCCCGACCTGCCCCACCACCGGAAAATGGCTCGTCATTGCAAAAAATACCGAAGCCAAAATCGGTCGGCCAGCCAATTCAACCATCTCGGTTGAACCAGCCAAGCTCGTAATTATCCGCAGGGGGTGTGGTTCGCCCGATTCATTCCGCACCGGAACGAAAATCGCGCGAGCCCACCAGCGCCACGTCCGCTAACCTCCCAACACAGAGTCCATCATCACCTTGCGCACCCGGTCACCCAGTACCGGATCAGCCTCGACAGCCTTGCTGATCGCATTGAAGCTCGCAGGGTCGAGCGCATAGCGGCCGAGGATCGTCTGCCGGGCGGTATTCGCCTGCTGCTCGATTGCGGTGCGCTCGATCGGAGTCGCCGCCGCCGTACGCGCCGCCACCGCATTGTTCAGCTGCAGCAGCGCGGCCATGGCACCGGCATAATTGCGCACCTCCTGGTCCGTCACGGCTTTTGCGGGCGTGGAAACCGTATCGGCCTGCGCCGGCAGACACGAAACCGCACCCGCCGCCAGCACAAGGGCTGCGCTGAATATCCTGAGCGTCTTCATGAGCGTAGAGTCTCCTCCTGCCCACGGTGCGCGTCAATATGGCCGCGCACCGCTGATCGGCCGCGAGCCTCGCCCCGTCGCGGCGGGCCGCGCCCAGCCCATTAGCGAGCGTCGTGGAAGATAATGCCGAGCGTGTGGCGATGCCCCGAGCGCAGGCGGCTGACGCCGTGGCGCAGCTTCACGCGGTAGTCACCGCGAACGCCTTTGCTCGGCCGCTCGTTCACGGCGAACACTACCGCGTCGCCCTTGCCCAGCGGCACGACTTCCACGCGAGTCTGCATCCGTGGCCTTTGCTCAGTCATCACGAATTCGCCGCCGGTGAAATCAGCGCCCGGCGCGGACAACAGTATCGCGACCTGCAGCGGAAAGGCGAGGTCGCCGTACAGATCCTGGTGGAGGCAATTATAATCGTCCTCGCCATATTGGAGCAGCAACGGCGTCGGCCGGGTCTGGCCGGCGGCATGGCACTGGTCGAGCCAGGCGGCATGGTCGTCCGGATAGCGGGTCGCCACCCCCATCCGCGCGTTCCACCGGTTGGCGATCGGCGCGAGGCGCGGATAAAAGGCGCTCCGCAGGCCCTGGACGAGCGCCGGCAACGGATAGCTGTAATAGCGATATTCGCCGCGGCCAAAGCCATGCCGCGCCATCACGACATGGCTGCGGAATGTTTCGCCCGGACCGTAAGCACCGGCCAGCGCATCGCATTCGGCATCGGCGAGCAGCCCCGGCAGCACGGCGAACCCCGCCGCATCGAGATCGGCACGCACCCGCTCCCAGTCGATCGCCGCCACGCGCGCTGCAGGATCGCTCACGCCACGCCCTCCATGTTGATCAACCGCCGCTTGCGCTGGACGCCCCAGCGATAGCCCGAGATCGAGCCGTCGGCCTTCACCACCCGGTGACAGGGAATGACGACCGCGAGCCGGTTGGCCGCGCAAGCCGCCCCGACCTCCTGCGCCGTCGCCGCGACGCTGAGCGATCTGGCGAGCGCGCCATAGGTGGTCGTCTCGCCCGGCGGGATGCGGGTGAGCGCGGCCCACACCGCGCGTTCGAGATCCGAGCCACGCAGGTCGAGCGGGAGGTCGAGAGCGGCGCTCGGTGCATCGACAAGCTGCTCGACCGCTGCAATCCGCTCCGAGAGGCTCGCTTGATCCTCGATCAATTCAACGTCGGGGAGCGTCTCGCCAAGCTCGCGCCGCAATCGGCCGCGATCGTCGCCGATCAGGATCGCGGCCAGCCCCGCGCCGCTCGCCGCGACGAGGATGTCGCCAAGCTTTGCCTCGCCAAAACCATAGGTGATTGTTTCAATTGCCATTAGACCGGTCCTCAGATGCGTTACCGGCACGGGATGGCAGAGGATGCGGCGGGATGCGCCCCGCAGTTTGCGCTCAAATCCCGATCGTCATCGCCGGGGATGGCCATCAAGCCATGAAGGGAGAGCATGACGCGTGTTACCTGGCGCTGAACCCGCGGAGAATCGTCGCGGTGCGATCCTGGCGTTGCTTTCATTTGCCATGCTTATCGTATCGCTGGATCAGTATATTGTTGTCGTCGCTTTGCCGGATATCGCTCGAGATCTGGGTTACTCACCCCAGGATCTGCAATCCGTAGTCAGCGCCTACGCAATCGCATCCAGCGGATTTCTGCTGCTGGGCGGCCGCGCGTCGGATTTGCTCGGCCGTCGCAGGGTGCTCGTCCTGGGCCTGCTCCTTTATTGTCTTGCCTCCCTCGCTGGCGGCCTGTCGACGAGCGCGATTCAACAACTCGTCGGGCGTACGGTTCAGGGACTTGGCGGCGCGTTGGTCTTTCCCAGCACGCTTGCCTTGATCAATGTGCGATTCCGTGAGGGGGAGGAGCGAAACCGGGCGCTCGGCATTTGGTCAGGCGCCGGAGCGGCGGGGCTGGTGATCGGAGTCTTGCTTGGCGGAGCCTTGACGAGCTGGTTCGGATGGCGAGCGGTCTTTCTCGTCAATGTGCCTTTGGCTGGCCTGGCGCTCGTCGCCGCATTGATCTTCATTGACGCGGACGGCCCGATTGATCGATCGCGAGCGTTCGATCTGCCGGGGGCGGTGACGGTGACAACCTCCGTTACCCTGGTGGTTGTCGCCTTGGTTGAGGGGCCAAATCTGGGCTGGGGATCGCTCTGGACTATCGGCCTGCTCATCTCAGGCTCGGCACTTGGCCTGGCTTTCATCCTTATCGAAAAGCGCAGCAGTGACCCGCTTTTGCCCCTGACCATGCTGGAAAACACCTGGTTGCGCCTGGCGCTTGTCGTGGCCGCACTGTTCATGGCCACTTTCGGAGCCTTGCTGTATTTTTTGTCGATCTTCTTTCAGATGGTGCTCCGCTACGACGCCCTGCATGCCGGTCTGGCCTTTCTTCTTCCGACAGTGGTTGTCGTCCTGTCCTCCGCGCTCGCCAGTCAGGTCATTACCAGGGTTGGCTTGCGGCTCACGATGATGGGCGCACTGGCTATCGGCGCGATTGGCGCGCTGGCGCTTGGCTTCACGCTGGACTCCGAGGTGTCATTCCTTGCCCTGGTTCCGGGCCTGATCGCGATGAGCATCGGGGATGGGGCGATGTTTACGGCGGTGTTCATTGCCGCGGCGACGGGCGTTTCTGATCGTCAACAGGGCGTTGCATCCGGGATCGTTTCTACTGGCCAGGGCGTGGGCGCCGCCGTCGGCCTTGCCGCACTCGTCCTGGTGGCCAACGCCTTCACAAAGGGCCTGGATGGAGAGGCGCTTCGCATCGCGACCGCGCAGGGCATTGCCCATGCCGCCTATGCGATTGCTGGCGGGATCCTGTTGACCCTTTTCATTGTGGCCTCGTTCCGCCGCCGGCCGGATGCGCCGAACCGCTCAGATGGCAAATAGGCCAGATCACGACGATTGAGGAAGGTCTGTCAGTTGCCGCGGGAGATGATTGATTCCGGGACGGCCGATCATTGGGAAAAGCGTCGCCGGGACAAACGCCGCTTCTCGCATGCCGTTTCGATTATCAGCGCGCAGACTGCCCCGCCCGCATAGGCAACAAAGTCCGTCAGCCCGAATGTGGTTCCCAGCACGATGCGCGCTATCCGGTTCGTCCCCAGCCCCAGCATATCAACGAGATGGAAGAACTGCCCCATCTCGATGGCGCATGCGAAGGCAAAGGCAATCATGACAGCGGCCACCACGCGCAACGGCGTCACCGCCCTCAGCGCCAGATAGACTGCCACCACCGCAAGGCTGTCGCCGAAATAGGGGCGGACAAAATCGTCATGAATGAACCGCGCGATGGCAATCTCGATGCCGAGAACAGCAATCGTCGCCAGCGCGTAGGAGGGTCGAAACGTCACGACGCGGGTCTATCCGGACCAGCGCCATAACGGCAATGGAGTTACGGTGGAGAGGCCGTGCAGGCGGCGCGCCGATCGCCTATCACCCGCCCTTTTCCCGCTCCATCTCCGCATCGATCAGCGCGTGGATATCATAGCCGAAAATCGTCAGCCCCTCGATATTCGCATCGTCGATCGCCACACCGGCCATGTTGACATTGGTGAACCGGCCACCGCGAAGATTGACGTTCGAAAATACGCTTTCCGACAAATTCACATCGTCGAACGTCGATCGCGCCAGGCCGCAATCGCGGAATAGCGCACCCGCCAGATTCTCATGCTCGAACCGTCGCTCTCCGGCCATGGTCATACTCCTTTCGCCTGATGAGTAACCGCATCTTAAGGCACGCGACATAGGGTTTTCTCGGCCCAAGGAGAGGCCCGTATGGCGATTATCACCTTCAGCAAAGCCACGGCCTTTCCGACCATGCCCTTCCCCACGGCACCTTTGCGCGACCTGCTGATCACCCATCTGTCGGGCTATAAATGGCAGTGCGGC
>Ga0307508_10002430_pt1 | contig 19641 bp, 17 predicted proteins | sample 9_EM_MG_FD_203089 | JGI IMG/M metagenome (GOLD analysis project Ga0307508, IMG submission 203089) | Populus trichocarpa ectomycorrhiza microbial communities from riparian zone in the Pacific Northwest, United States - 9_EM | ecosystem: Host-associated > Plants > Roots > Unclassified | place... | reverse complement strand
ACGACCTTGCCGGACATCGGCGCGCCGATGGGCACCGGTCCCACCGGCGCCGCGGCCGCGGCCGCGGCCTGCGCCTTCTCGAGGATCCGGCGGCGCGCGTCGACGACCTTCACCGGGACCACGGTCCCGCGTACGTCGCACAGGAGCTCGCCGTCCTTGCCTGGATCGATGTCGACGGTGACCACCTGGCCGTCGAGGAGGAGCGACCACGTCGACGGGCCGAGCCGCCGCGCGTCGATGGTCCGCTCGGCGCCGTCCATGACGATGCGAAACCGCCCCTCGCCGACCGGGTCGACCGTGAGCGTCTTCTCCTCGTTTCCCACCCGAGCCGAGAGCTGCATGCGCGCGTGACTATACTGCTTTCCCGGCCTAGCCGTGATATGAAGCCCCAACTTGTCGCACGCAACGCTTGGAGAGGCCCTCCTCGGGAAGCGAATCGTCGTCTGCGTGGGCTCCGGCGGCGTCGGCAAGACCACCACCGCGGCGATGGTGGCGCTGGCCGGCGCGCGGCGCGGCAAGAAGGCCCTCGTCCTCACCATCGATCCGGCCAAGCGGCTCGCGAACTCTCTGGGCCTTCCCAAGCTGGACCACGAGGAGCGCGAGGTTCCCAGCGACGTCCTCGGCCAGGCCGGACCGGTCGCCCCCGGCGGGCGCCTCTTCGCGATGATGCTCGACCAGAAGCGCGCCTTCGACGAGGTGGTGTCACGCTACGCCAAGGACCCGGCGGCGGTGACGCGGATCTTCGAGAACTCGATCTATCGAGAGATCTCGGGCTCGCTCACCGGCTCGCACGAGTACGCGGCGATGGCCAAGCTCTACCAGATCCACGTCGAGGGCGACTACGATCTGATCGTCGTGGACACGCCGCCGACCGCCCACGCGCTCGATTTCCTCGACGCGCCCGACAAGATCACCGGGGCCATCAACTCGCCCGCGGTCGAGTGGTTCGTGAAACCCCTCAAGGCGACCGGCAGCTTCAGCCTGAAGATGGTCGGCGTCGGTGGGTCGTTCGTGCTGAAGCGCATCGCCAAGTTCGTCGGCTCGCAGTTCCTCGAGCAGATGGCGCAGTTCTTCGTCGAGTTCGGCGACGTGCTCGACGGCTTCCGCGAGCGCGCGCGCGAGGTCACCAAGCTCCTCCGCTCCGACGCGCTCGGCTTTCTCCTCATCGCGGCGCCCGAGCCCGCCGCCGTCGACGAGGCGCTGTTCTTTCACGAGCGGCTCGTCCAGCAGTCAATGCCCTTCCTCGGCTTCGTGGTGAACCGCGTCCACCCCGAAGGGCCCGAGGAGCCGACGCCCGGCGAGGTCACGCGGGCGCTCGAGCACCGGCCCGAGCTCGCCGACCTCGCCCCGTACGACCTCGCCCGCGCCGCCGAGCCGCTGGTCGCCGCGACCCACGAGCTCGAGATCCTGGCCGACGCCGACGCGATCCAGATCCGACGCCTGAAGCAGGCCGCGCCCGACCGGCCGCTCGTCGTCGTGCCGATCCAGGACGAGGACGTCCACGACGTTCGCGCCCTGGGCGTTCTTGGGGGATACGTATGGCCATGACCCGCGTGGCGGTCCTCGTCCCTTGCTACAACGAGGGGCTCACCGTCGCCGATACGGTGAGAGGGTTCGCCGCGGCGCTGCCGAGCGCCGCGATCTACGTCTACGACAACAACTCCAGCGACGACACCGCCGAGCGCGCCCGCGCCGCCGGGGCCATCGTGCGGCGCGAGCCGATGCAGGGCAAGGGCAACGTCGTCCGCCGGATGTTCGCCGACATCGACGCCGACGTCTACGTCTTGACCGACGGTGACGCCACCTACGATCCGAGCGTCGCGCCGCAGATGATCGAGCGGCTCCGCGCCGAGAACCTCGACATGTTCGTCGGCCGGCGGGTCCACGAGCACGAGGCCGCCTACCGGCGCGGCCACGTGATCGGGAACCGACTCCTGACTGGATTCCTCGCGCTCCTCTTCGGGCGCCGCTTCACCGACATCCTCTCGGGCTACCGGGTCTTCTCGCGCCGCTTCGTCAAGTCGTTCCCGTCCCTGTCGCGCGGCTTCGAGATCGAGACCGAGCTCACCGTGCACGCCCTGAACCTCGGCCTGCCCGTCGCCGAGATCGACACCGTCTACCTGGCGCGGCCGGCCGGCTCGGCGAGCAAGCTCAACACCTGGCGCGACGGCCTACGGATCCTCCGCCTCATGATCAGCCTGTTCAAGGACGAGCGGCCGCTCGCCTTCTTCTCGATCTTGACGCTCGTCCTCGCGGTGACGGCGCTGGTCCTGGCGATCCCGGTCCTCGCGACCTACTTCAAGGAGGGCATCGTCCCGCAGCTGCCCACGGCGGTGCTGTCGGCGTCGACGATGATCCTCGCCTTCCTGAGCCTCGTCTGCGGGCTGGTCCTCGACACCGTGACGCGAGGCCGGCGCGAGATCAAGCGGCTCGCCTATCTCGCCGAGCCGGCGCCGGGCGAGACCCAAGCGGTGACCGAGACCGCACGGGTCGCGTCTCGCGGGTCGATCCAACCCGAGAACTGACGCATACTTCCCGCATGCGGAGAGTCAACGACTTCGTCGACCGGCTCGTGCAGGTGGCGTTCACGACGGGAGCGGTGACCGGAGTCCTCGAGTCCGTCGGCGACGACGGCAGCCTGCTTCTCCGGCAGGGCCGCTCGCCGATCTGGGTGCCGCTCAACCAGGTGCGCTACGTCACGCTCGTCGACGAGCCGACCGCCGAGCCGGATCCCGACGAGCCGCTCACCTAGGTTTGCGCCCGGCGTGCTTGATCGAGCACACGCGCCGGTAGACGAGCTTCAGCGACGCCCGAGCTCTTCCTCGGCGCGCCGCCAGTCGTCCTCGTCGCGGCCATGCTCCGCGCCGCGCTCGAGGTAGAGCTCGTAGGCGCGGCGGGCGATGTCATCGCGGGTCGGCACCGGCGGCTCGGACTGGCTGGCGTTTTTCGACGACGCGGCCGTCTTGGGGGCGATGGTCTTCGAATCCTTGGTGGTCTTTCGTGACGTCGTCATACGGGGCAAGTCTAGTCGCGCGCGGAGGCCGGGCAACCTCTCCGGGGTTCGGCCCCAGCGCGAACCGGAGGAGCACGATCACCCAGGTGCGATAGGGCCGCCACGGCTCGGCGCGCGTCGCGAGCTCGGCGGGCGTCAAGGGCGCTGACTTGCCGTCGAGACGCGCGGCGGCGGCGAGGCACCTCGGCTCCTCGGCGGCCAGCGAGTCGCGGACGCCCGTGCCACGCAGCCAGATCGCCGCCGCGGTCCAGGGGCCGACGCCCTCGAGCGTGCGGAGCGCCGCCTTGGCCCGCTCCTCGCCGAGCCCGCGCAACCTCTCGGCGTCGAGCTCTCCGGCGAGCGCCGCGCGCGCGATGCCGTGCATGCGCGCGAGCTTGCCCGCCGGGAGGCCCGGCAGGTGGGTCACGTCGAGGAGCCGCTCGGGCGACGGAAAGGCTCGAACCCGCGCGCCCGCGAGGGAGACCTCGTCGCCGTGCTCCGCGACGAGGCGCGCCTTGATGCGCGACGCCTGCGCCATCGAGATGTGGTGCCCGATCTGCGCGTACGCGGCGGCTTCGTACGGCGAGAAGAAGCACAGCGGGCGAAACCCAGGCATGGACTGCATGAGGCGGCCGACCGCCGGGTCGCGACGCCCGACCTCCGGGTACGCGGTCCCGTCGTGATCGAGCGAGAACACCCGCGCGAGCTGCCTCGCCACCGCTCCGGTTGGCGCGTCCCCGTAGGCCTCACCCTCCAACCCGCCGGCGACCGCACGCACGCGCGCGCCCACCGCGGGCCCGACACCCTCGAGCGGAAAACCGATGCACAGATCGCCGCCGTCCTCGATCCAGCCGTGGCCGCACGGCGGGAAGGAGCGGAGGAAGGCGAGGGTCGAGCGAAACGAGTAGGGCCCGCGGGCCTCGATGCGAAATCGTCTCATGCGGACGACTATCGGGGCAGGCGATGACAGCGGTATGTCAGGAATCAGCCGATTGGCTCCTCCAATGGCAAGGGGCGACGTGCATCCTCGGCGCATGCCACTCGAGCGCATCACGTTGAGAGGTCGCCATGTCAGCCTCGAGCCGCTCGAGCTCGATCACGCCGCCGCCCTCCTGGCGATCGCCGACGAATCGCGCGAGAGCTATGCGTTGCAGCCGGTGCCGCCCGATCTCGAGGGAATGGAGGAGTACGTCTCCACGGCGATCGCCGAATGGGGACGGGATCAATCACTGCCCTTCGTCGTGCGCGATGGTGCCGGTGACATCGTGGGGACCACGCGGTTCATGACCATCGAATGGTGGAAATGGCCGGGCAATCCGCCGGAGCCGATCCCGAGCGGCCCGGACGTCGTGGAGATCGGGTGGACGTGGTACACGGTGCGGGCGCAGCGCACCGCTGTCAACACCGAGGCGAAGCTCTTGCTCTGCACGCACGCCTTCGAGCACTGGCGCGTGCGGCGCGTCAGCTGGAAGACCGACGCGCGCAACGCCCGCTCGCGCGCCGCGATCCTCCGTCTGGGCGCGCGATTCGACGGCATCCTGCGAGCCCATCGCGCCGCCGGCGACGGTACCGTGCGCGACTCGGTCTTCTTCTCGATGATCGCTGCCGAATGGCCCGCGGCCCGCGCGCGCCTGGAGGAGCGGCTGCGCCGCGGCTGACGGCTAGGGCCTTGTCTTCCACTTGGCCCACGCCTCGGCGCGGACCTTCTCGACGACCTCGACGGGCGCACCGACGACGAAGAGGACCTTCACGCCCTTTCGCTCGACGAGCGAGACGGAGCCGTCCTTGCCGGTCACGGTCGCGGTGGTCGGGCTCCTCTCGGCGTAGACGTCGGGCGGACCGCTGGCGAGCGAGGGCAAGGATTCGATGAGCGCGTCGGTCGCCTCGAGCGCGTCAGCCTCGGCGTCCCAGACGGAGAGATCGATCGCCAGGGTGCCCGCTGGACCCTCGTAGACGGCGATGCGATCGCCGCCCCAGCCGGCGGCGGCGCGGCTCGCGCGCTCCTTGGCGACGCCGTGCTGCTCGAAGATCACGCGAAAGATGAGCTCGCCGAGGGTGTTCTGGTAGCGCGGCTTCCAGGCCTTGAGGACGGCCAGCGGGCTGCTCTTCACGGCGATCGGCCGCTCGTTCGCGCGGTACTTCTCCGGATGCATCACCTGCTCCGAGGACACCGGTGGCCGCGCGTACATGGCGTCGACATCGCTCCAGGGGTGAGTCCGCCGCGACGACGCGATGAGGCGCAGCCCCTCCTGGTAGGGAAAGAGGAGCGTCTCCTTCAAGACCAGAGGCGCCTTGTCGAACTCCGCCGCGCCCGTCAGGCCGCTCGCCGCCGCCATGGCGTTCACGATCGCGTCGTTGGCCCAGGGATCGGTCTTCTCGCCCATCTCGCGCATCATGAACTCGACCATGAGCGCCACGCCGTCACCCTCGACGAGCGCCTGGCGCGCCATGAGCGCGTCGTTGTCCTGGTCGGCCTTCTGGAAACGGTCCAGGTCGAAGCGCTGGTCCTGCAGCGCGTGATCGATCTCGTGCGCCATGACCATGCGCTGCATGCTGGGAAGGATCCAGTCGGCGAGATAGAGCTCCTTCACCGACGGGTCGTAGAAGCCGGCGATCTGCTCGCTCAAGAGGTTCACGATCTCCTGCCGATAGTCCATGTCCGCCGGCAAGAGGCCGAGCCGCTTCAGCGCCAGCTCCTCGGCGTGTAGCTCGCCGGGGGGAGTGTCGCGATCGATGTGGCCGATGACGCGCTTTTCGACCTCCTCCTTGGACAGGATGCCGCGCTCGATGCGCCTCTTCACCGGCAGCCCGCGGATCGAGCTCACCGTCTGGGCGATGGCATCGGTCTCATCCATGAGCTTCTGAAGCTCGGCGGGCGACGGCTTCGCGTCGGCGATGGCGGCGGTGGGTACCGCGAGGGCGAGGAGCGCCGCCAGGAGGGGTCGCATCCGCGAAGCATAGCAGGAAGGGCTGCTCTGAACATTTGACTTCCCGGCCGCTTGCCCCTAGCTTTTCCCTCTTTCCATGGGGGATGCCCTTCTCCACACCGCCCGTGCTCTCGAGGTCCTCGGTGCGCACGTGCGCGCCGGGACGCCTCGCGTCAGGCTTTTCGGCTGCGAGGGCAGCTTCACGGCTTGCGCGATCGGCCGCGTGGCCGCGTCGGTGCCGGAATCGGCGCGGCCGCTGGTGGTCATCGTTCCCGACGAGCCGGCCGCCATCATGCTCGCCCGCGACATCGGCTTCTGGCTCGGCGGCGCGCACGCGACGGCCGAAGACCCGACCGCTGCGCCCCATGTCCTCCACCTGCCCGCCGTCGAGACCTCGCCCTACGCCGAGCTCTCGCCCGATCGTCGGGCCATCATGCGGCGGCTCGCGACCCTGTTCCGGCTGTCGCAGGGCTTCGCCGGTCAGGTCCTCGTCGCCTCGGCGCCGGCGCTCCTCCGGCGGGTCGTCCCTCGAGCCGAGCTCGGCAAGCTCTCCGACATCGTCGTCGCCGAGTCCGACGTCGCGCGGGACCGGTTGATCGAGACGCTCGCCCGCGCCGGCTACGGGCGGAGCCAGGTCGTCGAGGATCCGGGTACCTTCGCGGTGCGCGGCGGCGTCCTCGACGTCTTCGTGCCGCTCTACCGGTTTCCCGCGCGCATCGAGCTCTTCGGCGACATCGTCGAGAGCATCCGCTTCTTCGATCCGGTGACGCAGCGGACGATGCGGCCGCTCCCGGATCTGTACATCCATCCGGTGAGAGAGACGGTCCACACGACCGGCGCCGACCCGAGGCCCAAGATCCTCCAGGCGGCCGACGCCGCCTCGCATCCATCGGCCAAGACCCGCGCGCTCCTCGATCAGATCGAGGCCGGCGAGGATTTTTTCGGCGCCGAGGCGCTCGCCCCCGCCTTCCACGAGCGCATGGGGGCCCTCGCCGAGTACCTGCCGCGCGACGCCCGCTGGATCCTCGTCGACCCCGCCGCCATCCGCAAGGCCGCCGACGTCGAGCTGGTCGACGCGCTCGAGCGCTTCGACGCCCGCCGCCAGGACCACCGGATCGCCCTCGAGCCCAAGGATCACTACCTCGAGTACGACGAGCTCACCGCGATGCTCGACGGCGTCGCCAGCCGGGTCGAGGCGGAGCCGATAGAGGTTCTGGGCGATGCCGAGCTGCCGAGCGTCCGCTTTGCCGTCGAGTCCAACAAGGCCGTCGCCGCCGAGCTGACCCGCGCGCGCGCCGAGAAGGCCGACGAGCTTCTCCGGCCCCTCGTCGGTCACATCCGCCGCGACCGCGAGGAGGGCTTCCGCACCGCCTTCGTCTGCGCGACAATCCAGGCGGGCGAGCGGCTCCACGGCCTCCTCAAGGGTTACGACGTCGGCACCGAGCTCCACCGCGAGCCGGGCGCCACGGGCCTCCTCCTCGATCAGGGGGCTCCGGCCGGGCCCGCGCCCCTCGTCGGGCAAAGCCCGACGAGCCTCCCCACGCCGGGAGGCCCGCCGCACATCTTCATCGGTCCGCTGGCCGAAGGCTTCCGCCTGGTCGCCGACGGCCTCGTCGTCATCGCCGAGGAGGAGATCTTCGGCGCCCGCTCGCACATCCGCAAGCCGACCAAGGCCAGCGGCCCGACGACGCTTCGCGGCGGCATCGCCGACTTCTCGCAGCTCCAGGTCGGCGACTACGTCGTCCACCGCGTGAACGGCGTCGGCAAGTACCTGGGCCTCACCAAGCTGCCCCTGCGCGGCACGCCGATCGACTTCTTGCATCTCCAGTACGAGGGCGGCGTCCTCTATCTGCCCGTCTACCGCCTGTCCGAGGTCTCGCGCTACGTCGGCGCCGACGGCGCCAAGCCGCGCCTCGACAAGATGGGCGGGCAGACCTGGGACAAGACCAAGCGCAAGGTCTCCGCCGAGATCAAGAAGCTCGCCGAGGATCTCCTCCAGCTCTACGCGCAGCGGCAGGCGCTCCCCGGTCACGCCTTCCCGCCGCCCGACGACGCCTTCCACGAGTTCGAGGCGACCTTCCCCTTCGAGGAGACCCCCGACCAGCAGCGCGCCATCGACGAGGTCGCCGCCGACATGGAGAAGCCGCGCCCGATGGATCGCCTGGTCTGCGGCGACGTCGGTTACGGCAAGACCGAGGTGGCCCTGCGCGCCGCCCTCAAGGCCGTCCTCGGCGGCAAGCAGGTCGCCGTCCTCGCGCCGACCACGGTGCTCGTCGAGCAGCACGGAAACACCTTCACCGAAAGGTTCAAGGGCTGGCCGGTGCGCGTCGCGGCGCTGTCGCGGTTTCAGCCACGCCCAGAGCAGATCGAGATCGTGAAGAAGCTCAGCGAAAAGCAGGTCGACATCGTCGTAGGCACGCATCGCCTCCTGTCGAACGACGTCCGCTTCAAGGATCTCGGCCTCATCATCGTCGACGAGGAGCAGCGCTTCGGCGTCGCCCACAAGGAGCGCCTGAAGAAGATGCGCACCCAGGTCGACGTGCTCACGCTCACGGCGACGCCGATCCCGCGCACCATGCACATGGCGATGATGGGGCTGCGCGAGGTCTCGATCATCGCCACGCCGCCCGCTGACCGCCTGGCGATCCGCACCTTCGTCTCGCGCCCCGACGACGACGTGATCAAGGAAGGCATCCTCCGCGAGCTCGCGCGCGGCGGGCAGGTCTTCTTCGTCTGTCACCGCATCGGCGACGTCGGGGGCCCCCCGGACGGCTCCGCCGGACGGGGGGGAGGCGGCCCCGCCGCCGCCCGTACCATCGACGAATGGGCGGGGCACATTCGTGAATTGGTCCCCAAGGCCCGCGTCGCCGTCGGCCACGGCCAGATGGACCCCGAGTCCCTCGAGCGGGTCATGATCGACTTCGTCGACTACAAGCACGACATCCTCGTGTGCACGACCATCGTCGAGAGCGGCCTCGACATCCCGCGCGCGAACACCATGTTCGTGAACCGCGCCGACGCCTTCGGCCTCGCGCAGCTCTACCAGCTCCGCGGTCGCATCGGGCGCGGCAAGGAGCGCGCCTTCTGCTACCTCATGGTCCCCCCGCTCGAGACGCTGTCGACGGAGGCCAAGCAGCGGCTGCAGGTCCTGCAGCGCTTCACCGAGCTCGGCGCCGGCTTCCAGATCGCGTCGCACGATCTCGAGATCCGAGGCGCCGGCGACCTCCTCGGCGCGCAGCAGTCGGGCCAGATCGCCGCCGTCGGATTCGACATGTACGTGAAGATCCTCGAGGAGGCCGTGGCCGAGCTCCGCGGCCAGCCGCTCAAGCCCGAGCGCGACCCCGAGCTGAACGTCGATCTCCCGGCCTACATCCCCGACGAGTACGTGCCCGACACCGGGCAAAGGCTCGACCTCTACAAGCGGCTCGCCGAGGCGGTCGACGAGGACCGGGTGCGCGCCGTCCTCGAGGAGATCGCCGACCGCTACGGCGAGCTCCCCGACGAGGTCAAGCTCCTCGGCGAGCTCATGGTCGTCAAGTCGTACGCCCGCTGGCTCGGCGCGGTCTCGCTCGATCTCAGCGAATCGCGGCTGACGCTCGCCCTCGACTCCGAGAACACCCCCCTCAAACCGGAGAAGGTCCTCGCCCTCATCAACAAGAAGGGCTCGCCCTACCGCCTCACACCTGACATGCGCTTGCAGCGGAGCTTCGCCCCCGGCGAGAAGGACCGCCTGGTCGCTGCGAAGCGCTGCTTGCTCGAGTTGCGCGAATGTGCTTAAACATCGGCTACTTTTAGGAGCTCCTTCCATGGTCACGAGGAATCTCGCCCGAGCCGTCTTCGTTTGCGTCACCGCGTTCGGCATCGGTGCGTGCAAGGGATCCAAGTCCGACGGAGCCGCCGCGTCGCCGGCCGCGCCGACGGCAACCAAGCAGCCCGCCGGCCTCCCTGGCCAATCCGAGGCCGATCTCGGCGAGACCGTCGCGACGATCGACGGCACACCGATCTCGGTCGCCGAGTTCCAGGACCGGATCAACAAGCAGTCGCCCTACGTGCGGGCGCGCTACACCTCGCTCGAGCAGAAGAAGGAATTCCTCGATACGCTCGTCCGCTTCGAGGTCCTCGCCGCCGAGGCCAGGAAGCGCGGCTACGACCGCGACGCCGAGGTCGTGCGCACGATGAAGCAGGTCATGATCCAGCGGCTCCTCAAGGAGGAGTTCGATAATCGGGTCAAGCCGGAGGACGTGTCCGAAGACGAGATGAAGAAGTACTACGACGCCCACACCTCCGACTACAACAAACCCGAGGAGGCGCGGGTCTCGGCGATCGTCGTCAAGGACAAGGCCAAGGCGGGCAAGGTCGCCGCCGAGGCCAAGCTCCCGGCCAACCAGGACAACAAGGCCTTCCGCGACCTCGTCACCAAGTACTCCGAGGACGACGAGAGCAAGCTCCGCGGCGGCGATCTCCGCTACTTCACGGCCGACGCCAAGACCGTTCCCAAGGAGGTCGCCGCGGCGGCCTTCGAGCTCAAGAACCAGGGCGACGTCTCGGCGCCGATCCAGACGGCCAACGGCTTCTACATCTTGAAGCAGACGGGCTCGCGCAAGGCCATCAACAAGACCTTCGACGACGTCAAGCGTCAGATCCAGAATCACCTGTACCGGGACAAGCGGACGGCGGCGATGCAGGAGTTCGAGTCCGACTTGAAGAAGAAGGCCAAGATCGAGGTCCACTCCGACTCGCTCGCCAAGGTCAAGATCGACAACAGCCAGGTGCCGACGCCGTCGCCCGAGGGCATCGAGCCGGGCACCACCAATGCGCCGGGGCAGCCGGCGCCGGGAGCGAAGCCGCCCACGCCAGGGATGGCGCCTGCTCCTACCCCCACGCCGGCCGCGGCACCGCCGGCCGCGACCCCGCCCCCGGCAACCAAGTGACGCGCCGGGCAACCGCCGTCCCACCGAGAAGGGTCGAACCATCGTGAAGGTCTTGCCGCTGCTCCTGGCTCTGGGTCTAGCGCAGGTCGCGTTCGCCGACGACAACGACGACCGTCCCGTGGAAAAGAAGATCGAGAAGGCCGCCGGCGCCAAGTCGATGAGCCTCGAGCGGGTCTCGGCGGTCGTCGACAACACCGTCATCCTCGAGAGCGAGGTGGTGCAGCGCGCCGCCCCGCTCCTCGCCGAGGCGACCGAGCCGACCGATCCGCAGGCCAAGCTCCGTCTCTGGCGGACGACCTTCCGCAAGGCGCTCGATCAGATGGTCGAGGAGCAGCTCATCATCGACGCGGCGACCGAGGCCAAGCTCGAGGTCAACGATGACGAGGTGCAGCAGGCCATCGAGCAGGTGAAGCGCCAGCAGAAGCTCACCGACAAGCAGCTCGAGAGCGCGCTGGCGCTGCAGGGGACGACCGTGGCGCAGTACAAGAAGGACGTGCGGCGGCAGTTCCTCCGCCTGCGCGCGGTGAACGTGCTCGTCCGGCCCCGCGTCCAGGTCTCGGAGGACGAGGTCAAGGCCAAGTACGAGAAGCTCTCCGGCCAGTCGGCCGTCGTGACCGAGGTCCACATCCGACACATCCTCGTCCCGCTCCCCGACAAGCCGACGCCGGCCGATGTCGAGTCGGCGCGTCACAAGGCCGGCGACCTGGTCTCGCGCGTGCGCGCGGGCGAGGACTTCGTCGGCCTCGCCAAGCAGCTCTCGGCCGACGCGCAGACCAAGGGCTCCGGCGGCGATCTGGGCTGGTACAAGCGCGGCGAGCTACCCACGGAGTGGGAGGAGATCCTCTTCGCCATGGGCGCCGGCGAGGTGCGCGGGCCGATCCAGGGGCCGCGCGGCCTCCACGTCTTCCAGCTCGTCGAGAACAAGTCGGAATCGGTGCGTCCCTTCGCCGAGGTCAAGGACCAGCTCAAGGAGCAGCTCTTCCAAGACGAGATGGAAAAGCAGACCAAGGTCTGGCTCCAGGAGCTCCGCAAGAGGGCGCACGTCGAAGTGAAGATGTAAGATCGGCCCATGGCCGACTGCCTGTTTTGCAAGATCCGCGACGGTGAGATCCCCGCGAAGCTCGTCTACCAGGACGACCGGGCCTTTGCCTTCCGTGACATCCAGCCGCAAGCACCCACGCACATCCTCATCTGCCCGCGCCAGCACATCCCGACTCTGAACCATCTCACCGACGGAGAAACGGACCTCGCGGGTCACCTCCTCGTGGTCGCCGCCAAGCTCGCCAAGGACGAGGGGCTCGCCGACCGCGGCTGGCGGACCCTCTTCAACGTGAACCAGGACGCCGGGCAGCTCGTGTTCCACATCCACCTTCATCTCCTCGGCGGGCGGTCGTTCGGTTGGCCGCCCGGTTAACCTCGAGCGGGGTTCGTGGGTCTGTTGGTCATGAATCGGAAAGTATTGGGAATTTCTGGCTTGGTCTTGAGCCTGGGACTGGGACTGGCTGCCTGTGGGCCGCCGCCCCCACCGGTCTACGGAGAGGTCGAAGTAGAGGCGGAGGCCGAGCCGCCGCAGCCGCAGGTCGAGGTGCGCCCCGCCCTTCCCTACGGCGGCGCCATCTGGATCGAGGGTCACTGGGCGTGGCGGCATCGGGAATGGGTCTGGGTGCGCGGCTTCTGGGAGCGCCCCCGGTCTGGCTGGGTGTGGGTCCCGCACCACTGGGCGGCGTACGGCCGGCACTGGCGCTACGTGCCGGGCCACTGGCAGCGCGGGTAGCCACCGTTATTGGGTGGGGTGTGTTACGATTTCGGGTCGTGACCCGACCAGAGTCTCGACGACAGAATCTGCGGTTCGACGTCGACCTCCCGGTCGAGCTCCGCCTCGGCGAAAGGCTCCTTCTGGCGCGCGCCAAGAACGCCTCGATCGGGGGCCTCTTCATCGAGATCGACGACAAGCTTCCTCTGGGCCAGCGGCTGCACGTCCGCTTCGAAATAGGCGGTCACGTCATCGAGGGCGGAGCGGTCGTGCGCTGGCACGGCGATCGGGGCGCCGGCGTCCAGTTCGAAGGGCTTCGGGCCCGCGACGTCTACGCCCTCGGCAAGTTCCTCGAGACGCTGGCGGGTTGACGTGCGCCGGCTGGCATTCGCCTCGTGGCTGCTCGTGCCAGCGCTCGCCGCCGCCACGCCGCGGAGCGTCGGGATCGTGGACGTCCGACCGCTCGACGCGCCTCGCGGGGCGCGGGACGCCGCCGAGGAGGTCCTGCGCGGCCGCCCCGATTTGACGCTCGTCGTCGAACCGGCCCTGCGCGCCTCCCTCGTCGGGGTCGCGGACCTGGCGAAGCTCCCACCGGCCGCCACGGGCTGCGAGGGCCTCGGCGACGACGCGCTGGTCGCCTGGCTGTCGGCCGCGCCGCCCGACGACGTTCGCGAGCCAGTCGTGCGGCTCCTCGGCCGGCAGCTCCTCTGTGCCGATACCGCCAAGGACCGCGGCACCGCCCTCGCCGCGGCGCGTCGTCTGACGGCCCTCGGGTCCGACGCGGGCGTCCCCGCCGAGGTCTGGAGCCGCTACCCGGCGGTCGACGCCACCGTCGACGTCCTCCGCCAGCCGCTCGCCGTCGCGACCGATCCGGGATCCGCCGCGGTGAGCGTGGATTTCACTCCCGCCGGGACCGCCCCCATCGTCGCCACGGTGAACGCCGGCCGGCGTCTGGTCACTGGCGTCCTCGGGGAGCGCGTCGCCGCCGCCTTCGTCGAGGTCAAGGAGAACCAGGCGCGGGCCTTCGAGCTGCGCTTGCCTGCGGTCGATGAGCGCCTCGCGCCGGTGCGCTCGGCCGTCCGCGCCCTCCGGCGGGGCGGCTCGGACGTGGCCGCCGTCGCCCGCGCCGCCGGGATCGAGGTCGTCGTGCTCCTCCGGACCGATGGGGTCCTGGCCTATGCGCTGGACGGCAACGCCCTTCGCCCGCTCGGCCGCGCCCCGCTCGGCGACGGCGCGGCCCTCCTCGCGCTCCTGCCCGCGTTCGCTCCCCCGCCCGCTCCGGAGACCAAGCGCGCGGGCCGATCTCCCTGGATCTACGTGATCGCAGGAGGCGCCGCGGCCGCCGCCGTGGGTCTCGTCGTGCTCGCGACGAGCAGCGGCTCGGCCACCCAGCGCATCGAACTGAAGTGGCCCTGAACGCATTCATGGTCGTCGCCGCCGCGGTGGCGCACCTCTCCGTCGTGGTCCCCGGGGAGCGGGTGACCGTGCGCGCCGAGCCCGGCCTCGAGCGCCAGGCGCACCGGCTCGCCGAGCGGGCGCCGCGCGATCTCGCCGCGATCGAGGCCGACCTCGACGGGCTGCCGCGCGTGGAGCACGTCGAGGTCAGGCTGGTCAGGCACGCCGAGGACATCGCCGGCGTCGCGCCCGACGGCCACGGCGCGCCGGAGTGGGCCATCGGCACCGCCTATCCCGACGAGGGCGTGGTCGTCGTCGCGGCGCGCGGGAGGAACGGCGACGTCCTCGACATGGACCGGACCTTCGCCCACGAGCTCGCCCACATGGCGCTCGATCGATCGCTCGGCGGCGAGAACGTCCCGCGCTGGCTGACCGAAGGGTTCGCTTACCGCCACTCGTCCGACTTCTCCGTATCGCGAGCCGCGACGCTGACCTCCGCCGTCGTCGCCAACCAGATCCTCCCTCTGTGGCGCCTCGAGAACGCCTTCCCGGCGCGCGAGGACGCCGCCGCCCTCGCCTACGCGGAGAGCTTCGACTTCGTCGCCTTCCTCGCGCACCGTGGCCGCTGGCAGGACGACCGCGACGACGGCGACCCATCGGCCTTCAGAGACTTCCTGGCCGATCTGGCGCGCGGCCAGAGTCCCGACGGAGCCGCGCGGCAAGCCTTCGGTCGCCGTCTCGTCGATCTCGAGAACGAATGGGTCGATTCGCTGCGCGGCCGCTACCTGTGGATCCCCGTCGGTCTCGGCGGAGCGCTCCTCTGGGCGCTCGGCGCCGTCCTCCTGGTCATCGGCTGGTGGCGGCGCCGCGGCCAAAAGCGGCGCACGCTGGCGCGCTGGGCGATCGAGGAGTCCGAGGCACAGGGTCGTTCCCTACACGACGACGGCCCTTCCTGAGCGCCGCCGTTTGACCCACCATCCGCTCCCGCGCCGATACCCGCCTTCGCGGTGGCGCACTGCGGCCGACCTTGCCAAGAACCCCGATGTGAAGGAGTTTTACCTCGGTCTCGACGAGGGCAGCCATCGGCGCAGCTACCGCGAGGTCGACCCACAAGCGACGCAAGCCCTGGCATAAGGAGGATCGGAATGCTGTCCGATCTCATCGCCTCAAACCGGAAGGAACGCGACGATACCGTGGCCCGGATGGTCCGTGCCTCGGCCGCGCGCGTGCCCGCGTTCGCGGCGCGCCTGGCGGCCGCCGGCCTCGACCCCGCCGCCGTGCGGTGCTGCGCCGATCTGGCGGCTCTCCCGATCTTCGGCAAGGACCAGCTCCTGCCGGCGCAGCGCACCGCCCCGCCCTTCGGCGGCGCCCTCGCGCCCGACGCGGTGCTGCGCAGGATCTTCTGCTCGCCGGGCCCGCTCTACGAGCCGCAGCTCGCCGGGCCCGACCCGTGGCGCTGGGCCACCTCGCTCACCGCCGCCGGCATCGGTCCCGGCGACCGCGTGCTGAACTGCTTCAGCTACCACCTCTCGCCCGCCGGCGCGATGCTCGAGGAGGGCTGTCTCGCCGTCGGCGCCACCGTCATCCCGGCGGGCGTCGGCAACCACGACCTCCAGGTCCAGGTCGCCGCCGATCTGGGCGCGACCGCCTATGTCGGGCTCCCGTCCTACCTGAAGGCCCTCGTCGAGAAGTCCGCCGAGAGCAGCCTCCCCTGGACCATCCGGCGGGCGCTGGTCACCCTCGAGCCGCTCCCCGATTCGCTGCGGAGCTGGCTCGAGGTCCACGTGCCGGTGGTCCTTCAGGCCTACGGTACCGCCGAGGCCGGCCTCCTCGGCTACGAGACCGCGCCGCGCTCGGGCCTGCGGGTCCCCGACGGGGTCCTCGTCGAGATCTGCGATCTCGACAGCGGCGCCCCTCACCTCGACGAGTCCGTCGGCCAGGTCGTGGTGACCCTCTTCGAGCCGGCGCAGCCGATCGTCCGTTTCGGCACCGGCGATCTCTCCTCCTTTACCCTCGGCGCCGATGGAAGCCTGCGCCTCGCGGGTGTCCTCGGCCGGCTCGACGAGGCGGTGAAGGTCCGTGGCCTCTTTCTCCACCCGCGCCAGGCGGCGGCCGCGATCGATCGGGTGCCGGGCATCGTCCGCTACCGCTTCATCGTCGACCGCCTCGAGCACCAGGACCTCCTCCGCTGCGAGGTCGTCCCGGAGCCGGGCGCCCACGTCGAGGCCCTCGCCGACCGCGTCCGTGAGCAGATCCGCGCGGCCCTCCGCCTGCGCGCCGACGTCATCTGCGTCGCCAGCCTGCCGGAGGGAAAGATCATCGTGGACGAGCGCGATTGGACGTGAAGGGCGGGCCGCGGCTATTCTAAACCAATGCTCGACGCCTTCCGCGAAGAGGTCAGGCACTGGCTCCAGAAGAACGCCCCGCCGCGAATGCGCACGCCGCTCGCGCATCCCGACGAGGTCTGCTGGGGCGGGAAGAAGCTCCAGTATCCCGAGGACGTCGTCCGCTGGCGCGACGTCATGGCCGAGCGCGGCTTCACCGCGCCGACCTGGCCCAAGGCCTACGGCGGCGGTGGGCTCTCCAAGGACGAGGCGCGCGCGCTGGCCGAGGAGATGGCGGCGTTGTCGCTGCGCCCGCCGCTCGTCGGCTTCGGCCTGTCGATGATCGGCCCGCTCCTCCTCCAGGAAGGCTCGGAGGAGCTCAAGCGCCGTCACCTCCCGTCCATCATCAAGGGCGAGATTCGCTGGTGCCAGGGATACTCGGAGCCCGGCGCCGGCTCGGACCTCGCGTCGCTCGCGACCCGGGCCAAGCGCGACGGCTCGGACTTCGTCCTGAACGGTCAGAAGATCTGGACCTCCTACGGCGACAAGGCCGACTGGATGTTCATCCTCGTCCGCACGAACCCGACCGGCAAGAAGCAGGACGGCATCACCTTCCTCCTCATGGACATGGCCACGCCGGGCGTCGCCGTGAAGCCGATCCGGCTCATCTCGGGCGCGTCGCCGTTCTGCGAGACCTTCCTCCAGGACGTGCGGGTGCCGATCGCGAACGTCGTCGGCGAGGTCGACCACGGCTGGGCCATCGCCCGCGCCCTCCTCGGCCACGAGCGCACCATGATCGCCGACGTCTTCAAGGAGAAGGGCGACTTCGAGCGGATGGTCGCGGCGGCCAAGGCGAGCCTCGGCCTCGTCGAGAGGCGGGTCGCCGATCCGGTCGTCCGCGACCGCATGGCGCAGCTCGAGATCGACCAGTCGTGCTTCGACGACACGCTCGCGCGCGCCCGGGACGGCGCCCAGGCCGGTCACAAGCCGGGCCACGAGTCGTCGATCTTCAAGTACTACGGCACCGAGCTCAACCAGCGGCGCCGCGACCTCATGATGACCATCCTCGGCCCGCAGGCGACCGGCTGGGAAGGCCCCGGCTACGACGACGGCGAGCTCAAGGCCACCCGCGACTGGCTGCGGTCGCGCGGCAACACCATCGAGGGCGGCACCTCCGAGGTGCAGCTCAACATCATCGCCAAGCGCGTGCTCGGCCTGCCGAACGTGACCTAAGGGTACCCATGAATCTCGTTCTCTCCGACGAACAAGAGATGGTCCGCACCGCGGCTCGCGACTTCGTGGCGAGCCGCTCATCGCTGAAGCGGATCCGCGCCCTGCGCGACGCCGGCGAGTTCTCGCGCGACCTCTGGCGCGAGATGGCCGACCTCGGCTGGCTCGGCTTGACGGCGCCCGAGGAGCTCGGCGGCAGCGGCCTCGGCTACGTGGCGCAGATGCTGGTCCTCGAGGAGCTCGGCCGGGGGCTGTGCCCCGAGCCGTTCCTCTCGACGATCCTCCTCGGTCAGGCGGCGATCCTCTTCGGCGGCAGCGCGGCGCAGAGAAACGAGCTCCTGCCGCAAGTCGCGAGCGGCGAGAAGCTCGTGGCGCTCGCCTGCGACGAGGAGGGCGGCCGCTTCGAGCTCGACCACGTCACCACCAAGGCGACGCCGACCGGCGCTGGCTTCACGCTGCGCGGCACCAAGGGCCACGTCCTCGGCGGCGCCAGCGCCGACCTCCTCGTCGTCACCGCGATGGCCGGCGAGACGCTCGACCTCTTCCTCGTGCCCGCGAACGGCGTCGGGGTCGAGCGCGAGCGCGAGCGGCGGCTCGACGGCCGCGACGCCGCCGAGGTCCGCCTCTACGGCGTCGAGGTTCCCGCGGCCGCGCGCCTGGAGGGCGGCTTGCCTCTCCTTCGCCGCGTCGTCGATCGCGCGACGATTGGCCTGGGGGCCGAGATGCTCGGCGCCATGTCGGCGGCCTTCCAGATGACCCTCGACTACCTGAAGACGCGCGTCCAGTTCGGCGTGCCGATCGGCAGCTTCCAGGCGCTCCAGCACCGCGCCGCCAGGCTCTTCGTCGAGATCGAGCTCGCCCGCTCGGCGGTCTGGCGCGCCCACGCGCTCCTCGACGAGCCCGCTGACCTGTGCACCGATGACGCCGTCGCCCGAGCCGCGAGCGTCGCCAAGGCCAAGTGCTCCGAGACCATCATGCTCGTCGCGCACGAGGCGATCCAGATGCACGGCGGCATCGGCATGACCGACGAGCACGACATCGGCCTCTTCGTGAAGCGCGCCCGCGTGGCAGAGATGACCTTCGGCGACGCGCTGTTTCACCGCGATCGATTCGCGGCCTTGAACGGATTTTAGGGCTTGGTTCCGGTCGGCGGATCGGCCCACGGCGGCGGGAGCACGGTCTGCTTTTGCCGGGTCCGCTGCGCCCGCTGGAGCTCGATCTCGGTGAGGAGGACCGCCGGCGCGATGGTCGAGACCGGGACGAAGCCGCTCTCGGCGCCGCAGAAGCCGTTGAAGACGCCCACGTGGTCGCTGGTCGCGACGATCTTGTTGATGGACGTGAGGGGGGTGCCCACCATCTCGACGCCGCGGACCAGGCTCTCGGCGCCGGTCTTGGCGTCGACCTTGTAGACGAGCCGCGGAGTGCCCTTGAAGGCCTGATAGCCGAAGCTCGCCGTGTTGGTCGAGCCGCCGGTGATGTCGCGGATGATGAGGCCAAAGGGCTTCCCCTGGCGCCGCACCTCGTCGAGCATCTTCTCCTTGAGCTTGGCGAAGGGCACCTGGCGCGTCGACCGCACGATGGTGTTGCCCATGCGCGCCATCGGGTCCGAGGTCCCCTCGGCGCGGCCGTGGCCGTTCGAGTGGAGGGCACCGAGGACTGGCTTCCGCGACGTGAGGTAGGTCTTCAGCACACCTTGCTCGATGAGGGTCACCGGACGCGACGCGATCGCCTCGTCGTCGAAGTCGTAGTGGCCGTTCAGGGACAGCGGCCCCTGCTTGACCCGCGTCGGGTCGTCGATGACGTCGAGGAACTTGGGGATGACGACGGCGCCGATCTGGCCCTTGAAGGTCTGGCCTTCGTTGTCGTCGGAGAGCCGCTCGCCCTCGAGGCGGTGGCCGATGACCTCGTGGAAGAGGACGCCGGTCGCCTCCTCCATGAGGATCGCCGGACCGGTGTAGGGATCGAGCACCGGGGCGCGCTTCAGCGCGTCGAGGTCGGAGCCGAGCCGCTCGACCGCGGCGGCGAGCTGCGTGTCGTCGGGGAGCTCGGCCTCGGAGGCGCCGTAGAAGCTCCGGGCGTGATCGAGCAC
>Ga0307508_10002429_pt1 | contig 19646 bp, 20 predicted proteins | sample 9_EM_MG_FD_203089 | JGI IMG/M metagenome (GOLD analysis project Ga0307508, IMG submission 203089) | Populus trichocarpa ectomycorrhiza microbial communities from riparian zone in the Pacific Northwest, United States - 9_EM | ecosystem: Host-associated > Plants > Roots > Unclassified | place... | reverse complement strand
TCGCGGTCGCTTCGCCGTTCTGGCGCAGCGAATCGATCCAGGCGTCGTCGGGTAGCGCGGCGATCGCGGCCTCGTCGAGTTCGGTGATGGTCCACCCGACGGTGAACCGCACCGTGCGGAAGCGGGTGTTCATCTGGTGCAGGTGCTCAACGAAGTCATGGGTGGCGCCGGCACCGTCGACCCGGACGAGGATTTTCCGGCGGTATCGCGCCGGGAGCTGGTCGATCGCATCGGCAAGAACCCGAATGTGGTCACTGACCGTGTTGGATCCGGCGTTGCCTTCTCGCAACAGCATGGCCAGGGACTCGCTAGTGTTCGCGCACCACGCCCCCAGCGGGTGAAAGCCAAACCCTTTCTTGAACGTCACCGCCGCGCCCTGTTTGTCCGAATGCGCGGTGATCAGAGTGGCATCCAGATCGATCACGATCCACCCGTGCAGGAGTTTATCCGCGACCAGCAGCCAGGGGAACCCACACGGGCGGCCGGCGATCAGGTCCCAGACCCGCCGGCGGGCTTTCGCCCGAGCCTTGGCGATCTTACCCAGTGTCACCTGGTCGAGGGCGTTCAGGCACCGGCGGACCGTGCTGTCCGAGGGTGGGTCACCGAACACCGGGGCCTGATGGGCCAGCAGGTCGATGTCGCTCACGCTGGCCGCGCCGAGCGCGATCGACACCGCCAGGCAGGTCAGCACGGTGCCCCGATCCCACCAGTCGGGGCCCTCACCGCGGGGTATCACCGCGTTCAACCCGCTGGTCAGACCCGCTTTGTCGGCGCATTTGCGGAGCAGGACCGCACCCGCATGGCCGATCAGGTTCTTATCTGTGGCTGTCACGGACAGCCGGTCATCCCACCCGATAGAGTGACTCACCAGAGGTGCACCTGATTCTACATAGGACACGGTCTCGACAACCACATCCTTGCAGGTCGGGTGCACCTTTCCTCGATCACCCTGGATACCCGCTATCTACTCTGAATAGCGGAGGTTAGCGGTCGGTGAGCCCTTCCTCGTACCCGAGGATCACCAGCTGGACCCGACTGGACTGTTGAGCGCCGTCTCAAGGATAAGGCCGCCGAGGTTGTCGCGCTCTACGACCGTTTCATCGCGATCGCGACACGCTGCGGCCCGTTCACGTACGCGGTGGCGAAGACCGCGATCACGCTCAAGGGCAGCCGCCGGGGCTTCGCCGGTGCCGCGCTCGGCGCCACCAGGGGCTGGACGGACACTTCGATCTGCAACGCCAGGTCGAGGGCCGGCAGATCCGGCGATCCTCGCCATATACCAAGAAGCTGTTCGTGCACCATTTCCGTGTCATCCACCTCGACCTGCTCGACGACGACTTCGCCGGCTGGATCGCCGAGGCGTACGAGGTCGGCCAGGGCGCGACGGTAAGTCCCTTTCCTGTGGCAGCGGCCATTCACCGCCGACGGTAGGGTCCCCGTCGGGAGGTAATGAGGATGAGTTTCCGGCTGGCCGCATACGCCGTGTGCATCGACGACGGGCGTGTACTGCTCGCTCATTGTGCTTCGCCCACGGGGGACATGAGCTGGACTCTTCCAGGTGGCAAGGTTGAGCACGCGGAGGATCCGTTCGATGCAGTGATCCGGGAGGTCGCTGAGAGGGCGTCTAATGCATTTAGAGAATGTTCTGTCCGTTTTCAGGTTGAGGATCATGCCAGGTTTGGGTGTTTTGTGAGGTAAGGGTGCGGCCCATATTGTCGATCATGGCCCAATGGATCATCGCCTGGGAGCGTCCTGTCAGCGTTTCGTAGTCCCTGACCAGACGCCGATGCAAGATCAGCCAGCCGAAGGTGCGCTCCACCACCCACCTGCGGGGAAGGATCTTGAAGCCCTTGGTGTCCGGACCCCGGCGGACCACCTCGACATCGATACCCTTGCTCGTCCCGTGGGTCACGACGCCGGAGTTGTAGCCGCCGTCCACCCAGGACTTCGTGACTGTGGGATGCGCATCCGCGAGTTGATCGAGAACAGCTTTGCCGCCCGCGGAGTCCTGGATGGACGCCGCCGTGACGATCACGACGAGGAGCAGACCCAACACATCGACCGCGATGTGTCTTTTCCTCCCTTTGGCCTTTTTGCCCATGTCCACGCCCTGATCCGACTCCGGGACATTGCTCGACGTCTTCATGCTCTGCGAGTCGATGATCGCCGCCGTCGGCTCCGTTTCCCGTCCCTTGTGGATCCTCACCCTGGTACGCAGTGCATTGTGGATTGCCTCGGTCGTGCCGTCGGACTCCCACAACGCGTAGTAGTGATAGACCGTCTTCGACGGCGGGAAGTCATGCGGCAGGTAGTCCCACTGCACCCCGGTCCGGTTCACGTACAAGATCGCGTTCACCAGCTCCCGCAGGCTGTGCTTTGGCGGGGAGATCCCCAGCCCGCGGTCGCCCCGTTCGGCCCGCCACTTCTCCAAGATCGGCTCGATCGGGGCCCACCGGGCATCGGACAAGTCACTGCGATACGCACGGCGATCCGACATAGCCGGACCAACGAATCACCCGCCAAAAAGTGACGTTTCGATCTTTAAATCAATACAAAAAGGAGATTAAATGCCCGCTAAGGTCCTGGCGCCGGTGACCACTGCCGGGTCAGGATGGCGATCTCCTCGACGATGACCGGTTGCAGCGCGGCGGGCAGGTCGTGGCCCATGCCCGGGAAGACGACCAGTTTCGCGCCGGGGATCGCCCGGGCGGTGGCCCATCCGCCGGACGGCCGCACCAGCGGGTCGGCGTCGCCGTGCACCACGAGCGCCGGCAGGCGCAGGCGGCGCAGCAGCGGACGCCGGTCCGCCGCGGAGAGGACCGCGGCCAGCTGCCGGCGGACGCCGCTCCAGTCGTGCGCCTGGTCGAAGCTGCGACCGGCGGCGTCGCGGATCCAGTCCTCGTCGTGTGGGTAGGCAGGGGAACCGATGACCCGGAACACGCGGACCATGCGGCGCTGCGCCGCCGCGCGGCCGGGCGCCGAACCGGCCAGCAGCAACGGAAGCACACGTGGGCGCGGGCGCCCGATCCGCGGCGAGGGCGTGGAGGACAGCGACGTCAGCGTGCGGACCCGCTCGGGGTGCCGCACGGCGAGGGTTTGGGCGATCATGCCGCCCATCGATACGCCGACCACGTGCGCGCTCGCCCAGCCGAGCGCGTCCAGCACGGCGACCGCGTCGTCGGCCATGTCGGCAAGGCCGTAACCGGACCAGCGGCCGGTCACGAAGACGAGCGGCGACGGGACGCCGAGGCCGCTCAGGTGGGTCGACCTGCCGACGTCCCGGTTGTCGAACCGGGCGACCCGGAAGCCATGCTTCACCAGCAGCTCGCGGAAGGTCTCCGGCCAGCAGAGCATCGGCAGGCCCAGGCCCATGATCAAAAGGAGCGGCTCGCCGTCGTCGGGGCCTTCCACCTCGTACGCGATCTCGACCGCGCCGTGGCGTGTCGTAGCTGTTGTCATCCTCCCAGCCTGTGCGCGGCCGTCGGGTCCCGGCAGGGCCGGACGTCCCGCAGACGGGACGTCTGGCACTGGCACTCTCCGTGAGCACGGGGCGACGGTGAGACCATGGAGTATCTGAGCCCCCTGGACGCCTCCTTCCTCGACATCGAGGACGAGGATCCGCACGCCTCGTTGGCCATCGCGTCGATCGCCGTGCTCGACGGCCCGGCGCCGAGCCAGGCCGAGTTCGCCGCCGCGATCCGGGGACGGCTGCCGTTGGTGCCGCGCTACCGGCAGAAGGTCCGCCGGGTGCCGTTCAACCTCGGGCGGCCCGTCTGGGCCGACGACCCGGACTTCGACCTCGACTTCCACCTACGCCGCACCGCCCTGGCCGCGCCGGGCGACGACGCCGCGCTCGAGCGGCTCGTCGGTCGGATCATGAGTCAGCGGCTGGACCGCGAGCGTCCGCTCTGGGAGAACTGGCTGATCGAAGGGCTGCCGGAGGGGCGCTGGGCGCTGCTGTCCAAGGTGCACCACTGTCTCATCGACGGCGTTTCCGGCAACGAGCTGTACCGGCTCGTCTGCGACACCGGCCCGAAACCACGCCGGGCGGTGACCGACCATTGGCAGCCGCGTCCCGCCGGCGACGCGCTCGACCTGACCCTCGACGCGCTCGGCCAACTCGCCCGGATGCCGTTCGACCAGGCCCGGTGGCTGGCGCGGGCGGCGCGTACGCCGGGTGCGGTGGCCGACCGGCTGCGCGAGACGGCTCGGGGACTGATCACGCTGGCGCGGGGCTTCACCACGGCGACGCCGACCTCGCTCTTCGGACCGCTCGGCCGGGCCCGGCGCTACGCGGTGGCGCGTGTCCCGCTGGCCGAGATCGCGGCCGTCGCCGGCGCGTACCAGGTGACGATCAACGACGTCTATCTCGCTGCCGTGACGGGCGCCTTCCGGCGCACCATGCTGGAGCGCGGCGAGCGGCCGGACCCGGGCTCGATCCGTACCCTGGTGCCGGTCAGCGTCCGCCAGCCCGGCGAACGGCACATCATCGACAACCGGCTGTCGACCCTGCTGCTCCAACTGCCCGTGGAGATCGAGCAGCCGGCCGGGCGGCTCCGGGCGGTGCACGAGCGGATCGCCGAGCTGCGAGCCCATCGTGAGATCGAAGCCGCCGTGGCGTTGACCTCGCTGGCCGAACGGGAGCCCTTCGCGGCCGTCTCGTTGCTGATCCGGACGGCGCTGTGGCTGCCACCGCGGGCGATCGCCACGGTGACTACCAACGTGCCCGGCCCGGAGGTACAGCTCTACATCCTGGGCCGGCCGATCCGCGAGATCCTCCCGTACGTCCCGATTGCCGAGCGGATGCGCGTCGGTGTCTCGGTGCTCACCTATGCCGGTCAGGCGGCCCTCGGCGTCACCACCGACTTCGCCTCGGTGCCCGAGGCGGACGGCTTCGCCGCGGCGGTGGTGGAGGAGATCGCGCTGCTGCGGGCCGCCGGGCCGCCGCGCCTATCAGAACCGAACAAGGGCGCCGAGGGTGTCATGCGCTCCTTCCGCGACGAGCCGCGCCGGGCCGGGCGCCGGCAGGCCGTCGAGTCCCTCGCGGCCGAGGGCGAACGCTGAGGGATGTGCGAAGGCCGCCAGCAGCCGTCCCCGAACAGGTCAGCCCGCGTGTACGTGTGGGCGTCGGTCACGGTCGGGGACGTGGCGGCGGAGGATTTCGCGGGTGACGGGTGCGACTTCGCCGTGGCCGAAGAGGAGGTACCGCAGGTAGTTGAGGGCCGGGTTGCCTTCGCTCCAGCGGAAGTAGATGTGTGGGCGGTGGCCGGTGCGGTCGCGGATGTGCAGCAGCAGAGCGGCGAGGGCGTTGGGGATGGCGGAGCTCTCCAGGGTCAGCACGCGGTAGCGGTGGTGCCGGACGGCGCCGCGTACCAGAAGGTCGGTTTCGAAGTCGGACGGGTCGGTGACGGTGACCTCGACGAAGAGGACGTCGCCGCCCGCGGGCAGATCGTTGTCCGCGACGGTCTTGGCGAGCCGGTCGTGGTATTCGGCCTCGTCGTGGGTGATCGGGTCGTGCGCGAGGAGCCGCAGCGTGCGCCGGGAGCAGTCGCGGATGAACTGTTCGGCGACGGGGTCCAACTCGATGCGGGTGGCGCGCAGGTCGAGCGAGCGGTGGATGCGGGAGACGACGGAGACGGCGAGGATGGCGGCGATGAAGCAGCCTGCGATCTTGACGCCGTCGGGGCGTTCGGCGACGTTGACGACTGTGGTGTAGAGGAAGACGGCGGCGACGACCGCGAAACCGGCCGTGCGGGCCCGATGCCGGCGGCGGGCCTGGGCGAGGGCCACGGCGACGGCGGCCGAGGTGATCAGCACGAGCACGCCGGTGGCGTAGGCGCTGCCCTGGGCGTTCACGTCGGCCCGGAACAGGACGGTGATTAGGAAAGCGACGCCGGTGAAGACCAGGACCAGCGGACGGGTGGCCCGCGCCCAGGCGGGCGCCATGCCGTAGTGCGGCAGGTAGCGCGGCACGAGGTTGAGCAGTCCGGCCAGCGCCGACGCGCCGGCGAACCAGAGGATCGCGATGGTGGTGACGTCGTAGATAGTGCCGAACGCGGGGCCGAGGCTCTGGTGGGCGAGATAGGCCAGGGCGCGACCGCTGGCGGGGCCGCCCGGCCGCAGCGCCGCGGGCGGGATCAGCAGGGTGGTGACGAGGCTGCTGGTCATGAGGAAGGCGCTCATGATGAGCGCGGCCGTGGTGAGCAGCCGTCGGGTGTCGCGGATCCGGCCGGTCGGGTGCTGTTCGGTGTCGGTGACGTCGCCGCGGATCTGGGGCATCACGGCGACGCCGGTCTCGAACCCGGACAGGCCCAGCGCCAGCTTGGGGAAGACGATCAGGGCGGCGCCCACCATCAGGAGCGGGTTGCCGTGCTGGGCGGTCAGCGCCTGCGTCCAGTGGGTGAGGACCTCGGGATGGCGGGAGACGTGCCAGAGACTGTCGACGATGACCACGGCGTTGAGGGCCAGGTAGGCGCCCACCAGGACGACGGCGATGTCGATCGCGTCGGTGAACCCGCGGAGGAACACGCCGCCGAGCAGGGTGATCAGCAGCAGCGTGATGACGACCTGATGGCCCTGCAGGCCGGCCGGCCAGAACGGATTCTCGTCGAGATGCGCCGTCGCGTCCGCGGCCGACAGCGTGATGGTGATCATGAAATCGGTGCCGGCGAAGCCGAGCAGGACCAGGACGAACAGTTTTCCTCGCCAGTAGGACAGCAGCCGGACCAGCATGGAGATCGAGCCTTGCCCGTGTGGACTGTCGGCGGCGACGACGCGGTAGACGGGTAGCGCGCCGAGCAGGGTGACGGCGATGAGGACCGCGGTGGCGACGGGGGAGAGCATCCCGGCGGCGAGGGCGGCGATGCCGGGTTGATAGCCGAGGGTCGAGAAGTAGTCGACGCCGGTCAGGCACATCACCTTCCACCACGGGCGCCCCGGCGCCGGCCCGTCGGCCGGGCGGCCCTCGGAGTCCTCGGACATGAGCCACGAACGCAGACGATGGTGGACGAGCGGATCGGCCAAGTTGGCTCTCGTGGTCATGTGTGTGCCTCCGTCGGGCGCTCTTACAGCAGCCTGACGAGGGCGCGGGTGGATCGCAGGGGGCAGTGGTCCCGTGATCGCGGGCCGTCCGGCCCGGCGACGGTCTTCGCTAGGGACGGATCGGAAGCTGGAGCGGCCGCATGACCTCGCCGACTAGGGTACGGATGTGGTCCGCGGCCTGCGTGACCGGGGACTGAGTCGCCTCTTCACCGCCTCTTCACCGCCTCTTCACCGCCTGGGAGCAGCCGTGAACCGCACCGCTATCGCCACTGGATTCAGCGTCCATCTGCCCGACTGGGTGCTCGACGAGATCTCGGCGGACCCACCGGAACTGCCCGACGTCGAGGACCGCATGCGGCTGGTGCACCGCCTCGCCGACCGTAACCACCGGGAGGGCACCGGCGGCCCGTTCGCCGCCGTCGTCACCGACCCGGCGACCGGCCTGATCGTGTCCGTCGGCGTCAACCTCGTCCTCGCCCGGAACCTGTCGTCCCTGCACGCCGAGGTCGTCGCGATCTCGCTCGCCCAGGCCAAACTCGGCACCTGGGACCTGGGCGGCCACTGCCTCGAGCTCGACGTGAACTGGCGACCCTGCGCCATGTGCTACGGCGCGACCCTGTGGTCCGGCGTCACCCGCCTCGTGACCGCGGGCGAAGGCGGCATCCTCGAGGAACTCACCGGCTTCGACGAAGGCCCCATGCGCGACGACTGGAAGGAACAGTTCGTCAGGCGCGGCATCGAGGTGAACACCGGGGTGCTGCGCGACGAGGCCGTCGCGGTCTTCCGGGCGTACGGGGAACGGGCCGACACCACCGTCTACAACGGACGCCGCAACCCCGACTCCTGACGGCCGATAGGCGCCTACCGGTGGCCCGCGTAGAGGGCGCGGTCTCCGAGTTCCTCCTCGATGCGGATCAGCTGGTTGTATTTCGCTGTGCGGTCGGAGCGGGACAGTGAGCCGGTTTTGATCTGGCCGCAGCCGACAGCCACCGCGAGGTCGGCGATCGTGGTGTCCTCGGTTTCGCCGGAGCGGTGCGACATCACCACCCGGTAGCCCGCCTTGTGGGCGGTGTCGACGGTCGCCAGGGTCTCGGTGAGGGTGCCGATCTGGTTGACCTTGACCAGGATCGCGTTGGCGTAGCCGCCGTCGATCCCGTCGCGCAGCCGGTCGACGTCGGTGCAGAAGACGTCGTCACCGACCAGTTGGATCCGCTCGCCGGCAAGGGCTGTGAGCCGCTTCCAGCCGGTGAAGTCGTCCTCGGCCATCGGGTCCTCGATCGAGCTGATCGGGTAGCGGGAGACGAGGTCGAGGAGGTAGTCGATGTGTTCCTGAACCGCACGTTCGCGGCCCTCCCCGGCGTAGTCGTAGACGCCGTCGCGGAAGAACTCCGAACCGGCCGGGTCAAGGCAGATGGAGATGTCGGTGTCGGGGGTGTAGCCGGTGTCCTCGATGGCGCGCAGCACGAACCGCAGCGCCTCGTCGGCGGTCGCGAAGTTCGGCGCGAAGCCGCCCTCGTCGCCGACGTTGGTGCTGTGTCCGGCCGCGGCGAGGGATCGGCGAAGGGTGTGGAACACCTCGGAGCCCATGCGGACCGCTTCGAAGAAGCTCGGCGCGCCGACCGGCGCGATCATGAACTCCTGGAAGTCGAGCGGGTTGTCGGCGTGCGCGCCGCCGTTGATGATGTTCATCATCGGCACCGGAAGCAGGCGGGCGCCGACCCCACCGACGTATCGGTAGAGCGGCTGGCGGTGGGCCAGCGCCGCGGCCTTCACCGTCGCGAGCGAGACGCCCAGGATCGCGTTCGCGCCGAGGCGGGCCTTGTCCTTCGTGTCGTCCAGCTCGATCATCGTCTCGTCGACCAGCGCCTGGTCCTCCGCGTCGAGGCCGGTCACCGCCTCGGCGATCTCGCCGTTGACCGCGGCGACGGCCTTGCCGACCCCCTTGCCGTGAAAGCGCCCGGGGTCGCCGTCGCGCAACTCGACCGCCTCGTTTGCCCCGGTCGACGCGCCGGACGGCACCGCGGCCCGGCCGGTCGAGCCGTCCGCGAGGACCACGTCGACCTCGACGGTCGGGTTGCCGCGGCTGTCGAGGACCTGCCGGCCGATCACCCGGCTGATAGCCGTCATCACACGCTCCCTGCTCCGGTGGTTTCGCGGCTCAGAGTGGCAGAAAACGGCAGCGCTGCCATCGCGACGAACAACACCTTGACCCGTACCCCGGGGTCCGGGTTTAGGGTCGCCGGATGCGGGTGGGTGAGCTGGCACGCCGGACGGGTACGACCGTGCGGGCCCTGCGGTATTACGAGTCCGCCGGGCTGGTCGTGCCGCGGCGACTGAGCAACGGCTACCGGGAGTACGACCCGATCGCCGTACGCCTGGTCGCGCAGATCCGCGAGCTGACGCAGTTGGGCCTCACAGTGGAGGAGACCCGTCCGTTCGTCGAGTCGATGGCCGACGGCTCCGAGGATGCCGACGTGTGCCCCGCGGCACTGGCGACGTACCGCAGCACCGTCACCGGCCTGCAGGAACGTATCCGTAGGTTGACCGCGCAGCGCGACGCCCTCGACGCGCGCCTGGACGCGGCTGCGAGCCAGGTGGTGACGAGCCGCCCGCCCGCCGGCGCGGACCCTGTTGAGCTGGTCGGCAGGCGGTTGCCGTCGCTCGGCTTCTACGCCACCGACGGGCGACCGGTCGACCTCGGCGCGCTCGGCGGCGGGCGCAGCGTCATCTTCGTCTACCCACTGACCGGGCGACCGGGCGTGGACCTGCCCAACGGGCTGCTGGAGATCCACGGCGCGCGGGGAAGCACCGAGCAAGCGACCTGGCTGCGCGACCACCACGCGGAGATCCTCACCGCCGGGGCGGCGCGCGTGTACGGGCTGTCGGCGCAGTCGACCGGCTACCAGCGCGAACTCGTACACCGGCTGCGGCTGCCGTACCCGCTGATTCCCGATCCGCGGCTGAGCCTGGCCGCCGCGCTCGGTCTGCGGACGTTCACCGCGGGCGACACGACGTTGTACGAGCGGCTGACGCTGGTCGTCGCCGACGACATCGTGGAGCACGTCTTCCACCCGATCCCCGAACCGGCATCGCACGCGCTCGAGGTTCTGCGGTGGCTCACCCAGCGGCGCCAGGCCGCCCGGTGACCGGCTCGGCGCCCCACAACCGTACGGTGGCGGCCGAGCCGGACCGGCCAGGGCTGGATCCGGGCGGAGCCGTCATCCGAGGCTGCGAAGGATCGCGGCCTCCACCGCCGTCCACGTCATGGTGTGCTGCACCCAGGTGGGCGGTGGTGTGGGCTGTGGTCCGAAGAGGTACCGGTTTGTCACCAGGCCGCGCAGCGCTCGGTGGACGTCGAGTTTGTCGTCGACGAAGTGGGTGATCCCCAGATCCTCGCAGTGGACGGCCTTGTCGGGCCGCTTGGAGCAGAAGCGGATATTGTCGCGGGGGATGCCGGTGCGGGCGGCGAAGTCGTGGTGGTCGAGCCACTGTCGGGTGTGGCGCTGTACCCGCTCGCCGCACTTGGAGACAAGCCACACCTGCGCGAAGCGCGGCACGAGGCGGGCCAGCGTGTCGAACGCTCCGGGCACGGCCGGTGTCGCCAGCATCCGGGCGGTGTCGCCGCTGAAGAACTGGGTGTCGCTGCTGCCGGGGACGGCGCCGCCGCCGATGATGACCCGGCCGATGTCGACCCCGAGCCGGATGTCGTGTGTGTTCATGCAGCTAAGCCTGGTCTCCACCAGGCTAGAACAGAACTATGAACATCGGCGCGACTATAGTCTCCGACTATGGAAGAGCGGGCGGTCTCCGGCGATGGGTTGGCATCGTTCGTGGTGTTCGCCGATCACCTCAACTTCACCCACGCCGCCGCCGAACTGCACCTTTCCCAGCCCGCCCTGCACGTGAAGATCCGCAAGCTCGCGCAGGCCCTGGGTCGGCCGCTCTACTACCGCAGCGGCCGGCGGCTGGTGCTCACCGCGGACGGCGAGGCGGTCGCCCGGTTCGCTCGCGCGCATGACGATCGGCTCGCTCAGTTCCTGGCCGACTTCGCCGGGGTCACGCCGCGCCGGCCGGTGGTCCTCGCCGCGGGCCAGGGCGCCTACCTCTACCTGCTCGGCGACACGATCCGGGCCGTGCTGGCCGACGAACCGACCCGGCTACGCCTGATCAACTGCGACCACCGGCAGATGCTCGTCGCCGTCCGTACCGGGCAGGCCCACCTCGGGGTGGGCGTGCTCGACGTGCTGCCCGACGACCTGGTCGCCCTGGAACTGGCGACGTTCCCGCAGGTGCTGTTCGTGCCGGACGACCACCGGCTGGCGCGCCGCCGATCGGTGACACTGCGCGACCTGGCGGGTCTGAGCCTGGTCGTCCCGCCTCAGCACCGACCGCACCGGGTGCTGCTGGAAAGGTCCCTGCGGGCCGCGGGCGTCGATTGGACCGTTGCCGTGGAAGCCGAAGGCTGGCCGCTCATCGCACACTTCGCCGCCCTCGGAGTCGGGATGGCGGTCGTCAACGGCTGCGTGCCGGCTCCGCCCGGGATGGCCGCCCGGCCGGTCACCGACCTGCCCGCCGTCGTCTATCGCGTGGTCCACCAACCGACCGCCCTGTCCGACCCGAGGGTGGCCGGTCTGGTGGACCGCCTCCGGCCGGCACAGACAGAGCTTGTCTTCGGGTAGTGCCCTAGTCGTGCGCCCACTCGAGCACAGGGACGTTCTCGTTTATTAGGCCACGCCGGCCGTCGGTGCCTCAAGAGACGGTGTGGGCCGTGTTCACACACTCCTCGACATCGAGGACCAGCAGCAGCCGATCCTCGGTCTTGTACGTTCCGACGACAAGCGCCCGGATCGGCCCGGTCAGCGTGTCCGGCAGCGGCTCGTACGCCGCATCGTCCAGGTCGACGACCAGTCCGATCCGGTCCGCCAGCAGACTCACCGGCTCACCGCCGGCGAGCACGACCACGTTGATGACCGCACCCGACGTCGGCCTGGACGGCAGCCCGAACCGGACCCTCAGGTCCACCGTCCCGATGACCTCGCCGCGCAGATTGAACAGGCCGCCGCACCCGGCCGGGGCGAGCGGCATCGGCGTGTACTTCTCGTTGAGCAAGACTTCCTGCACGACGCCCACCGGAACCCCGAGGAACTGGTTTGCGACGTCGAACGTCACAAACTGACGGCTGGGCATGGGTGACCTCCCGGACTTTGCTGGCCGCCGGGCTTCGCCGGGACGTGCCGCCTGCTGTATTCGGCAGGCTACCCGTCAATTCAAGGCAATCCCCCGATCCCCGACGACGGCGGCCCACCTGTCACCAGGGGCGACCAGGACCCTTGGCGCAGGCCAGGTACAGCGCCGGCCCGAGAGGGAAGGACAAAACGATGATCAACTTCCAGGTCGAACGGTCGAAGTAGCGTAACTCTCGATCGGCCGTGTTGCTGAGGTCGGCAAGGCAGCGAGCGTCGATCCACGCGATCGCGGCCATGATCATCGCTAGGGTGGCTACGGCGATCCATGCACTGGTCACGCTCATGTCGTCCTCGTCTCCGGCCGCAAGGCGCACGTGTGCCTCGCGTTCGTGTCTCGCCACCATTCTCGCCACCGAGAACCTTATCGTCAATGAGATTGGTATGTTACGGTGCAGGTCATGGCCTCCGCGGATCTTCTGCTGCATCCGGTCCGGCTGCGGATCGTGCAGGCATTCCTTGGCGACCGGGCGTTGACGACCGGCGCGCTGGCGTCCGAGCTCGCCGACGTGCCGCCCGCCACGTTGTACCGTCAGGTCGCTCGTCTGGTCGACGCCGGCGTCCTTCAAGTCGCCGCAGAGCAGCTGGTGCGCGGCGCGGTGCAGCGCACATACGTGCTCCGGGCAAGCGCCGCGGTGATCACGGCTGATCAGATCGCGGCGATGAGCACCGAGGACATGCGGCAGGCGTTCCTGGCGTTCGTGGCCGGGCTGCTCGGCGACGTCGACCGATACCTGGCCCGCGAAGGGGTCGACCCGGTCCGGGACGGAGCGAGCTTCCGGCTGGCCGGGCTATGGCTCGACGACGCCGAGTTCACGACGCTGCTGAGGGACCTCATGCGCGTCCTGCAACCTGCCGCGGCCAACCCGCCAGGGCCGGGCCGCAAACGCCGCATCCTGGCCACCGTCCTGCTCCCCGGCGACGAACCCGTCGGCTCCCAGCAGGACCGTGACCCGGCTGCCGCGGCAGCCGACGACGCCGAGCAGGCGCCCCCCGCGCAACCCACGACGAAGTCAACACGGAGGAAACGGAGGACGACATGACGACGACAGGACCGGCCGCGATCAGCACAACGGTGCTGCGACTGGCGCAGGCCGACAGATTCGCCGAGATCCGCGACATGTTCGCACCCAACCTGCGCCCGATGCTCACGCCCGAGTCGTTGCGGGCCGCATGGAACGCCGAGCTCGAACGCTACGGCCCGGTCACCACGGTCGGTGCGCCGGTCACCGACCCCGCCGGACCGGGCGGCACCCTGGTGCGTACTCCCGTCGTCTTCACCAATGGCCAGGTGACCATGCTGGCCACCGTCACCGACTCCGGCTGGGTCACCGGTATCCAGTTCGCCGGCGCTGAAGCGGCCCGGCCAACGGAACCGTGGCAGCCACCCGACTACGCCGACCCCGCCGCCTTCCACGAACACGACGTGACACTCGGCTCCGGACAACTCACCGTCGGCGGCACCCTGGCCCTACCCCACGCACCCGGGCCGCACCCCGCTGTCGTGCTCCTGCCCGGCTCCGGGCCGATGGACCGCGACGAGACGATCGGGCGCAACAAGCCCTTCAAGGACCTCGCCTGGGGTCTGGCCAGTCGCGGCGTCGCGGTCCTGCGCTTCGACAAGGTCACCCTGACCCACTCGGGCCACGCTGCGGACTTCACGGTGGACTTCACCGTGGACGACGAGTACGTGCACCACGCAACCGCCGCCGCCCACTTGCTCCGGCAGCAGAGGACCATCGAGCCGTCGCGGGTGTACGTCCTCGGCCACAGCCTCGGCGGCACCGTCGCCCCGCGCGTCGCCGCCGCCGACCCGTCCGTCGCCGGACTGATCCTGCTGGCCGGCGGAGCACAGCCGATGCACTGGGCCGCGGTCCGTCAGGTCCGCTACCTGAGCTCGCTGGACCCCGCGTCCGCGGACGCCGCCCAGCCAACCATCGACACCCTGACCAGGCAGGCACGTACGGTCGACAGCCCCGACCTGTCCGCCTCCACCTCGGCCCACGACCTCCCGTTCGGTGTGCCCGCCGCGTACTGGCTCGACCTGCGCGGCTACGACCCCGCCGCAACCGCCGCGGCGCTCGGCAGGCCGATGCTGATCCTCCAAGGCGGCCGGGACTACCAGGCCACCGTCGACGACGACCTCGCCCGATGGCGTGCCGCGCTGGCCGGCAGCCCCAGCGTGACCGTCCGCATCTACGGCGCGGACAACCACATGTTCTTCACCGGCAGCGGCCCGTCCAAGCCGTCCGAATACGAACCCGCCCAGCACATGGACCCGGCCGTCATCACCGACATCGCCAACTGGCTCATCAGCCAACCATCACCAGCGGTCTCGGCCTGACCCTCAGCCGCCGCCGTCAACATCGTGGGGTGTCCGGTTGTCCGGCGGTGACGGCGGCGCGGGCTACCATCCAGCGATGACCGCGCCTGGTTGGTACGACCCGGACTACGACGATCCGACCGAACCGCTACCGGCCGATGTCGAGTCCGCACGCCGGTGGTCTCTGCCGCCGGTGATCGCGAACAGGCCGCCGTTCGACGCGTGGTGGTGCCCGGCCTGCCAGCGGCTCCAGCAACACGGCCACTACCTACACGACGACGCTCTCAACGAGCAGCAACGAGCAGCCGGATCGGTCTGCCCCACCACGGGAATCCTCGCGGTGCGGATCACTGCCCGGGCTCCGGTCCCGCCCGGGCCCGGTCTGCCGCTGGACGGATGGTGGTGCCCGACCTGCCGTTACCTCGTGCCCGGCGCGGCTGTCGCGCACCCATCGCGGACCACGCGGCCCGCCCGCACCGAGGATTGCGCTAACCGGCGGTACCGGTCGGTCGCCGTCACCCACCGATGACCGCCCGACCACGAATCTCGCGGCTCAGGTGTCGTGAGCGGTTGGGTCGGGTAGGCCGGCTACCCAGTCGAGGACGTTGTCGACGTCGGTGCGGGTCCAGCCGACCGCGGGGTCGATCGAGACGAGCAGGGTCGGCGCGTCGCGTCGTGCGGCCCAGTCCCGGCCTGCTGGTGTGTGATTGTCGTCGATCCAGGCGGCGGGGCGGTCACCGACCAGGTCCGCGACTGCCGGCACTTTCAGCTCCGGCGCGAACGGCGCCGGCGGGAAGCGAACCACGGGCAGCGGCTCTACCGCGAGTAGCGGCAGGTACCGCTGGTTGGCCTGCTCGCCCCAGGCGGTGGCCCACCACAACTCGGCGGCCGCGGCGAGTTCCCGGATCCACCCGCCGTGCTCGAGACAGTAGCGGCTGGGCTCCTCGCCCTCGAAGAACACGTGCTCCCGGTAGCCTTCCGGGCAGGTGGGCGCGGCGAACGGGTTCAGCACACCGTCGAGGTCCAGCAGCACGAACGGCACGTTCACGAACACGGTCGCAGACTATGCCGCTCCGCGCCTGGGCCGCGTCAGTCCAGGCAGAATTCGTTGCCCTCGACGTCCTGCATCACCAGGCACGACTCGTTGACACCATCGGCGGTCAGAAGCCGCACGCGTACCGCGCCGAGCGCAACCAGCCGGGCGCATTCGGCCTCGAAGACTGCCACGCGCTCATCACCCACGCGTCCGGTACCGACCCGCACATGTGACTGGACAGGTCGTCTGGCCGGTTCGAGTATCTGTTGTGGAGGCGCACCGTCGTCGGCGCCACTCATCAGCATGATCGAATGCGCGCAAATCGGCATGACAGGAAGTCGATCAAGTTAGCCGGAGATCTCGCGGTGACGGACCGTAGCGCTCCGGCCAGTTGGGTTCGAAATCCGACCCTTGTCGAGCGCTTGGAGGCATGGATCAACGACTGAAAGCGGACAGACCTCGCGATACCCGCCACTCCGACCATTGGCCATAGTATGAGCTATAGTAGCGGCTATGGCAGCTACGACGATGCAGCTCGACGGCGGTCTTCGAGACGAGTTGGCGGAGGTCGCCAGGCGCGACTTCGCAGGCGTTTCCCTTGCTGAGGCGCTTCGGCGGCTCATCCGCGAACACCAGATCAACAAGATCATGACACGGTACGCCGAACTGCAATCCGACCCGCAAGAGTGGGCCAGCTACCGGGCTGAGGTGTCGTTGACCGACAACACCGCCGCTGACGGCCTGCCATCCGGGCTCGACGAGTACCCGGAGTACAACGCGTGAGTCAGTCCAGACTCGCACCGTGGCAGGTGTGGTTGGTGGACTTCGGTAACCCGGTCGGGCACGAGGAAGGCGGTGTACGCCCGGCCGTAGTTGTCGGCTCCACCACCCACTGCCGGTTTCCAATCGGGATGGCACTTGTGGTGCCGCTGACAACCCGGGATCGCGGCCTAGAACACCACGTGCGTATCGGCTCACCTGAGTCCGGGCTCGCCCGCCCGAGTTGGGCACGTACCGAGGACATTGCGGCGGTCTCCACGCAGCGGTTCCGCCGTGAACAGCCCTTGGGTGTGGCCTCATCCAACGAGATCGCACGGCTGTCCGAGTGGCTCAGGGAAATGGTCGCCTTCGCATCCTGACCGGGAGCCGCAAGCGAGGCTCGCGCGCCCCGGAAGTCAGATGCACTTGCCCGGCCGCATCGCCGCTCGTATGCGCCGACGCCGCCAGCCGTGCACACTGACGCCAGCCATCGCCGAGAGCACCCAACTGGTTCTTGGTTCGTCGCGTTTCCCCTCGGGCAACCGTGGAACGAACCAAGAACCGATCGTCGTCGGCCTGCGCCCAGTGGAGCAAAGTCGGCTCGTTCGATGGCTGAGTCGCTCGATCAATCGTCGTTGCTTGAGCCCGTGCGCTCGCGCTGGTCGAAGAGAGCGTTACAGGCAATCCAACTTGCGGGTCGTAGCCGGATGCGACTATCCGTTGTGGACGATGTACCGAAGTGGCTTCGGCTGACCGGGGAGACCGGCCTCACGCGGCGCAGCCCGCGATTCGGCCAGCGGCGCGGAGACAGCGCAGGGCATTGAGGGTGATCATCTCGTTCGGCCCGGAGTCGCCCCAATCGACGACCTCTGTCGGGCGGTGTCCAGATTCCGGTCCTCGCCACCGCACTCCATCAGCTGCCCAGGTTCCGTCGGGCCTCCGGCGGCCTTCGATGAGGGCGAGTGCGTCGCTCGCCCTGGGGTCGAAAGCCAGCCTCATCCGGCTCAGCATGAGGAGGGACTGCAGGATGTCGTAGTGCCAGTACGGCGGGTAGTACAGCTTCGTCCAGGTTGAGTGAATCGGTCGGCCGGTGCGCAGCGACCGGAAGATCCGGTGCTCGAGCAGCAACTCGGCGGTGCGGTGGGCGGCATGTGCTGCTTCGGTGTCCCCGGTGGCGGCGGAGTACTCGTGTAGACCCCACATCGGAATCAAGGACTCGTGGAAGGACGAACGATGGCCTTGAGCACGCATGGAGCAGTTCCACCCGCCGTCTGGCCATTGCCATGCCAGGAGGGACTCGGCCAGGAGCCTTGCTCTCGGGTCGTCCGCCATCCCGAGACGAGCGGCGACGGCGAGCGCGTTCCCTTCTTGGGACGCGTGTGCCCGGACGAGACCGTCGATCACGCGGATCCCGCTGCGGTGACGCTCTCCGGTGAGCCAGTCCAGGACCGCGTCCGCCGCGGTGCAGGCCGGTGGGTACCTCGGGGGAACTCCGAGTTCCACGAGGGAGACCAATCGCCAATGGGCTCCGGTCCATTTGCTGTAGGGCGGGACACCGAAGCCGCCGTCGGGTTGCTGATCGGCTAGCAGGTTGCGCACCCACGGGCCTTGGAGCCATTGCTGTGGTTCGAGCGGGGTCGGGTCGCCGAGCAGGTCGCGACGAGTGAGACTGCGCACGGCTGGCTCCTCCGACGCCAGAAGCCAGTCAAGCACAGCGCGGTCTGCTGGGCTGTAGTCGGAGGCTGTCAGGTGAGTGGCCATGCGACCTCCGTCCGCCAGCCTGCCGGGTCCGCGCGGTCGGGTCCGACCAGGTATGCCTCGCGCGGTTCGGGCCCGAGTCCGAGCCGGTGCTTCTCGGCCCACTGCCCGATCGCCTGGTAGGCCGTGCCGATCCGGTCATATTGCCCCTGGTGCAACGTTGTCACCGCTCGCACCGGCGGCAGGATGCGGGCGGTCACCCCGCCAGCCCGGTCGACGGGGAGCCAGGCTCGGACCGGCAGCGCCAGCTCGACGTCGACGTGGTCGGGATCGAAGCCCTCACCGTGGTAGATCGCCATCGCTGGAGCTGCGAGAGCGCCGCCGTTTCTCGTCACATGCCGGAACAGGAGGGCGAAGGCTGCCCCGGACGCGGCCGAGAGCTCAGGTAGCGAGCACTGGACCCGGGTCGAGGCGATGATCATCTCGGCCTTGTCCTCGATCGACAGCACCCGTTCGGTGAGCGGGCCGAGATCGTCCAGGAGAGCGTTGAGCTCGGTCAGCACACCCTGCCGACCGGCCAGCTCGTCGAGGAGCCGACGCCGGTGCTCGACGAGCCTGGCCCGCACCGCAGCCGGATCGCTGTCGCCGATGATGGCCCGCACCTGCTCCAGTGGCACGTCGAGGGCCCGAAGCTGCCTGATCGCCTGCGCGTCCGCGGCCTGTGTGGCGCTGTAGTAGCGACGATTCGTCGTGGCGTCGACCACGGCCGGGACCAGAAGGCCCTGGTCGTCGTATCGCCGCAAGGTGCGCACCGAGAGCCGACTGACCCGAGAGAAGTCCCCGATCGAGAGCATTCCGCGCATCTGCCCAGCGTATGCGCGCGTCAGACCCGTTGGGGCCGGCAGGTTGGGGTTGTATCTCTCCCCGGGGGAGGTCGGATGCTGAATTCATGACCGATCAGATCGACCTTCCACTATCAGACGTCGCCGCCTCTCACCCCTCCCTGTCGGTGGAGCCGTTCACCGGCTTCCGCTCGTTTCCGACTCACCACTGCGTGACGGGGGCGATGCGGCACGTGTACCAACTCCTGGGGCGCGACGTGAGCGAGGAGTTGCTGCTCGGGCTCGGCGCCGGCGTGGGTTTCATCTATTGGCACCAGAAGGGCCAACTGCCGTTCCTCGGCGGCAGGGCCAACACCGGCCGCCCGGGAGAGGAGGGCCTCGAGCGCCTCGCCGGACGGCGCACGGGGGTAGTCGTCACCCAACACGCCACCTCCAGCGCCCGCAAGGCGGAGTCCGAGCTGGTCGTCGACCTGTCGGTCGGCACGCCGACAATGTTGCAGGTGGACATGGGCCTGCTGCCCTACTTCGACTTCCCCGTCGAGTATCACTTCGGCGGACACGTGGTCGCGGTGGTCGGGTACGACGAGCCGTCGCGTACGGTGCTGGTGTGCGATCGTGACACCATGTTGCATCCGGTCTCTCTGGAGTCCTTGGCTGCCGCCCGTGGTTCGCGGTTCCAGCCGTTCCCGCCCAAGCACGGCTCA
>Ga0307508_10002428_pt1 | contig 19652 bp, 25 predicted proteins | sample 9_EM_MG_FD_203089 | JGI IMG/M metagenome (GOLD analysis project Ga0307508, IMG submission 203089) | Populus trichocarpa ectomycorrhiza microbial communities from riparian zone in the Pacific Northwest, United States - 9_EM | ecosystem: Host-associated > Plants > Roots > Unclassified | place... | reverse complement strand
CGCCCGCCCCCGGCCCGGCGGCGGGCGCGCCCCCCGCCCGCCCCGCCCCCCCCCCCCCCCCCCCCCCCCCCCCCCCCCCCCCCCCCCCCCCCCCCCCCCCCCCCCCCCCCCCCCCCCCCCCACCTCCTAGTTTCGGCTTCGACTTCCGGAGGACCTCAGTCTTCCAGTCGAGTTACCGGCCGACGAGCGCTCGACGGTGAGTCGCAGTGGTTGGAGCAGCAGCTGGGCCGGACTAAGGCCTAAGGACTAAGGACTATGCGTTTCGTCGAGTTGAGCGGTCGAAAATGCGATGCGCTGGAGCGAGGAGGTTGAAGGAGGGAGAGGGAGGTTGGGCGCATGCGGCGCCGGTTGGCTAGTTTAGAGGAGTTGGGTTGGGTGTTTCGTTGGGCGGATTGGGTGGGTAGTAGGGGGGGGGGGGCGAGGGTGGAGTTGGTGTGGGTTACGTGGGCGCGGGAGTGTAGAGGCCGATGATTTATGTGGGTGTTGTTGATCTGGTGAGTTGTTTTTGTTTTGGAAGAGGGGCGAGAAGGAGAGGGTGTTGGGAAAAATAGCAAGAGTGAGGGATTATGCCGACGGAGTTATTTGGAGATGCTGGGGGAGCGTCCGGATCATCTTCTTGTCTCCTTTCTGGCTTCTCTCTTTCTTCTTTCTTCCTTCTTCGTTCTTCGTTCTTCCTTCTTCCTTCTTCTGTGCCGCGGAGACTTCTTTCTCCTGCCTTAGAGCGATCCTCGGGCGTTGCTTCCGAGAGATGTGTGCGGCGTCTGCTTCTTCTTCTTTCTCCTCTGCGTGTTTCGGGGAGAGCTGGAATGCTGTTCCCGGAGCGGCGTCTCGACTCTTGTCGAGAAGGGGTGGCGGCGCGGATTGGTATTACTAATATTACGGACGACGGCGGATTTGTTTGTTGAGGAAGCGTCACCGGTCGGCGGGGCTAGCGGGAAACGAAACTCTGCAGAGAAGCACGAGCGAAGGGCAGCCAGAAGATGATGTGTTGTCAGACGAACAAACCAAGAACAGCCATCCACACGCCTGGGCCAGAACTCTGCCACCGGAAACCGACGAGCGTCTCCTCCTTCCTGTCCCCCCCCCCCAGTCCCGTTTCCCCCCCAAGCGTCGCAGTTTGGTGCTCTTCTCCACGGCACGTACCGCAGCGACGAGATAGCGTTGCGTCGGCCTGGACTGCTCTCGTTGGTCGACCTGATATCAGCCATCCATCGACGCACACGCCTGCCGCTCGCAGCCCAACCTCCCGAATCCGCATGCACCCACCACACAACGCTTCTCTCCGCACGACTCCTCTCTGCACATCTCAACCCACATCACATACTATCCGAGTAGTGCGTGCCGACATACCAGCCATCTCCAACAAAGAACGCCCGGAGCTGCTGGAACTCCCGCCGCTTTGACTCCTCCCCCGCCCCCAGGAATAATCTCCCCCACCCCCCCCCCCGAACCAACTCGCTGCGCGAGAGTCAAGATGCCCAGCTAACTCTATGGTGCATAGCGATGTCCTTCTGAGCAGACGCAAGGAAATGAAGTCGTCGCTAAGGAGCCAGCCCTCGGTTGCCCTGCCTTAGCTGGATAGGTACATATCTACATGGCCGTCCGTCGCGACTTCTGCGCTGCCCGCACTGCAGGATGACGATGCGCGTCGCCGCTGCGTGGCTGTGGATGGCTTTGATGCAGGGACGCTTTTTTTTTTTTTGCACCCTGCGGCTCCCCCGATTCTTTTCTCGGGCTTCGTTGACGACGGCTCTTTCGTTCGTTTCGTTTCGTTGTGTGTGAGACGCAGAGGTGAAACATACATAACCCCCGTGCGTAGTCTAGTCTACCTATTGCGAGCAGTCTTTCGTGGGGGCCGCACGTACTCTAGACTGTGTGGGGAGGGGGCCCGCAAGACGTGGGCTCCCTGTTTCGCAAACTCACATGGCAGAGAAAACGATGGTGATCTATCATATGCGTCCAACCCATTAGTAGAGTGCTATATACATATGTACGTGGAGGAAACCTGTTCTTTCTCAAGGTTGTCTCGTGGCCGGAGCGGGAAGACGCCGTTGTCTGGTGTGTGTAGCCGGCATCTGTTATCAGATCATCTAATCGCGCCACTCGATCTCTATGTGCAAAGATGATCTGATTATATAACTAGCTACATGAAACGTGAACACTTCTCGGCGATTGCAAAGACACACCAAATCACTCGACCCACAATCCCGCGACAACCCGACCCTTCGTGCCCACACTCTCTTTCACCCCCCACTTCTACTCCGTAGTTGCCCCACCTATCACCAGTCAACCACGTTAACCGTCGGTCTGGGTATATTAGCTCACATCCAGATTAACCGACAGTGACTAGTAGTCAAAAAATTGGTGCACAATCGATTGCAGCAGAAGCCCCACTCTGTACAGGTTGATCACTATCGTCCATAGCTGTATGTAGTCCATCTGCCGTATCCCAATCGATTCTATGGGTCCCCCTTTCCCAACGGGATGACATACACCGCCTCGAAACGGGTCCTGTCGTACGGAGCCATGATATCCACTACTCCGCTGATAATGCATCTCCCATGTCAAGCCCGCATTCCGTCGCAAAAGCTGCCTTCATGTCCCCATCACATTCTGAGAGGCTATTCGAAAAAATCCACCCCTCATCCGACACCTGAACGGCACCTGCTGTCAAGTTAGAGCTGGCTTAATACGGACACTCCTCTGCATATGAGGCCTACTATCGCAATGGATACCATATTCCAGCCTTCAGGAATGCAGTCGTCAGTCCTCGGTGCGATGGGGTTTGAAATCTCGATTATCAGCACGTATCGGAGCCTCCGTGACAGTCCCGCCGCGGATTCGGAGTGCAGGACAAACGTAGCAGGATTCCCATCATGTCGAAGAAATTTGCTTCCGTAACCAACACATTCTAGATAAGCCCGCCGAGCCATCGCCAGGGTTTGCTGTAGTCACATACATACAACTTACAAGTGAATGAAGCAACCGATCGTTCAAAGCAACCGTTAGTTAGTTACCTTGCAGTGGCACTCCTGCACGACTCTGTGTCGGCGCATCGTGTTATTTGCATCAATTTCAAGGGAAATGTCTCCTCCCTCGAGAATGCACCTCTCAACACAGTGGGCTGACGATGACTTAGGATGTGCTCGGCGCAGCGAGTATACAGGTGGTTGTAATTGGTGTTAGACCTAGGCTGGCGTCACAAAACTCCGGAGCACATCGAGCTGAATACGAAAGACTTGGAAGTTTCTGGCGAAGGCTCAAAACAAACCGTTGAGACGAAAGCTTGAGGCTGGACCTACAAACGAACGGAAAGATAGATGCTAGCTATAAGCTAGGTAGGTGCCAGGCGGCCATAGGCATCGCAAGTCAGCTGTTGGCAGTGAACGGGACTTGCAGTGAAGAGGGAAGGCACCTTTCTTCCCGCTGGGGTACTCGAAAACTGCGTGCACTATCCATCAGCCCTGCCGTATTACCTACACATCCGGTCTCCAGCGGACGACACCCTTGAGGGGAAGACAAGCTGTTGGCGTTATGTTCTAGGATGCCGATTCTCGAGCTCTTTAACGCAGCAGGAATCCGGATATCGAGAGTTCTTCGGTTGTGGTGAGTTGGGAGTTTGGGCGAATGCGCGGCGAACAGTCCTCAAAAGCGATAGTGCTTCGAGTGGCTTTTGCAGAGAGTTCGACGGCAATAAACCTGCGTGAGCCCCCAGTTGCCGTGACACTTCTTTCAAAAAGATGCTGCTGGGGACGAACTCATGAATGGACTTCTCAGGGCCTGCAGAGTGGGCAAGGGTCACAGTTTGCGAACGGTTGCGTAGCCATATCAATGGTGACCCAACACCGAATCGAAGACCGAGTGACCACCATGCCGTACCATCTCCGCACAAACATTGGAGCAGTAGAGCTCCACCGACAGAACTTTTGCTGCAGTCGTCTCCCTAGCCTGTCGGATCGCTATAAGCTCCAGTTCCTTTGTGGTGAATGTATTCCATCAACGGGCTGGAATTTCTACGTCAAAGAAAGAGAGCCCTTCATAACAGACCGAACCCCAATTTGGGGGTCACAGATGTGACTGCGCGAGCGCTAGATGGACAGACGGTCTCAATGGTGCATACCCAATTGGGCCGGCTGCAGTTTTCATAGTAGAGTAGCCTGGCTCTTCCTTCTCTTCCATTCTCTCTCTCCCTCCTCTGCTTGCTCTCTCGCCCTCTCGCCCTCTCACCATCCCTCACACTCCGCTCCTCCTTCACACACTACTATTTCGCTCCTGCCCGCCTGGGTTCCTACTCCCCCTCGCCTTCCGGTTAACTGGTATCCTGCCCCCATCAAACCACGACAGTTGCTGCCAGGATGCTCCTCTTCATCCTTCCCTTGTTGTTCCCAGCCTTGATCGGCTCGATTGCGATTCCCGACTCGGACCCATCTTCTGCAGTCCCCATCATGCAAGAAATCAGCGATGTCCTAGCCTACAGCGGCATGTCGGCCCCAATCACGAACGCTGGAGCTTTCATCGTTCAGCGTGTGGAGGAGCCGGATGGTGTGACTATCACCACCACTCTCCCCGGCGAGACGGAGCTGTGGATCTGCACTCCCTCTACTCCTGCTCCGGCTCCTACCGATGGGTCCGCTGTTAAGCGTTCTGAGTCTACTGAGGAGGGAGATAAGGTGGAGGAGGGGGAGGAAGAGACGGAAGCGGGCGACAAGCAGGAGCTCCTGAACGAGTTCAAAGACTTCTTTTCTGGGGTCAAGGGACTGTCCACCGAGTTTACGGACGCTGGAAAGCATCGGACTGCGCTGGTGGAGGATCTCGACTTGGATCTGCCGAAAATGGTTACGCCGGCTCCGTACATGACGCTTGGGAAGAGGTGTGAGAACTGCCCCACGAAGGTGGCCCGGTCACAGCCGACGATCGTTATGGAGGAGGCTATCTCTTCCCACAGGTCCAAAGAAGGTTGTTTTCTTGCGGCGAAGGGCTTGGAAGTTCCGGTAAGTTTCATCCTGCCTATACCTGGTGATAGTCACTTGCTGATGCAGGCGTTGGGTAAAGGAGGATCAGATAGAGCCTGACCTTGAGATTCGAGGAGATAATGGACTTTATTGAGGCGGACACCAGGAAGGAGAAGGAAGAATAGATCGGGAGTCGCCTTCGTCGGGGTTGACTGGCGACTGATGAATTGTTCTATTATGTTACCAACTGGGCTTTGCGGACTGTTTTATTACGGAATGGATGAATTATGGTTTGATGGAAGGACTCATGATTGATGATGGAAGAACGATTGTATGATAGATCGGACCAATTGAGAGAAAAAGGCTGGTACTTGTCCCATCATGAAGCAGAAAAGCTGATAATACCTACTGTGGGTGACATTCCATGTCTTATGATCATGTGCCACTCGAACTTGGGCCACCTCCGAACCGAGCGGTGGATTCTCAAGGAAGCCGGAATAGAATCCCCAACGCTTATTATCGGTGGGTAGTGGGCATGGCTTGGACTCGCAAGATATTCCCATTACCTATTCGATTCGGAATCCGGACAATTTTGCACGACGATAACTGGGCCCAATCCAATCCAGACCGGCGGGGATGTCAGACGTACGTAAAAGGGCGCGGCTTCGATTGCCTCTAAGTGACAGCGGATCCGAGCCGGATGCTACACCTACCTCTAAGTGTTAGACTCAATGCCGACACCGGTCTCGTGCCTTGCCGTTAAGTGTTAGATCGGTCGGGAGCTTTCTGGGCTTGCTCGTCATCGCGGGCAGATGCGGCGGGTTCCGATAGGCATGTGCATAGTGGTGGGGGTTTTTCAGATAAAGTATTTACCTAGGTCGTTAGCTGGCTGTGCGAAAGCTCTACCTAGGTACCTGTTATCTAGCTTTGCGGTGCGGGATCGCGATGGGCATTGTGAGCTCACTCTATAAGAACGGGGCATTTTCCTCAAGCGGGGGATTGGACTTTAATATCCTGCCCGTTGCTGCTTGAGCTGAGCCCTTATCCATCACCGCCACGGACGTCATACATCCAGGGATTGGCTGGCTATCTGTCCACTGAACTACACTCTACTCCATACCTACAGTTAGTGCTCAGACCTCCAAACGATAAAGGGCCCTTACTCGGCTACCTTCTTCGCCCTCTTTCCGGCCACTCCTCTGCCTCTTTCTCTCCTTCTTTGAAGGATAATCTTTTCTTCCGTCCGCCCCCCGTTCATCATGTCCTCGATCGTCAACCGCTACCTAGGAAAGGAACACCATCTCGGTGTAGTAGCAGTCGGATTCTCTGGCGGACAGGTACGTTCCAGACAACACTTCCTCCCCGGCGAATGCCCCCTCCAATTGACCACCACCCAAGGGGAAATCCGGTGTCGACGCCGCGCCACAGGCCCTCATCGATGCCGGCCTCCTGACGGCGCTGCAAGACGACCTGCAGTATGAGATCCATCACGACGGCGTCGTGCACTCGTACACGGAATACATGCCACCGTCCGACCCACCGCTGTGCGTAGCTGGCGCCAGCAAGCCCATGCTTCGGCCGATCACTGTCTCCAACGTGACGCAGGCGCTGTCTTCACAGGTGTACAATCACGCGAAGGAGGGGAGACTCGCGCTCACGCTCGGCGGGGACCACAGTATCGCTGTCGGCAGCATCAGCGGCACCGCGAAGGCGGTCAGGGAGCGTCTGGGGAAGGAGATCGCGGTGATCTGGGTGGACGCGCATGCCGACATCAACACGCCGCACTCCTCCGGGAGCGGAAACATCCATGGGATGCCGGTGGCGTATCTGGCCGGGATCGTGGGCGCGCCCACCGAGAACCCGGACGTCTTCGGATGGCTCACGAAGGACCACCTCATCAACCTAAAGAAACTGGTGTACATCGGCCTGCGCGACGTCGACGTTGGCGAGAAGAAGATCCTGAGAGAGAATGGGATCAAGGCGTTCAGCATGCACGACGTCGATCGCCACGGCATCGGGAGGGTCATGGAGATGGCGCTCGAGTACGTTGGCGACTCCCCGATTCATCTGAGCTTCGACGTCGATGCCCTGGACCCGATGTGGGCGCCGAGTACGGGAACGCCCGTGAGAGGTGGATTGACACTGCGAGAGGGTGACTTTATTTGCGAGTGCGTGCACGAGTCCGGCGCGCTGGTGGCGATGGATCTGGTGTGTTTTTCGTTCCTACTTTCTCTCTCCGAAAAACAGTGGGATCGATGCTGATGGATTTGCATGCAGGTCGAGGTCAACCCGCATATCAACGAGCAGGGAAGCCCATACGCCGTGAGCGAAACCGTTAGGGCCGGCTGCTCGCTGGTGAGGTGCGCGCTCGGAGAAAGTTTGCTGTGAACGCGCGGTGGCGGTGGTTTACGGTCCGCAGGTTGGAAAGGGCTTTCATTGTATCGGTAGAGCACGAGTACAGGTACTACCATACTATGTATCTGTTTCATATGTTATCACTCCTTCAATTGTTGGCTGGCAAGAAACTGCATGCGGTATCGCCATGATCCGATAGGGTCGCATGCGATCAATGAATCATCATCATGGCAAGAAACCCCCTCAATGTGGACTGACACCCACTCGCCACCCTCCACTCCGTTTGCTGCACGCGGCATCATCGATTTTGGGCTGCAGACCGAGTGGCTTCGTAGGATATCGAATCTACCAAGGCAATTCGATGGCAGCCTGCTTGCTGCACACGTGCCACTACACTAGGAGCGGCATAGACTCATTCGTAGCGAGTGTACCAAAAAGCAGTAGGTAAGTAAGTATGTAGGAGTAACAAAATCCAAACATGAGGACGCAGACGAACGATTGGCAAGAAAAATAAAAATAAAAATAAAAATACCGCTCAAGTCACCAACCCCGCCGACATATTTTACATTATTCCACGTCGTAGCAACGTACCCAGGGCATCGTCATCATCGTCAACCCGATCAGATCCAAACCCACCAGAACAGCACTACAACAGCGGCAAAGAACGCGATCCACGCCTTCCAGCCGACACCGGTCCTCCTCGCCATGCGCAGCATGTTCTTCATGGTCCCCTGCAGCTTCTCGCGCGTGCCCTCGAACCTTTCGTTCATGGCTTCCATAAGCGTAGTCGAGCTGCGCACCTCGTCTCCGATCGCCACCGTGATCTGCAACGCCGACCGGACCCGGACCGATTAGCCACCGCCCTCCCTCCCCTTCCCCGGTCGACCGAGGGCATGGAAGTGGGGAAGACGCACATCCTTCAGCATCCGGACCTTCTTGCTCAGCCCGTCGACAGCATCCTCGTTCTGCGCCTCGAGCCCCTCCATCACCGACACCGAGTACTGGCCCTTGCGGTTCGGCGTGGCGGAGCGGTACGCGGGACTGGGCATCCGGTCGCTGGTGCTCGCGTAGCCGTAGCCACCGCTGACGGAAGGCGAGTAGCGGCGCTCGGCGCCGTAAGGCTGCTGCTGCTGCTGCTGCTGCTGCTGCGACTGCTGGCCAAAGAGCTCCGAGCGCTGCCGGTCGTAGGGGTCGCGCTCTCGCGCGTGTAGAGTTGGCCCGTAGCTTCAGGGAGACGGCATGTCAGCTGGGATGTGCGCAAGAGAGAGAGAGAGAGACAGATAGAAAGGGAGACCCAACCGTGATGACATTGTGGTTCCGTGTGGTTGCGGACTGCGAGTGAGTGGTGTATCTAGGTGGCCGGGAAGTATGTCCGTTCTCTAAGCTAGGCGGCTCTTTAAAGGAGCCAGGTCACCAGGTTAATTTTAACCTTTCAGCTCTACGAGATATGTACACATGTACATAAGTACCAGCTGGCACAATCCAAACCCTCAAGAATCGCAACCCTCTCCTCCTACACGTGGAAGGGTTTTTTTTGTTCGTATAGATAGCAAGGAGCCCGAGAGATATCTATGGCCGTTATGGTATCATATGTAGGCACGTGGAAGGTTCCAACTTCCTCGAGCTGGAGATAACTCGCCCCTTGCATATGATGCACATGGATAGATAGTTGGTTCGTGTCCAGATCTTGACACAGTAGGGTAACCGTAGGCTACGGTGATGACCGCATCAGAATGATCAGAATAAGGCGGTACTCGTGGAAGGAAGAAATAGGTTGGTGAATAGGCTCGTCGGTCGCGATGGCTTAAGAGTATGTGTGTGGTAAATAGCCGTTCGCTGCCGCTTTTGCTCAAAGTTAACATACATTAGGTAGTCCGCTGAGCTTTCGACACCTTGCAGGTTCGAGGATCACGTGACGGCCGGGTAGCTGGGGGCCCTGTCGTGGTGGTGAGGTAACAAACTAGCAGGCGAACACATCATCATCATCATCAACACCATCACCATCTGCACGAAACAGCTGCGATTCACCCAACGTAACGATACAACCACGACACGAATTCCCCCTACCATCTCCCGAGCCATCCATCCTTTCACCAACACACCTTCCACGCAGCCTAGCTGGCTAGCTATAGGCGCCGTTTTTCACAGCACATCTCCCTAAGTCGACAGTACACATGGCGCAGTTCTTCTCCCCGCCGCCACAACAAAGCGGCTACGGCGCAGCGCAGTCGCCGCAAAATCTACAATTCTACCAATCCTCGTACGGCGGACATGGCGCAGTGAGCGGACACACAACCCCAGCTCAGGGATACGGCGGGTTCGGGGGGATGGGAAGCATGGGAAGCATCGGGACGACGAGTGCAACCGGAGTGGCGGGCGAGCGTGGGGGATTGACGATGGGCTGGCTGGCGGCGTTCGGGACCGGGGGCTACGATGATGAGCCGCCGCTGTTGGAAGAACTCGGTGTGAATTTTCGGCACATCAAGGGAAAGGTTGGTTTCTTCCCCACCCTCCCACCCCCCCCTTGTTCATCATCCCCCCTCCCTGCTGACATCACGAAAAAAAACAACTCTCCAGACGCTGGCAGTTCTCAATCCCCTCCAAACGGTGGACCAGCACATGATGGACGACAGCGACGTTGCGGGCCCGATCATGTTCTGCCTCGCGTTCGGCACATTCCTCCTGCTGTCGGGAAAGGTCCACTTCGGCTACATCTACGGAGTCGCGCTGATGGGCTCGGTGTCGCTGCACCTTCTGCTCAACCTCATGTCGCCACCCACCCACTCGCTCAACTACATCCGCTCGGCCTCAGTGCTGGGCTACTGTCTGCTGCCGCTCGTCTTCACCAGCGGGCTCGGCGTCGCCTACCCGCTCGACGGATTGGTCGGCTACGCGGTCAGCACTGCTGCCATAGTGTGGAGCACCTATGCCGCGAGCAACATGTTCGTCGGCGTCCTGGGCGTGCGCGAGATGCGGTGGCTGGTGGCGTACCCGCTCGCGCTGTTCTACAGCGTATTTGGCATCATGAGCATCTTTGGCAGCAAGGCGAGTGGCAGGCTGCCAGCGAAAGTGTAACGCGCGGACGGACGGGGTGTAGGATACTATATACTTGTACTGGGGAGGGGGGTGTGACAATCGGCGTTTTTTTTTTTGATTGTTCCGTTCTGCACAGCGTGCGTCGTTATCCCTGTTGTGTGGGTTTAATTGTGTTTGCGATTCAGTTCGAATTGCCTCCGAGAGAGAGAGTCTCCGTATTGGCTGGCGTATGTAATGCGATCCACATGCTTCACATGCTCTCACTCTGTCAGCAATCTTTCTGTCATGTCAATCGCCCCGATTGTCCGCTATACGCACTGTCGCATGCGAATGATGACAAAACAAAACAAATACGCTGTACCCACACATTCTCCCGACGGCGTTCCGTCCGACCATTCTACCCCATACCGCGCAATCAATAGTTACCGGCCAACATCCCGAAATTGCTGTGTGTATGCATCCCGGCGCCGTGCCTGCCTGCGGAATCAATATGTTTCCTCACAGGACTTCGGTACCGGATCACTGATCGCCCCGCGGCGAACTCGGCACGGTTTTGACAGGACGCAGGCCGGCCAAACCTCGGAACCGATCGTGATTCCGCGGCGTTTGCTGCCGTTTCTGGGGACCAGCAAGGGACGGATGTACAGCGCTCACGCACCGTGGTTGCCCAAGAAGCTGCTTACATGAGCGGATGTGCCGAGGCCCGATCTACCTGCGACGATGGGCGATATGCAGCTATCTATGCACTCTAACAAGCCCCGCCCAAGCTCCAGGCTCCAGGCTTGAGACGGCTGGCGTGGAGGTGCACTCGCAGATGTAGCATGTATAGCGACGCTTCCGCCCATCCCCTTCATAGATATTCATCTGGTAACGGCAGGCTGCCTGCATACATACGTGCCCCGAACAGCCACCGGAGCGGCTCCCTCCGCGACGGCAATAGCTGAACTGCCACCTGTCACGAAAGTAGGTAACTAGATCGAAATGCGCCCTCCCCCGCAACTATTTCTGTGTGTTTTGTGTACGCCCACCGCCCACCCGGCAACCTGCAGGTGTGCACACATCCATGCATCGCTCCGGGGCAACTGCTATCTATGTATCTGCTGCATACTCTACGGACATATCGTAGCATCGTTGCCGCTCATTAAACGTCAAAACCCAAGAATGCAAGACGCCCAGGTCCGGCATTCTTCCGTCGCTTTTGGTTGCATAACGAGAACGCCCCGGATGGGCGGAGAGGGAGGGAGGGACGCTGGCTGGAAGACCTCTCTCTTTCTCTCCCCCACCAGCCGGCGTCGGCGGAAGGGGGGGACGTCTTGTGGACGGTTGTGCGTGGAGCGAAAAAACCTCGGAGCCATACAATGAGGCAATAACATCCAGAGCGTATGTAGAGTATGTAGCTCCGAGCCGAGAAGTGGGGAGACTGACAGATGTCCGACATCCGATACCCGGAATAGCACGTATACATATCTACCCCCGTCAGAGCGATAATTATCTATGTCGAAAAGCATATTAATAACAATAACAAAAAAAAAAAGAAACAAGCGCCTAGGTACATGGATGTGTGCACTGCGATTTGTCAATTCGTCGTCCCGCCCGCGAAAATGTGCACGCCCAGCGGGAAAGGAACTTGCCAGTTACCGCGGGATTTGCAAGCCATAAGGCATCCAATTCGTCCAATTCCCCCCCCAATTCCCCCCCCGTCGCCGCCGTTCCACACACAACCCAGCAGTCACCCGCAATGTGGAAGACTTATCGAGATCCTTCAGAGCTGTAATACCGTTCATATTAGCCCACCCATCCCGCCATCCACTTATCAGTGCCCGCTCCAGCCAGCTCGAAATACCACATGGCTTTCCGCCATGGATCCCCCCCCCCTTCTCGCCGCGTCCTCGAAGCTTAAGGAGACGGGGACGACGACGAGGGAGGGGGGGGGTCGGGGGATCTATGTATATAATATCGCCCTCCGTCGGGAAGATTTGTTTGATGTTTGACGGGAAGGTTTCGCGGATCTCTCCCGGCTTGAACTCGTTCAACTATAATAATAATTCCCTAGTTCCGAAGATTCCTCCCAGCCCGTCTCACGTTTTTTTTTTTTTTTTTTTTTTTTTTTGGCACGCTCCTGTTGGAAGTCGTAGCGTGATCCGTCCATTCTTTTGTCTTTCTTTTTTTTTCTTTCGGGCAACACCAAAAATGTGGCTCTTGAAAAATGCTACAAAGGTGTCGGTGTCGGTGTTGGTTTTGCTGTTGGTGTTGGTCGTGGCAAATGCGCAGGAGAATGAGACGGAGGTGTTTACGTTCCCCAAGGCGGGGAGTATATTGTCCGCGGCCGCGGATACGACCATCACCTGGACCGTGTGTTCCCCTCCACCCCCCCCCCCCCCCCTTCATCCCTCCGAGCACTGCAGCTGACCGGGCAATGTTTCGGGCCAGTCGAGATCTCCCGGGCCAGTAACACTGGTGCTCCATGGCCGCGAGATAGCAATCACCATCGCCGGTATTCCCCCTACCCGTTCCTCCTCCGCCTCTCTCGCTCACACACGCTAGGCAGCATCCCCAACAGCGGCTCGTACGTATGGCGGATCCCAGCGGACACATCGGGGACGTTCGAGCTGTCACTGGCGACCTCCAGGGGCACGGTGACCAGCGAGCCGTTCACGATCGCGGCGGGGATGCCGGTGCCGACGCCGACGCCGACGCCGGAGGGAGAGGCCGTGGCGACGACGCTGATAGTCGTGACGACGTCGACGCTGACTAACACGACGCACACGGCGACGGCGACGAGGAAGCCGCCGTCGATAACCGACGGGACGCTCGTGCTCGACGGGACGACTCCAACGGCGGCCGCGGACCCGACGGAGGCGCCGCCGCCGCTGATCACGACCGACACCGTCGTCGGCGGGGACGGGCCGTCGCCGCTCCCGCCCGCGCTGATCGCGGGTGCCACCGTCGCCGCCGCCGCCGCCGTGCTGATCTCCGCCGCCGCGTTCTGGCTCTGGCGGCGCCGCCGCAGGGAGAAGCTGCGCGAGGGCGAGGTCAGCGATGGCGAGGAACAGCGCAATAGGGAAATGATCACCCGCGGCATGGGCGCGTACTCCGGCAGACAGTTTGGTGGTGGCGCCACCGCCGGGAGCCTGTATGCCGCCAGCAGCTTCGGAGGCGTCGCCAACCAGTATGTGGTTAGCTTCAAGACCGGTGGCAGTCTGACTGGCATGGAGCAGTATGCCGGCACCGGAACCGGCGGTAGAGGCAATCTGGACGAGTATGGACGCACGAAGGGGATGGTCAATAGGTTTTGAGCTGGATCCGTGTAACTGATAACGTTATTTACTGGGACACGATCAATGCGTGCATGAATCTTCTCGCTGCTCGGGTGGTGTGGAAGCGTTGCCAACCTAATGGACGATCAATGTCACTGCATTCTTGGGTGACGTTGTTTTACTTCCAGCACACATCAATCGGGGGGAACTGAATCGCATTCAATTATCCCAGCACTTCATTTTGACCTGAATCCTCGACGTAAATACAGCTGCAGCGATCAAAATTCCAAAGCCAGCCACAGCCTACACATTAGTGATCCTACCGCCCACCCTGCGCAGAACACCTCCCAGCTTCTTGCCCGCCTGCTTTCGCCTTCTGCGATCCTCGGCAACCTCCTCGAGATCACCTTCCTCGACGAGAGCCATCACCGGAGTGGGTGCGGCAACGCCGTACGCCATCCTTCTGATCGGTGTCTCCAGTTCCCTCTCCGGAGTGATGGAGCTGTGCCTCGGAGTGGACGAAGAACTACTGGCTTTTCCGGCCTGTCGCATGCGTCTGAGTTTCTCCTCGAGGTACTCCACGTCCCGGCTCTTCTTCTCCGCCATCGCGGTGAGTTTGAGGATTGTCGTGCGGACGCCTTCGACTGTGGGAGGCTGGTACTTGGCGTGGGCTCGGTGACGGTCCCGCGCAGCAAGCTTCGCTTTGAAAAGGGTCGCCTTGTACTCGGCCTCCTTTAGCGAATTTTCGAGGCGGCTGAATGCCTTACGGAGGTTACGCTGCTGGATCTGCTGCTCGGGTGCGAGGAGGCGAGCTCTGGCACGAGCGGCGGATGTCGGATCGTTGTGCACGGAAAACAGACGTTTGATCTCGGACTCTTTGTTGTTGACTATAGAAGGGTTAGCAAGGGTGGAAGACAGCTAGTTGGCAATATCTTACGTTTGATGAATCCTTTGGTAGCACACCGTTGCATCTCCTCCAGCTTGGGAGCCTCATTTGTGATCTGCTGCACCTCCGATTCCAGGTCGGCAATGGCGTTGCTCACTATCGCCAACTCGCACAGGCGCCAGTCGTCGGTAGGCTTCATGTCTTCCGGCCTCTCGTGTTTGACACCCTCGACCGGGGTTCGTTGGGCAAGGTGGTAACACTGCAGACCGCGGGCCATCTGACCGAGTTTGTTGACCATCATATTGCCAGAAATCAAGATGTCGTCAAATGCGGTATTGAAGTCCTTCACGAGAAAGTCAGATCCGAGATGAAGAGTGACAATAGCATAAACTCACGTTGACATTGAACTTAGCAAGTTTCTTGATTTCTGGAATTGTTACCGATGGTTTGAGTGGACCATTGCACAGCTGCTCACGGATTTTCTCGTCCTCGTGATCGCTGTATTCCGCATCAAAGTCCACGACGCTCTCTTTATCGTCCTCTTCCTCCTCTTCCTCCTCTTCCTTTGGTATTTTCCCGTTCAAAAGAGAGGCAATCACCGAGGGGAGAGGCATGGTGTGGGCAGGCCTCGATAGCTTGGTAGCCTTATGTCCTAGACTTCCCATACCCTTAACACCCTTGAGTTGTAGCGACATCTTACCGCGTGGCTGCCTCGGTGGAGGAGGGGCCTCCTCTTCGGACTCTCCCTCATCATCGTCATCGTCATCCTCACTCTGAATCTCCTCCTGCTCCTTGGTGTACACGCTACTGAACGGAGCGTCTTTCGAGTAATTGGTAGAGGAGAAAGGCCGGAAGCTTCCAGAGTTGCTGAAGATAGAGTCAGAACTAGGCGTCGTCGCCTTTGTAGTCGAAAGGGCGACGCCAAAAGGCATCGAGGTCTTGGGGGTGGAAGGCCTCTCGTCTACCTTCTTGGGCTCTTCCCTCACTGGGGTCTTGGGGGTCGCTGTCGAAGGCCTCTCGTCTACCTTCTTGGACTCTTCCCTCACTGGGGTCTTGGGGGTCGCTGTCGAAGGCCTCTCGTCTACCTTCTTGGGCTCTTCCCTCACTGGGGTCTTGGGGGTCGCTGTGGAAGGCCTCTCATCTACCTTCTTGGGCTCTTCCCTCACTGGGGTCTTGGGGGTCGCTGTCGAAGGCCTCTCGTCTACCTTCTTGGGCTCTTCCCTCACTGGGGTCTTGGGGGTCGCTGTGGAAGGCCTCTCGTCTACCTTCTTGGGCTCTTCCCTTACCAGGGTCTTGGGCACTTCGTTCTCTTTCCCCACTTCCACTTCATCTTCCTCCTCCTCATCCTCCTCCTCTCCCTCCTCCTCCTCCTCCTCCTCCTCCTCCTCCTCCTCCTCCTCCTCCTCCTCCTCCTCCTCCTCCTCCTCGCCCTCCTTCTTCCCCTCCCACCCCTCTCCCTCAAACTCGTCACCTTCTACGTTCTCAATCTCTTCCGTCTCTTCCTCTTCGCTAACTTCCTCCTCTCTTTCGTCGTCCGCACCGTCAGAATCATCGTCTTCAGGCAGTGCGGGAGGCAGTGCGGGCGGTAGTGCGGACGGCAGTGCGGGCGGCAGTGCGGGCGGCAGCTCTGGAGCGGGTGTCTTTGAGGGTGCCGTGAAGTCAGGTGGAAGTCGTGCAACATCGACATCGGATTCGTCTGAAACTTCGCCCGAGGCATCGTCGGAGTCGGAAACCGTGATTGACCGTGCGAACGGATTGATTCCGGCCGAACTTGCACTAGCAGGCTTGGTTTCGAATGGATTTGCGCTAGCAGGCTTGAATCCACCTGCGCTGGTGAAGGATGATGCAGCAGGATGTGGCGCTCCCATCCCCGCGAAGGAAGTTTGTCCAGCATTAGCGGCCGGTGCGTTGGCGAAGGGCGATGACTTGCTTGGCGTGTTGAGCGGTGAAGCCGAATCAAAAGAATTGCTGGGTGCGGTTGCGGGTACATTGGAACTGCTGCCGCCCCCCAGTGCACCCCCTAAAGCTAAGCCGAAGCCTCCCAAAGATCCACCGTTGTCCGGCTTGCCAGACTTGCCATCATCAGCAGATAGAGTCGCTTGGGCTTCGAACACGCTTCCTAGCTTGAACTCCCCGGCGCCTGTGATGGGGGTTGTGGACAGCGCGGCGTTGGCTCCTCCAAACGCAGAATCGGCGTTGCCGCTCGTAATAATGGCCCCACCACTGCCAAAGGGGCTTCCGCCAGCCGGGGTGTTCGATGCCCGAGCGACAGCAGCAAACCCGCCCTTGTTCGCGAAATTTGCAAATCCACCTGCCGGTGGCGTGGATCCCAATGCCGGCGTCTTTCCAAAGGTGGTTGCGGGACTAAGTGAGCCCAATGTAGACGCTTGCCCGAATGTCGGCTTGCCAAATGTGAGAGCAGAACTATTCGCACCCAGCGCGGATGGTTGTCCGAACGTCATAGCAGCGGGAGCGGAGGATTTTGGAGTACTGGGAGACTGTGCAGTACTCCACGGCGAAGGCTTGGATCCAAACGCTTGGGCAGGGCTGTTGGCGCCCAACGCTGAAGGTTGGCCAAACGTCAGAGCGGTTGTACTTGCTAATGATTTCGGAGCACTTGGGGGTTGTTGTGCAGTACCCCATTGGCTATTAGTGAATGGGAGTGCCTGACCAAACGTTGATCCGGATGTTGACGAGAGCGCCGGCTGCCCGAATGACAAGGCAGCCGGTGCCGAGGACCCAAAAGCTGAATTGTTGCCCAACGACGGCTGGCCGAATGCACTTCCTGCCGCTGGCGCCGCGACAAACGGATTAGTGGTGGGATTCGCTGCGAAAGAGTTCTGCCCGAAAACCGACTTGGGGGCTGATGCGAATGGGCTTGCGTTCTGTTGTGTCGGAACGGCTGTTTGTGGCAGCTTCTGTGCCGGGACCTGCTGGGTATCGTACATGACCATCCCGCTGTATTTCTCGCCCTTTCGGATGGCCTCTTCGTAGACCACGTGCCATGCAGACAAAGAGCCTTCATGGTTCAACAGCATTAGAATCGGGAGCGGCCCCGGTGACTCCTCGATTTCCTCGCCTCCCACGGGACGTTTGACATTGTCCTTGCTGCTGAGATCGAGGGCCATTCCGATCGGTGATGTATCCTCACCGGTTGCTCTCGATAAAGGTAAGTGCGCCTGCCTCGTGTCATCCATGATCGTAATTGTCTCAAAAGTATCTGCATCCATATCCCTAGTTTTCGCTTGCATTCTCAACACAACACCAACGTCGGGGGAGCATGTTCCGGCAAATATGATGGCATTCTTGAGCGCTGGTTCGTATTGCTGCAGTTGTGCTGTGAAGTAGTATTGCGGGAGTCGCCTCCAATCACACGGGGGTGACGGAACAGCAATCCTCTTAAAAGAAAACAAGCCTTTAGAACGCTCCAGGAAGTGGACGATGGGTTCCCCTTCAGAATTGTAAGGCAGTTCACCCTCCTGTAAAGGCGTGTATTTGATTATGAACAAGTTGTTCTCAATCCAAAGGATGGATGACACGTAATGGTTGCCCGCATTGGGTGGTGCTGGAAGCTCCGCCTTGCCCTCACCCTCGGGGGTCATCTGGTATGCCGTTCCGTTGTTCATTCCGCAGATGAGCTGCTTCCCCTGCTTGCTCCATGCGATCGTCACGACTCCTTCCTTGAGCACGGTGTTTCCATCTTGCGTTTTCTTGAAGTTCCTAGTGTTCAAGTCCAGGATCCGGACATCTCCTTTCATTGTGACGATGGCCACCGTTTCCGGTAGCGTCGGGTTCGGCTTGACTTCTCGCAGTTCCTGCCCGTCGGTTCCCACTTCGAATGTAGCCTTCGCGCCGCCGCCGCCGCCGCCGCCGGCAAGCGCATCTATCGAGTACACCGCTAGTCCTCCCTGAGCGGCTCCGAGGATGAGGTGCGATTCGTCCGCGTTGAACGCGATGTGCGACAGGCTGACGGGCGAGGGCATGGTAAGCTGTGGTGTGTAATCTCCATTTTTGAAGAACGCTTCCCGCAGAGATGCCGTCGATCCTATGACGAAACCTAGAAACACGTCAATCTGTGGACCACCACCCTTGGACGACGAGCGGCTTACTCTTAGGGCCCGCTGCCGCGAAGAGTCCTCGTCGGTTGGCGATGGTGAAAAGCGACGAGGACGAACGTGGTAGCGAGTCCGGCGGGAAACCCTCAGGAAGTAACTTGACTCTTGTGTCCCTCTTGAGTCCCAAGAATCCGATACTCTGCGCACCAGACGGACAGACGGACAGACACGTCAGCACCGCGCGTTAAGCGTGCAAAATAGTGATATACCTCGGTTTCCGGATAGTTGATCTCGTTTCCCACGAGTTGAATCTTTATGTTGCCGACCGGCTCGGAGTTTGCTAGCACTCCGTAGGGATTGCCGGACGCCATGAGAGCAGATGTTTCACTCCCGTTGTATCGAGTAGAGGTGAGGTGGTAGTGGTGGTGGTGGTGGTAATCCGCAGCGAATAGACGGGATCTGGGGAGCGCGACAAGTAGTTTGTGGGTAAGCTGGTGTTGGATAGGTCGCGCGTATTTTGTGTGGCGTTTGGTGGCTTGGCGTGGTTGTTGCCGAGTGATTTGTTGTGGTACATTACAGCGTGCTCAGCAAGTCGCTATCCATTATACCGCCACTTTTGACTTTCAAATTTCCACCATAATGCCATCAACGGTCAAACGCTGACGGCTAGCAAACATGGAAGCTGTTTCCGTTTCTGCATATTATGCTTGCAACCCGCCGCTCCTACATCGTGTGATTTCTCCACAAGTAAATACGGCGATTGTGGCCAACACCAATACACTGCCCAGAGGCTGCGGAGCGCCACCCGGAATCCCCGGTAAAGCTCTCTCTGCCGTCGTTTTAGTTGTGTCTTTTCACCTGCGTTCCCTTTTCCCCGACTACCTCTCCTGTAGTCAACCACGCGGTTTCCGCAGCATGGGTTTCACTCGACGTGTCACCTCTTGTGAGATAGCTTTCCAAAAAAAGGCATTCGATAAGACCTACTTACATAATCGGAAAATTTGTCCACTGCGCTACTTACCCTGAATTCAGTCCTACAGCTTCAATGATGTCTGTGGCTTTGTGACTCTGCCTGTCTCGTTGCCCCGCTTCGACCGGCACCCGCCGCCCC
>Ga0307508_10002427_pt1 | contig 19656 bp, 24 predicted proteins | sample 9_EM_MG_FD_203089 | JGI IMG/M metagenome (GOLD analysis project Ga0307508, IMG submission 203089) | Populus trichocarpa ectomycorrhiza microbial communities from riparian zone in the Pacific Northwest, United States - 9_EM | ecosystem: Host-associated > Plants > Roots > Unclassified | place... | reverse complement strand
GCGACAATTTCAGCTCCAACTCCGCCCACCAGCAATCCATCTCTTTCTATCCACCATGTTAGTCGGAAGTCAATATGAGGTAAAAGAACTGAGAGCAGCGTACCCTAGTGTAGCCTCTCTCGAACACGAGCCATTTAGCGCCACTGTTCTGACGCGCATTGTCCGATGCTGTCTGTCTGCAATTTCCCGAGGCACTCCATATGAAATAGTGATATCCGCTAAGGCTCCGGATGAACCGTAGGGCTTCCATCTGGGCGTCTGGACCAAGGGTGTTGGCACTAGCGGGAAAGTGATCAAGGGCATCCATCTGGTCGCAGATTAAATACCACCAATCACCCCGTTTGCTGCGTTCTTTCGAAAATTGCAAAATGTCTGCGGTGAACGAAAAGCCTTCAATCTGTTCAAACAGCACCTGATCATCTGCATACGCCAACTGCATCGCCTCTTTTGTGTAATCCACAATGTTGGTCGCGAAGACCCTTGCATCCAGAATGTAAACCACCCTTTTGCCTTCCTTGATGAGAAGGCAGACCAGAGCCGCCAAGATGTGCGACTTTCCGGAACCCAACGTCCCTTGTAAGGAGTAGATGGTTCCGGCTCTCCTTGACATGTTCGACACCGTCCGGTAGACCTCACCAAAGATTTTTCTTCCGATAAAGCGGAAGGCATCCTCCTCATTAAGGTGGAAGCGGTCCAACGGCAACAGCATGATGACGGCCGGGAAAGGTAGGTTGCTCCACTTGGACGGATCTTGTAACGAGTTCGGTGAGCAAGCCTTCGTCTGCGAAATCCTTTGCCGTAAGCTCAGGCAAACTGGAACAGTCAGCAGGAAAGACTCTGCCAGTCAATGAAGATTTGTAATTACCCTCCCTACCGGTGTCCGCCGGGTCCATCATCAGCACCGGCCACTTCTGAGATCGCACATTCACCGCCAGCTCGGCCGATTTGAGCCTTCCTATACATGGAGTCAGACTGAGGCGTTTCAGCAGCTGCCATCTTGGCTGCTGGTTCAACAGATACGTACGTTTCAGTTGCAATCGAGGAGTGGTCTTTCCCAGGATGTCATTCGCTTGTTTCGCTAGGTGCCAGCCCGGAAACGGCGGAATGCCAAGAGGAATGTAGATTTCGGGATCTCTACAATGCTCCAAGAAAGAGAATCCATTTATTTGGGCATCTTGGAACGCAGTTTTGACGCTGTCGTTCGAAAACGAAGTGAAGACTGGGTCGAGATAGTCCAGAAGGCGACTGCATGACCAAGTGCGTACTTCCTGGGGGGTGGGAAGAGGGTTGCCAACCGGGGGTTCTGCGGGCGCCGGCATCGGAATCGCCCTGGTTGTCACGCTTGGTCAAACTCGAGGTAAACGTGTTGCGGAAGGTGCCCGTAGGATCGCGCCGGATGGGGAGGTCGGTTCTTGGGATGGAGAGGGGCGTTTTGCCTTGTTCGCCGTCTTTCCTTTACTCTCCCTCTTGTCTTCGCAGTCGCTGTCCAGCGAGCTGAGCTCGCTATATTCGTCTTCCATGCTGCCGGCAGGTGGTGATGCGGTAGGGTGTATTCTGGTGTGGGGAATATGGAGGTTGGTGGTTGGTGGACAGAGGTGTATGGATGGTGTAGCAATTCGATGTCTCTCGGACGAAGAGAAGAGGACGAAGCTTAACCCTTTTAGACCCGGTTTCGACCCTCCACAAGGTTTACCAGTTGCAAAAAACTGGGTAAAATTGACACGGCGTTAATGCCGTATTTGGCCTAACCCCGTGTCAGTACGGTGAAAACCGCCAGGAAACGGTCAAAAATGTACGCTGCCATAGTCTAGATAGGCTCCATGCGAGTATGATAAAACAAAAAAAAAAAAAAGTATGGTGAAAACCCTTTCCCTCACATCGTGCTCCGGGTACGTCTATGTTGTCTGTAACGCCACGACGGGTGGAGTGATGTGGCGGACCGAAACGCTGCCACATTAGTAATCTGCCACCGCGCAGAAGTGCTAAGCCCACGCATTCCCGTCTGTCCCAAATGCAGTCACCCCCCCGTACAGTCTCTCCGGCCCCTCCGAGTCAAAACAAATCAAGAAATACACCTTCCGTACCTATATCACTTTCTCCACTGCGTGCCGGCGAAACGCAAGAAACTGACAAGACGTATCCAACTGTCCCGCAGACACGCTCCCTCTCCATCTTTCGCGCTTCACCGAAATTGTAACAAAAAGCACAAAGTACAAAACAAGCAACACTTTTGTCTACAAAAATCACCCCGAAAAATATGGATAACCGAGTGACTTACCTGGCAACATCCAGTCATCCACGCAGGTCATTCATTAGCAGGCAAACAGTGTGTTAGTTCGGTCGCCCTTTTCTTCCTCACTGCACTTCCGGCACCTATCCGATCCCAGCGCTTCCTACTCCGCTTCTATCCCGGCGCTTCCAGCACCTCTTCCACTTCCATCTACACCTCACTACCACCCTTCTATTTCCAAGCCTCGGCCCGGCGGCTTTGGGTGGTAGGATGGAATGCCTGTTGTCCTGTGGAATGCGTCGAGATGACTGGTGATAGCATTGTGAATCGTTCGTAGGAGACACCCTTTGCCAGGTCGTCGCCGTTTTGTCGTACGTAGACCATTACTGTGTCGTCGTCCTCCATGATTTCATCTACGATTCCTGGAGCATGCCATCGAGGTTACAGTTCTCCGCTCATCCCACTTTGGCTCATGCCTCAACATGTGTCCTGGGGCTGACTCAATTTGCCGGTCACGTACTCGAGGACTTCCATAGATATGATGGTGGGATGGTACAGAAAGGTTCAAGACCAATGGCGCAATAAATGTTTAGTACAAATGGAATCAAAGCTGCGTTTTCTCTTGTACATACAACGCCACTGCCAATAGAGTGAGCAAGCAGTCTATCTGGGGGTAACCAGAAAGGTGAGGCCCCATAGAGACTGACCATGCGCGCGTGTACATGTCAAAGCGCAATTAACCCTTGGGCATCTCACTGGCACACCCTCTCCTGTACCTGATTAGCAACACATACCGTTTGAAAGAGCGCGGGACAGCCAGAATTCTTCTCCTCCCTTCCATCTTCCGACTGCGACACTCAGCTACTATAACGACTTTCCATTCCCATCCGAATGACCACCACCCTCCTACAACGAACCAGGTGTCACTCCCAGAACTCCAAACCTTTAAGTAGGCACGAAGACCTTCCTCAAGACAATACGTGCGAATGGAAAGCCGGCGAAGAAAGCAAAGCGTTTCCAGCGCTTCGAGCAACGCGGCCAACCTATCGCTGGCGGCAAGCTCGACGCCTTGCCTGAGAAGAAAGAGGGACTCCCAGCCACGTCAAAAACAGCTACTCAGAAGTGCAAAGCCCGCAGGAAGCGTGCCCTCACCAGAATTGCGACTGGGCCCGAAGTGGTGATCGGGCAGCCGATCAAACTGTCACAGGAGGCAACCAGGTTGCGATAGGCACTGAAGGCGCAGACAGTGAGCCCCAATCTCAGGGACCCCGAGCATAAAGGTATGAGATTCAGTATCTTGATGTCATCGCGGCCATTGGGAGTGGTTAAAACCATACCAGAAACTAACGTGTGATAGCTCGAACCCGCCACGTCGATGCGGATGGGTCTACCAAGCAGTGGGGCCACAAGATGGGACCGACCACCGCTCATGCATCTGCCATGGGAAGTTCCCATTGACTTGCAGACATCAACTTCAGGGTGCAGCTTCTGCTGCAATCACTGGAGGTGTGCCTGCCGACAGGACCTACAGGTTGCTCGCCAGAAAGATCGTGCGATGGTGGCTCATAGCCAATGCTGACCGAACGAAACTTCGCAATCCTGTGCCCCAAGATGGTGGCGATCTGATGGCGGAGGAATGGGCGGTCGTTGCCGTGAGCGATGAGCTTCGCTCATTCGGCGTCTGGCCGATTGGAGGCCCTTTCCCAGCAATCTCTGTGTCCGGTCCGTACGACCAATTCTTGGAAGCAGTTGACCTCCTGGTGGTTGAGCTCCCGCTCCCACAAGGCATCGCCGCTCTCCAAACTGCCCTGGACTCCTTCTCCGGATGCGAGGACGAGGCGGCCGGTTACTTGCTTGGTTGGATGGTGAAATGCGACTTCACCATCCACCAATCCTATTAGGCGGCCCCGATGTATGACTAGTACGTCAGGCCCCTGGGGAAGGGACTGAAAAGTCCTCTCAAAGGCAAGGAACTATTGACTCATCGCTGTGTTGTCAAGTCAGTAGTCGTTGGTGGTTCTTTTTTTGACAAGCCATATTCCTAATATTATCATGTTATCGGGTACTTTTTGTTGCAATATGGGGATCGACAGAGAGGAAGATAGTGCCTTGATTTATTGATACTGATAGATATATCGATCGCCCAACGAGGCCCGCAGCTGAGGCCTGCCTTGACCACTTCTCTACGGTTGACGCTCCCGTCGACGTCCGCCTACAGCTGATGCTCTCGTCGACATCCGGCGTTTGGTGGCTACGGCTAACGTTCTTGACGACATCGGGCGTTTGGTGGCTTCCGATCTCGATCTGGTCGGCATCTGGAGTTTGGTCGATACTGCGGATGGTCTTGCCAGTGGAAATGGCATCCAAACGGGCATCGATGCGGTGGTGGGCAACCACGGGGTGGAGTGGAGCTGTGTTGACGCCGTAGCGTGGTTGGGTTCGCTATTTCTCTGCTCGAGTAACGTAACGTAATCGACCCCGCACGCTAGTTACCCAGTTGGCAACACCATCGCAACGATCAACAATCACGTCAAGAATCAGCAGAATCATGTACACCTGCGCAGTCGGCGACTGGGATATATACTTCAGTGAAAAAATCGAAGGAAAAATAAATGAAAATCAAACGTTGTTGACATCCGCCACTTGACGCGGGCATCGCCAGCCAGACCTCCTCCGCCCCAATGTTGATACGAACGAGGATCATACACGACTTGTACAAATATTTCCTTGCATTCCCGAACACAGCAATCAGACAACAATCCCATGCTCGGGTGGTTTGTTCGTGACCATCCTCGTCGTTTTGTCTGCTGCGCTACGTCCTTATCCTGCAGTAACAAGTTCGATTACCAGAACAGTGGGAATGGCGCCTATGTCGGCAGTGAAGTTGAGCGAGACCAAAAACATCGATAGCCGAGCAGACTTGCGAAAAAGGATTTTTTTTCGATGGAAAGAATACGTAGGTAGGTACAAGAGAGGCAAAGAGTGCGGAGGTGAAGTTGCTAGGAACGGTGAGGAAAGCGGATACCGAGGCGGAGCTACGGCTTCTCCGCCCCCTGTTTTATTGTATCTATATTTGAGAATTAAGAGGCAGGATACGATTCACGTAGTTTTCTTTTCTTTCCGACTCATTTCCTTCGCAATTCCCATGATGTAGGGCGCATCTTTTGGGACCAGCCTGGGGAGAGAGAGGGAGAGAGAGAAGGAGAGCTAATGGCACACTCGCCGCGCACCTACAATCGCGATGCCGTATTCGCGACCTGGCAGTCGCTGGGCCGGATGAAGTCGAAGCTGAAGGGGGCCGAGATCGGTATCTATCCCACTCCTTATCTCTCTCTCTCTCTCACTCACTCTCTCTCTCTCTCTCCCGCTTACCTGGGATGGGATCGTAGGACACTCTCTGCTCAAGCGCAAATCGGAAGCGCTGACGAAGCGGTTCCGCGACATAAGGCGACGCATCGACGAGGCGAAGAGGAAGATGGGGCGAGTGATGCAGATCGCAGCCTTCTCGCACGCGGAGGTGAAGTACGCGACCGGCGGCGACAACATCGCGTACGAGATCACGCAGTCCGTGCGGACAGCGCGGTTCCGACTGCGCACGCGACGGTACCAACAACTTGGCAATTCGGCGAAGAACCCCAGCATTCTCGGCTTTATTGTTAAGCACATGTTGCTGAGTGCGATCTGTGATTTCGGATGTCCCTTGGCTTCCGAGGGTTTGGAGCTAGGGGATTCGTTTGTGGGATCAGCACCGATCTTGTGGTTTTCGTGCGATTACTCGGTATTGAGGCCGCCTGCCTACGGTAAGTCGCCACGGACGCAGCTCTTCATCCCAGGGAGCCACAGATGCAAGTTCATCGATGGAGTCTTGGTCCACTGGAACGTTGAGGCCAAGTCCGTGACCATCGCACCACTGCAGATAACAATTGCCGCTTCTCACAGCCCGTCCGATACCTTATTCATGGAGAACAACTGGGCGGGTATGGTCCACTTTCTCTCCCAGTGGTAAATCAACGCCCGCTTTGTGTGGATCACGGAAAAGCGTGATGGTCCCGTCAAGGTGACAGAGGTACCTGCTGCGTACACCGTGACGATGCGTGGAGCCGGTGCCAGACAACTACATCCGGCCTATAGCTCCATCACTCTTTTCGGTCAGAGATGTGAATAAGGACATTGGCAGTACACTACTTGACGCGAGAGTAGAGGCTGCGAATGCGGCCAAGTTCTAAACATCTCCGCTGCTGTCACCTTGCGTGTCAAGAATCTGGCACGACAGGCTTGGCGTCGCCACGGGCGCTGCCCTCACGCTGGTCACCCTATGGCTGTTCCTCATCTCTGCCGCCGCCGTCCTTGTCCTACGCGCCTTGGCGCCTCATCCCAGTCCCTCCGACAGCGCTCTGGCAGCGATGTCCCACAAAACCATGACCTGGTCGCCGGCCGCCCAGGATCCGTTTCCTTTTCATCTGTGTCTGCCTTACGTACTCACCTTGAGCTTATTACTTGCGTCTCTCCTTGTCCTTGTCACATTTCCTGTTTTGTTTGCTTTCCTTGTCGCTTCCTCACTGTTTGCGAGTCTGCCTTACTATACTTGCATTTCCCTTTCTCCTTATCAGGTTTCCAGTTGTTTGCTTTCCTTGTTGCTTCCTTACTGTTGCGTGTCTGCCTTGCATTAGTCTGTTTCGGGGCAAACGGGGTGAGAGTCGAGTACGATCGTGTGTTTTTGGGGTGCGGCGATTGAGTCATGAAGGGGATATTCTGTGTTGGTCTTGCGGGCGAGACTGTGATGTCCACAGTGGAGGAAAAGGTATAAAGGAAGGGGCGCAGTAGCTAGTCTGGAGATTCTTCATGCAATCTATTATCCTTCACTCCACCACAAAATTTTCGTTCGCCGCCAAACAACTTTTTATCCCCACCATCGATTTCGCTGGAAATACCCTCTGGAGCTTCATAACTCCACGGTCTTTCCATCTACAAACTGAACGGTCCTCTCCTACTTCTTTGTTGTTGCTGCCTGTCCAATTCCGCTCAGCGTCGCGGTCGCCCGGTTACTGAACAACGCCCACCCCCACTCCGGAAATTGGACACCTGTCCACGAAAACTCTGCATCACCATGGAAACCATCTTTGCCTCCATGGCAAAGGGCAAAGCTTGCCAAACAACAAACCTGTCGCTTGGGGGGAATTCTTCCACCCCACCACCAAATATACTCACACCACCACTGCCTCCGATTCCAATCCCACAACAAAGCATCCCTATCGACATGTTCAACGCAGAGTTGGACTATGCGCCCGACTGGGACCACGATACCGACACACTGGCCAGTTCCCTCACATGGAAATCCGAACTGGACCACACAACCACTACCAATGACACCACCAAACGGCTACTTGAACCGATCTGTCGTTTCATCCGTGCCAAAATCACACACCAATTCGCAAAGGAATCAGTTACCGTCAAAATCCCTGGCCTCAAAGTGATGAAGGAGAGGGACCTGGAGATGCAGAAACAGATCTCCCAGTTGACCAACACCATCACCAGCTCTCGGAGCCAATTGCCACCATATCCGCACGTCCCATCCCCTCCAGCGCTCATGCATCCCTCAGGGTTGTGCCGGCACTCCCCCAACAACGCAAGAAGCCAACCACCACCACCAAGCCTCCCCCAGGCCCTGCACCAACCTACGCACAGGTAGCAGAAAAACAGCTGAGTGAGTTTACGGAGGTCAGGGGCAAGAAGAAGGCCAGGATGGAGACGATCCTTCCAAAGCCTTACCTGACGGCTGACAGGCTGATAATCTTCAGCCTCACAACCGCACCCAACAACCGCAAGGAGGCCGCAGACTGCGCACTCCAAGTGGCCAACAAGACCATCACCACCCATGCTGACATTGAACACCCGCCCCTCATCCTGGCAAACATCCCTGCCACCAACAACCTCGTTTTCACGGTCGCACCCCAGCACCTGAGTACCAGCTACGAACCGTAGCTAGCCATCCTCGAGGAGGCACTCCACGAATTCCCAATCGCATCGTTCAGGGTCAGTCAGCGATGGACCCGTTTCATCGTCTATGGCATCCCGACCACCACCACACGCGACTCCGCCCATACCGAAATCGAATCATCCTACCTGTCCCTCCGAATGGGCCAGACACCGCGTTGGCTCACCAGCCCTGAACGCCACCAGGGTAAAGAGGCCTCCTCCATGATCATCACCTTTATAGGTGAGATGACGAAGAAGTCTCTCGGTGTTACACCCTAAATACTACAGGGCTGGAATTCTGATACGGACCAGGCAGGGAGGTATCGGAAACTTGTCACACGGTCTTAGGACGGCATCCCGAGACCAGCAACCGACACTGTCAGGGCTCGGCTGGGGTCAACCGACTCTGCGGCACCAGGAGGTCCCTGGGCTAAGTACCGGCGCAGACCGGGAAAGCGCAAGCGCTGCCGCGGAGGAAGACAACCTTGGTGGTCATCATAAGAAGGACAAGCAATCTAAAGGAAACGAGAACGCAAGGAGTTGCGAGTCTAGATCGCGGAATAGGAGCGGGGTTGTTTCCAGAGGCACGGCCCAGAGGAACAACACCACGAGTCGGGAATCGCTGTATCATTGCACGGCTTGGAGGTTCGAGGTGATACAGCTGCACCCCGTGGTCGAGAGACACGAGGGATCATGCTACCACTCGCATCCTTGTCACTGACACCCGATTATGGCGATGAACTCTGGGCTCTGCCAGCGCTCGACAGCGTGAGCGTATCCCCCCTTATCTGAGATGCTTATAACGATTATGAGGCAGGGCACACGCCGCATCAGGGTGAGAATGTCGAGTTGAACGAATACTGGAGCGGAGGCTTGTCCGCAAGCCGATCCTGTAGCACTGGGCAGCCCCCGGACCAAGTACCAGCTCGTGATTCGGGAAAGTGCAAATGCCGCTACTGGACCGCACCTCAGGAACAGTTTGAGAGTCTGTTGAAAGCGATATGGGGTGACCAACTATGCCACCTGGAAGAGGCAGTGTGTGCGTATCCTCAAAGGCATCAAGGCGTGGGAGATTGTGCTAGGAGAAGAGCAACCACCGAACAATCCAGTCGGATTCGCGGCCGCAGCCGTCGCCAAACGGGCCATCTACGACGGCTACATTATCCGTCACGACCAAGCCAGCGCTATCATCAGTGGATCTTGCTGCAATGAGGTCCAGATTGAGATTGAAGAGATTGGTGATCCCGCGGAAATGTGGGCGGCGATTCCAAGGAAGATGGATGTAACCAGTACGGTTGTCGGACGAATGACTCTTTTTCGAAAGTTCCATGCTCTTCGCCCAGTCGCAGGAGAACCAATCAGCACTTACTACTCTCACCTGTGGTTACACCTAAAATATCTCGAGTACGTAGACAAGCAAAAGGAGGGGTACGTAAGGATGACGGAGCGCACTCAGAGAGTCTAGGAGGGAGATAAGGCCTGGAGATGAGCTTACGGCTGAGACGGACCTAAGACCCATATCTCTGGAGGTGAGGGGAAGATTGCAAACGACGAGATGCTTGGGCTATGACCCCTCCCCCGAAAGGAGGGGGTGCCACATCGCCTGCTGATGGCGCGCAGACCTTTGGACTTGTGCTATGACCCCTCCCCCAAGAGGAGGGGATGCCATGTTGCCTGCTAATGGCGCACGGAAAAGAGTCCGGTAGGGAAAGCACCCCGCCCGCTTGCATGAAACCTCATCTCCCCTTATCTACACCCTGCCAGGACCAATGAGTCGGCCACGAGGTCTATGCACCTCGGGGGAATCCAAATCCGAGTCACCACCTCTCACGCTGGTGTCAATCAGATATAAGACTGAGGTTTTTCGCCCCGACAAAAGGAAAAACCAGCACGAAGATCCCCGCAAAAACACTACCCCCGAACCCACACACAAGATCTAAGCTTATTCCGTTGTGAATTATTGAAAGTAGCCTGATTACCTTTGATTCTCTTTACACTCCGGTTACGATACAACCCCAGTGTCACACTATAATCTTGATCTGAAATCACCCTACTTTCATGACTTACTTCGACGACACCTACTTCGAAGACCACCTTTACCTACTCGAATTATCTACCTACTTGGAGGCTAGATCTCAATACTCGCTCAACTACACTTTTCAGTCAATCGACGACGAAATCTCCAAGTACGAGCGGTGGGAAGAATTCTTCGACGAACCAAGGCCGACCCAGGAAACAATTAAGTACTTCGACGGACCAAGGCCAACCCGCTAACCCTAAGTACTCCCCCTACCATTGGTATACCCAGCAGTGGTGGAACTGTGGGCTACTATCCTAACCGGCCAACTTCAAGGAAGACGAACTCTTCGACATGTTCGATTCCCATTTCCACTACGACTCAACCATCCACAGCAGAGACTTACTCGACCTGTGTTAAGCAATGACGACCTCTTTGGACTTCAACCTGCTCTGGCTCGAGGCCCCCCGTGACCTGCTCCAAATTACCAACGGAACACCAAGACCGGAGCAAGCAGTGGAAATAGCCAATCCCGCAGTCTGGGTTAGAACCCTGGCGCGCCAGCAACAGCAGGCCAAAAGCGACTTACAACGGCTTACGGAGCTGTGTGGTGACGCCTACAATAGAACTGACCGACGAATAAGGGAGATCGAGCAGGCCTACCAAACCTTAGCAGAGTGCACTAGGTACGTATATGACCGAGTCAACGCTAACGAGAAAATAGCAGAGGAATGGATACGAAGCGAACTATCGAGCGCAGCAAACGCGTACCAATCCCTTGCCAGGAATGTCTGGCAAGCCATCATCGAGCGCACCAATGAGGCCAACGAGCGACAAATATGTCAGGCCACTCAGCTGGCTCGGATAAACGATGCCATGTCCTTCCTGGCGGAAGCTAACACGGCCCAAAATCAACATCTGGCCAACTTTCAGGGGAATGTGGAACTATGGGCGGCTGCACACCAGAACCGGGTAACCACCCTGGAGAACCATCTCTGGGAGGCAAGAGCAGAAATCCAACGCATTGCGACCAGGATCCCGCTACCCGCAACACCACTGGTGCCAGTGGGACCGCCTGCATGGAGAAGCCCTGTCCGACAGACCAGCACCAGCGCTCCATCGGCCCACTCGGAACCAGGGCTGGGAAGCCCGCTACCCCTAAACCCGGGACCGACGCTGCGACGACAGAGACCCCTGGTGGTACCCACAACGCCAGAAATGAAGCAGCGGCTGGAGCAACTCAGGCGCCATGTGTCCCCAAGGCCACCAGCACCCGAGCTCGCGGTAGGGCAAGGAGGAAATCCTCGCTCGACACCACCCGGATCGTCAGCAGGACCTCCTTCGGGCCCGCCGTCTGAACCACCCTAACCGCCTTTCCGACACCTCCGCTCTCCTTCGCCACCTAGAAACCCTGCGCCTACGATTACCACGCAGGACCTCGTACGGCTAGTGGCCGAAGGAGTCGAACGGGCTCGACAAGACCGACCGACGCGACAGGAACAGGGCAATATCGCCCGATTAAAAATGAAGAATCCGGAAGCCTTCGATGGAAAGAGCTCAACCACCTTCAATCAGTGGTGGGAAGCAGTCACCATGTTCCTTGGGCTCTATCCGGAAACAGGGGACCAACAGAAAATTGCCTGGGTGGGAGCCATACTTTCAGATACGGCTCTAGTATGGCACCTACAGCGTTTCCGTGAGCTCAAGGGAAATGACACCTGGGTCAACTACACGGCAGCCGTTCAAGCAGAATATCGCAACGAAAGGGTAGCAGCCGATGCTCAACTCAAACTAGGGCAGGTGAAATACCACGGATCGATCCGCACTTACCTCACCGAGTTCCTGGCCCTAAACAACTTCGCAAGAGCAACGGGGGAAGGCCTGCGAGAGAAAATAAACCTAGCGATGCCGGATAGCATCCTGGACATGCGATTCAACCAGAACCCGGACGAGCCCACAGACGACGAAGGCTTCATAAGCACCACCTACCGAGCGGGAATCCAGGATGAAAAGAAAAAAGCGCTCAAAGCGGCTAGAGAAGCTTCGAAAGGAGGGCCCGCCCCAAGGCAGGAAGGAAAGAAGGACGATAAACGAAGGAAAGAAGGACGATAAACGAAGGGAAGAAGGGAAAAACGACAACCTGGGCAAAAAAGGACCGGAACAACGCACCGAAAGAACCCGGGAATGGTGGGGAGGAAAGAACCACTGGGGCTCAAAGGAGGAAGCGCTGAGAGGAGTTCCGCGAAAGGAACAAGAAGCGTACTTCCAAAACCGCGATGATTGCTAGTGATGTGGACGACCCGGGCACAGAATCTTCGAATGCTTCTCATTCAACATGTTGCAAGGAACCACGCTACCAAAAGCCCCTTGGAAAGCAGTGGCAGCCAGACAAAAACGGGGAAGAGAAAACGAGAAGGACCAGGAGGCCCCCACAACTAAACAACAAAAAGTCACGGCAGTGGAGACCATGGAAACAGATGCTGTAGCACCATTGTGGGAAGAATCCGACTCGGATTTTTAAGAGGTCGGGAACAGCCACAGCCCAAGACCTCGACAATAATATGCGGACTATCTAAGAAATGAAAAAACGGGGAACCAAGCCCTGGAACCCCGTCAAAGAAAAGAACAGTCCATGGTGGCACCCGTCCAATCATCACCATGATACTACATGTAAGGAAGGAAGAACACCAGATCCGAGTACTACTGGACACCGGTTGCTCCGTTGCGCTCCTCAATCAGCAGACAGTGGAGAAGCTCAGGATTAAGAAGAAGGCGCATCAGCAACCTCACAGCATAGAGAATTACACCGGGGAAAGTGTCAAAGGAGCAGGGCAATTTTATACGGAACCCATGCTGCTCCAACACCGAAAACATTACTCCAGTGAGAAATTCGAAATGTCACCAATGGAACCAGAAATCGACGCCTTCCTTCCTTTCGACTGGATAACGACACATCCACCACAAGGTGCCTGGACGAACCAGGAAATAAGGTTCAACAGTGCCCGGTGCCTGGCCAGCTGCACCAGGTTCAAAACCGGTGAGTTCTCCCTGTCATGGGACGAAGAGGTGGCAAAAAACCCCCAAGCCCAGATCATTGGTTATGTATTGGCCATCAACGAAGACGCAAGGGAACGAGTCCCTATGGAATTCTGACAGTACCTGGGAATAATGTGAAAGGAGGCGGCGGGCGCCCTCCCCCAGCATCGACCCTACGACTGCAAGATCAACCTCAGAGAAGGTGAGACATCACCCTGGGGACCCATCTACCCACTATCAGAAGAGGAACTCCAAATGCTTCGGGAATGGCTGAAGGAGATGGAGCGAACAGGAAAAATCAAACGCTCGACATCCTCCGCCGGATCACCAATACTCTTTGTCCCCAAGCCACACGGAAGAGGGCTACGCCTGTGCGTCGAGTACTGAGCACTGAACACAATAATGATCCCGAACCGATACCCACTACCACTTATGCAGGAACTACAGGAACGGGTCCAAGGAGTGCAGTGGTTCACAAAACTAGATCTGAAAAACGGATTCCATCTCATTCGAGTCAAGGAAGGGGACGAATGGAAGACGGCATTCAGAACCTGATACGGATTGTTCGAGTTCCAAGTAATGCCCTTCGGCCTAACCAACGCCCCATCCACCTTCAAAGACATGATGAATCACATCTTATCGGATCTACTGGATGTCGGAGTTTTGGCAAACATGGACTACATATTAATCTACGCCAAAACCGAAGAACACGACCGCCTGGTTAAGGAAGTCTTGGAAAGACTGCAGGCCCATGGGTTAGCAGTCTCCCCAGAGAAATGCGTCTGGAAAACTCAGGAAGTGGAGTTCCTGGGTTATGTCATTGGGAGAAACGGAATCGCAATGTCTCAAGAAAAGGTGGAAGCAGTACTGAGTTGGGAGGAACCCAAATCTCTGAGTGAGACCCAGTCCTTCCTAGGATTCACTAACTTCTACCGATGATTTATCAAGGACTACTCGAGACTGGCACAACCCCTGACAGAATAAACGAAAAAGACGGAAAAATGGTCTTGGAACCCCGAGGCAGGGAAAGCCTTCAACGAGCTAAAAAAGCGATTCACGACGGCACCAATCCTGGCCCACTTCGACGCCCAATGACCAGTTATCATCGAGACTGACATCTCGGACTTTGCATTAGGAGCAGTCCTATTACAAAAAGACGAGAAAAACCGACTACACCCAGTGGCGTTCCACTCGAGGAAATTCCAGCCTGTGGAAATCAATTACGAAATCCACGACAAGGAACTCTTAGCGATAGTGGACGCCTTCAAACACTGGAGATGTCCTTTTGAAGGAGCAACGCACCAAGTCCAGGTGTATTCGGATCATCAAAACTTGGAATACTTCACAACAACCAAACTCTTGAATCGACGTCAAGCACGATGGGCGCAGGAGCTAGTCGGTATCGACTTCAGAATCTATTACCGACCAGGCACGCAAAACGGGAAGCCAGACACGTTGTCAAGGCGTTCGGAGTACTGCCCTGAAAAGGGGGGGTTAGAAAACCAGCCGATCACGACGGTTTTGGGAAAAAATAACTTCGAGAACCGTCTAACGCGATCATTCGTCTGTTCCTCGGCACAGCTGTCATCACTCCCGGAAAGAAAGTGGACGAAGGAATTCCTGGCAGATGTCAGGGAAGAGGGGAAGAAGGACGAAGCCTAGGAACAGGCGAGGAAACAGGAAGCGGCATTGGAGGAACCGTTGCCGAAGGACCGAAGGGTCAAGAAATTAAGTTGCGAAGACAACCTACTGTACCGACGAAACCTGCTCTGGATACCAAAGAGCCTGGTGCAGAGGATTATGGAATCAGAACACGACACAAAGGTGGCCGGACACATAGGGCAGGACAAAACCATCGAACTAATCCGACGAAACTTCTGGTGGCCAAAAATGAACGAACCAATCATCGACTTTGTCAGAAGCTCCCTCGAATGCCAACAGATGTGACCCTAAGCCGGTAGGGATGCATGGGATAGGTGTCATGCAGGTGCATGTTTGCCCGCGACGGCACGTTGCTGGACGGCAGCATGCCGAAACAGCACCTCACCGGAACGGCACCTCCGAGGCCGGAGGGCAGTAGGCCGGGGCCGGAGGGCAGTCGGCCAGCTGCACACCGCCGGAAGAAGGAATGTGACGGCGCAGGAAGGGCTTGGCAATGGATATATAAGAAGCAAGCTCCTCCCGCTCGTAGATAGGATGGATGACTTTCTTCGCCTCTTTCTTCTTGTCCGTGATATCATGACAATTGGTAGCAACATGCTCCGTACCAGTGTCCGAGGCTCGCCTCGACCACCAGGACCATAGCATCCCACCAAGAACCTCCAGTTTTCGCTCCCCCCCGCTTCCATTGCCCTTTTTTCTCACCCCCGCTCGCCCACTTACTTTTCTCCCCCCCCCCCTCTCACACTCTTTCCCTCCCGTTCTTACCTTCCTCACCCCAAAAAACAACCCGTTGTTCGACCCTCCCGGTTGACCCCTCGTCCGACCCTTCCGATCGACCCCTCGTTCAACCCTTCCGGTCAACCCCTCTTTCGACCCTCCCCTCTACCCTTTCACTCTTCCTCATCATGAGCGACAGCTGCTCGTGCCACATGAACGAGCAGAGGCGGCAGCAGCAGCAGCCTCGGCGTCCACGGCCATCTCGCTCAGAACGGGAACAGAGACGTACTTCTACCCAGGTGAATCAGCTTGCTAACCAGTTGCCGCAAGTGAATCAGGACTTCCTTAATCTCGCCCGGACGCAGCTGGAAGCCTTCAACTCGCTACAGCGAGAAAGCCGCAACAGCTACACATCTCCACAGGAGCCACTTCCTGCCCGCTCCCGCTCCCCCTCGCCGCCGAGGGCTGCAGCCAGTTGCAGGCTGAGGCCCCGTCTACTTTTGTCAGGCATTCGTACCCCACCTACCCCCAGGCGACCATCTTTATCCCTTAAACCTCCAAGTGAGGACTCGGAGACACTGCCGGACGCTTCGAGGCAGCATTCTCCTACCCCATCGGTAATTGGCTGGGATAGTTACATCGCTGAGAATTGACAAACCAGACAAGCCACAGATCGCTACATTCCCGAGTACACAGAGCGTACCCAGCTGCCGGCAAGGCATCCTCACGCACCGGAGAGGCCTCGTCAGCGAGGAGACTTCAGCAGCCACGGCAGACAGCCATACCACCGCGGTCAACCGCGTTGAGGAGGTTACCAGCACCGAGCCGAAGAAACCACTCCCTCCCGGGAGGACACTACAAGTGGCGCCAGAGGTCGAGCTAGATGCCATGGAGGGCAACGGGCTCGTTCGCTACACGAGCGCATCTGCTTCTAGGAACCCAGGCGCTTCGATTCCACAGGAAATACAGAGAAGTTTCACCCTCCTAGCCCGCTATTACACATCACCCAATACACCTCCTCCCGCTCCCATTACCGCTTCTCTCTTAGCCTTCCTCGACAACCTCATAAGCAATAGTACCGATACCCATAATTCCTCTTATGCCGCCGATAGCCTATCCGATATTGAGGATCGGCTACTAATTGATACCATCCGTTGGACACGTTCCGAAGGGATTCCCTTGCGGATACAAGGACCGTCCATACACCCTGTTCAGCAGGCGCAAGGACTGTCTATACAACCTGTTCACCAGGCACAGAGACTGTCAGTACAAGGACCATCTGTACACCCTGTTCAGCAAGCGCAAGAACTGTCTAAACAACCTGTTCAACAGGCACAGAGACTGTTAATACAAGGACCGTCTGTACACCCTGTTCAGCAGGCACAAGGACTGTCTATATACCCTGTTCAGCAGGCACAGAGACTGTCGATTCAAGGACCGTCCGTGCAATCTATTCAGCAGGGTCAGGAGCGGTCCGTACAGCCTCGTCATCGCCGCCTGCAGATAGAGTATGAACTCCCTGACGGCATAAGTGCCGTACCCGGCTCGCCAGGTACTGTTCTCATTCCTATCCAGGTAGAGAACTCAAGCAAGAAGGGTAAGGTTCGGCTGCAGTTAGTGAAACCTCCGGCCGTCCCGCTTGCCGATCGCGGCACCTACTCAGGACCAGAGGTCACTAGCACCGAGGTCAGTATACCGGTCATCTCGCTCGCCGAGCGCAGCACCTACTCAGGCCCAGAAGTCACTAGCACCGAGGTCAGTATACCGGTCGTCTCGCTCGCCGAGCGCAGCACCTACTCAGGCCCAGAAGTCGCTAGCACCAAGATCTGTTTAAACCTACCGGACGCTTCAGAAGCTATGTCTAGTAGCAGCAGAATGTTAAAACGCTGGGAGTATAGCCCTGCTGGCTCACTAAGCGAATATGAGGATGAAGCACGTGCCGATCCGCCATCACGACGCCTTGCCATTGAAGAGAGCAAGTCTGAGAAGCGTCGTGGCAAGCAACGAGAACGTTCCCCGCAAACCCACCTCGCACCTCATGGGTACAGACAGCCATCAGTCATTCCCGAGTCAGAAGACGACGATGCCATGGAGGGGATACGTCACGCTATTGAGGAACCCCCTAGCAGCCCGATGGCTAAACCCGAAGAGTGCCGGCAGTCATCTAAGATGCCGCCATCTAAGATCCCGCCAGCTACTTCAGTCACGGGTCCAGAAGTGGCGCAGCCCAGGTTGGCTCCTCAATATCTTCCAATAGAACAGTGCATGCCAACGCTACCGGCACAGTACTGTCCGCAGCAAACGACGCTGCAGCCGCAGTCAATGGCGCAACAGCAACAAGTGCAGCAGCAGCCGGTGCTGCAGCAACATCCGGTACAGCAGCAGCCCTCGCAGCAGTACTCGCCGCTTCAGCAGTTGCTGTCACCGTTGCAGGCACCGCAGCAGTACCCGCAGCAGCAGTATTCGATGCCGCAGTACCCGCAGCAGCAACCCCAGCAATATACACCACCACAGCAGTATTTGCCAATCCCGCAACAACAACAACAGTCTACTACAGCCTTAGATAATATCGCCGCTCAGATGGCAAACCTCGCAATGGCGTTGAGCCTCAACCAAGGAACGATTCAGGCGGAGGTTGCCGACTTACGGAACGCGCCAGCTCGTGTCCAGGTTCCCATGGAACCTGTGGCCCCGGCTTTAAAGCCATCGGACATTGCCACCTTCGAGCCAAGAAACCAGTCAGATTCAGATGCAGCTTCAAGATTCATTGACTCCATTTGCGATGCAATTTCCCATTACGGAGAAGCACGTACCCGTGTCGTCCTTCGGCGTTGCTGCAAAGGGCCGGCGGCAGAAGATTGGGTTGCAGGAATGTCAGATGACGACCGTCACCTTCTTCGCACAAACTGTCGCCACTGGATTGACTTGCTCGAGCGAGATTTTATGCCATACCTCGCAGCTCGGCAGTCGACGGCACGCGCAGAAACCTTCCACTGGAACCAGGGTCGTACTCCCGCTGAGTATGTTGCCAAGAAGCTGCGTTTACTTCGTATGGCCAACGTAACCAACGAGGACGAAATTGTTGAAGAGCTTCACCAAGGGCTCGTTGATGCTCCAAATCTGCACCTGCATCTAGATAAATATGTTACCGAAGGTGGAAACTCGGTTTCGGAATACCAGCGCACAGTCGCACGTTTGCAAGACTCAGCAAGGCGCGAAGGTACTATACCATCGCCTGAGCCACGTTCCAGGACGCGCCGCCCCTTTTTCCGCGAAACTGGCACCAGGCCTCGTACTCAGTTCTCTGACATGAGACAGGAAGCTCCGGCACCCACAAGTATGACGGCCGGCGTAGTAGGCGCACGAAACCCCGTTGGTTCCGCCTGAAGCCTTTCCAGTCCTTCTACTGCAAGGGCAGGTAAGCAGGTACGGGAACGTCTACGCAAATGCAAGAACCCCCCAGCATGTGGAGATGGCGAACACTGGCACTGGCAATGCATTCATAGAGGAAATACAAGCAATCAAGTAAAGCGTGCCTATTATGCAGAGCCTCGTGAGAGTGAACCAGAGAGTGATGATGGCGACGATGTGACGGAGGACATCCTAGTTGATGAGCTTGAGCCACAGGCATCTCTGGAACAGGAGTACGAGCACGCCCAGAATGCGTACCTTGCCATGTGGTATTTGGAAGAGAAAGGACTAGGCTTTATGGGTACTCACAAGACCATTCGTACGAAAGCACCCAGGCCTTTCGTGACATGCAGAAACTGTACTGCCGTTTTTACATCAAATAACAAACTCCACAAACACCTTCGAGACCCTTGCAAGGTCTCAAACGACCTTATGAGTGGAAGCTCACAGACTGATAAGAATACACTTCCAGTCATAGTAGAATCTAAAGCAGTTGTCGCTAAAGATCCAACTGAAGGGCTCGCGGATTTTCATTATGCGCAGGCTTTCTGGTACGTTACACCCGGCAGCAGCCCTCACATGAGCTGCATCGACTCAGGATTTGGCA
>Ga0307508_10002426_pt1 | contig 19662 bp, 24 predicted proteins | sample 9_EM_MG_FD_203089 | JGI IMG/M metagenome (GOLD analysis project Ga0307508, IMG submission 203089) | Populus trichocarpa ectomycorrhiza microbial communities from riparian zone in the Pacific Northwest, United States - 9_EM | ecosystem: Host-associated > Plants > Roots > Unclassified | place... | reverse complement strand
TATGTTAAAACCTCTTGGCACCCCCCCCCCCCCCCCCCCGCTGTATGTCTCTTAAGGGGTTCGTGGGCTAATGAGGAATGCGATCATCAGGCAAGTCAGATTCTGGTGACCCTTGGAAACGGCCGTTATACCGAAGCGCTTAACATTGTTACCCAACCCGACTCGTGCGAAGGTCTTGCCTACGATACAATTAAGGCGCTCTTTGAGCAGACCAAGAGGGTGTACACCACAGACGCTTTCCTTTCAGCCGATCTGCTGGGATTCAATGTCTCGGAACAACGATCGACCGTTCGGAAGGCCAACCTGGCCACGTTCCTTTCGGCAATCTTTGGATCGCAGGAGGTTGGGTTCTTTCACCTGAATGAGCACTTTCTTGACACTTTCGTACCCGATGGGGGAAGGCTTCTTAAGTTGCAAGCCTCGCTCTATCTCGACCTGAAGACCCAAGCCTACATCTCGGCTGTGACAACCGACGAACAGAGCAAATACGAGATTCTCGACGACCTTTTTCCCACTAACATGGGAGAGCTCCTGATGTCCCGCAGAGGAGGGGGCAAACAATTGCTTCCAAGTGAACAGGACTTTGTGCATCGCCTCGCCCACAGGCGTAGGCATTTGATGCAGTTCCCGGCAAATGTGAACCTGGGTGACAATTATGCATGGCACGAGTTCTTGAACGACATCTGTGGATACGTGAGTAAATATCACGAAACGGTTGTCAGACTTCCGGTGAGTGATCTCCGACTTCATTACTCAACTTCACGATCGTTGGCATTAATTGGAGACAGACCAAAATTCGAAAGAGGAACGAGTCCCGCAGCGCGGCCTGTCCGGACCAGATGGGGACGCCCATCCACCACGAGCACCCCCGGTGGCTGCAGCCACTACCTGGGCGCCAAGAAGGTTCATCTCTCCCGGAATTGCACAATGTTGCCATTGCGGCGGTCCGTGAGACGTTCAGTGTTGCACTCAACGCTCCTCCACGTACGCCAACAGGCAGCATGGAACACGATGCCGGAGAAATCGAACAGGAAGACAAACTCTTCCGTCGCCACTCATTGTTAATGGGGGTGTCGCCGCCTGCGCAGATTCCCGTTCCGCAGCAGTCACAACCGACACAAGTACTGTACGAACGTGCCCGACGCGCTACTGCCTCCAAGTGCCCAGTAGTTTCTCGGCGATCGAGCCTCCCGTCCCAGCGCCATCCGTGGACCAGCGAGGAGGAGTCCGCTCTCATGACAGCTCTCGACATTGTCAAGGGACCTCACTGGGCTCAGATCCTAAGCTTGTTCGGATCCGGTGGTACCGTCTCAGAAGCCCTCAAAGATCGGAACACTGTCCAGATAAAGGACAAGGCACGCAATTTGAAGCTTTTCTTCCTCAAGTCCCGGATTGAGGTTCCCTACCACCTCCAGTTCGTTACGGGCGACCTCAAGACTCGGGCCCCTCGCCAGGATGCAAAGAACGCGGCCAGAAAGGCTGCCGACGAGCGAGCAGAGGAAAATACCGCACACCTCGCGGCGGTCACCACTCTCTGCAATGGACATCGCGACGAAGTGTCAGCTTTCAACCAAACTCCTCAGAGAGACAAAGGCCAGCTGTCAGCGGATTACGAAGGTGGTAGCAGCGATCGGGGTGATGGTAGTGAACTCTGCGATGATGCAGGCACTGGCGTGTGTAGAGAGGGTGCGGGACTGGTCGAACCGACTACCCACGCTACTTGTCACAATTCCCTCCACGTGCATGAGAGAGAGGTCTCACACAACCTCGAAGGACCCTGTGGTATGAAAGCTGCTGAAGTATCGTCATCCATGCACGAGCACCAGGTACTTCGACAGTCACCTATGGTTCTAGCAGCACACCTGCCGCAGAAGGACGGCAGAGGGGATTACCAGCGGCGGGCGGACACCGTCGTCTACCCTCGGACATCCTCGGGTGATGGGGACGTTGGCATGCGCATGGGCGCCGATGGGCCGCCAGGATCGGATCAGGCACGAGTGGTTTCAGGCTAGGATCTTGACCTTCTTTCTGATGAGTTCTTTGAGGAATTGCGGCAAATTATGATACTGAGATCGCAATTTAGTTTGAATAAAAAGCTGGGATGCACCAACAGCTTCTGTCCAGTAGATATATTTATGTCTAAGTACGTTTTGGTAGTCATGTACCCTCTGCTTTGGTAATATTTCTCGTCGCTTTCCTCCTCTTGGGTTCTTGTATCGTACCCCGCCCTTCCGATTGTAGTGCTGCCGCGTTGCCCGCTCGTACCTGGCTAAATACCCCGGCCGCAGCGTGTAGTTATCGCAAGGGCCTGGGGGAAAAGGCGTCCGAAAACTAATAACCGCGCTGGCGCCCAAAACCTCACCGTGAAAAATGATCCCACCAGCACCGCACCCATTCGTCACCATCTGGTATAACGAAATATACGTCTCACCTAGTGAAAGTGCCACCGCTGCCCACGTGGATTATATTTCTCCTTTCCAGCATGGAAATTTTACCCGCTGTAAGCGCCGAATGGAGTCCAAAGCCAGCTGCTCCATGAAGCATGCAGGTCTGACGAGCGTCTGCGAGTCGATGGTCAGAAGCTTCATGTAGGGATGCAGCATAGGTGAGCCACTCCGAAAGCTACAGTCGAGGAAATCGACACCAACCAGCATATGATGCCTAGGAGTCTGGCAGCTGCGCAATCTTTGATAGAGGCGTCGCCGATGTCTTGTTTTTTATGGTTTGTTCACCACTGACATCAGGCAAAGGCAGATCATGGCTAGTACAGCCCATTTGTTCCCCGCAGTATGCGCTAGGCGGCTCGTTGCAAGCGCCCCTTTTTGCCCTCCGCCCAGGCCTGTCCCAGTACTCCCGCACCTCCAGCTCTGTTGGAATATAGGGATCGATAGAGATGAAGATAGTGAACTGATTGATTTATACATAGTCGAAGGCAGAACGTTCTCTCTATATACAACGGACCTGAGGGACTCGACAAGGGGAAAGGACGGAAGACTGTCTCCCGAGCCGGTGCTCAAAGACTCGGGCAGCCGTCATCTCCGGACGTGCCGTCTCCGGTCCATCATGTACGGACCCTCATTATTATGACACTTGCCCTCGTACGTAAGATGTAAAGGAACGCGGGAGAGAAAGAGAAAGACAAAACGGCTAGTATAGCAACAAACAGCAGCAGGAGGAAAAATATTGAAAACCCCAGTATCCTCGGATGCCTCGTTAAAACTCATAACCGTGTAAAAAACCTCATGGGAAAACCACGGACATAGGGGAAAGAGTGCATCCACCAAAGAGAGAAAGGAAAGGGAAAGAAGGCCTGTTTAACCACCCGCTATGTGCTTCGCCGGAAGCTTCCACTGGATACCAGGCCAATTCCCAGGCCAATCCATAAGAAAATCTTAACATTGTCGGCATTGAGCGAACATAATAACTCCATCATAAGGCATGCGCGACTGCTCCGGTATGGGGACGCCACAGTAGCCCCCGTATTCCCAAGCACGCACAGCAATCGCATCTTTGAGAGTGCACGGCAGCTCCGGTGTGGGGTGCCATAGCAGCTCCCGCATCACCAAGCGCGTACATCAGCTCCCCGAGCGCGCGTCAGCTCCGGTGTGGGGCGCCGCAGCTGCTCCGTCATCACCAAGCGCGCACACAGCTCCGCCCAAGCACTTGGGGCTCAGGAAACTACCTGCAATCTGCTATAAGCCGTGAACCATAACCTCACTCGGGTAGTCCCCGAAGTTCACCCGGGCAGTCTACGCGGAGGGTTGCAGAGAGCTTCTTTCCTCTCTAAGCCTTTCTACCTCTTGCTTCACCTAGCAGTCACCTTCCTTGTGTCCTTCACGTGTGCAGTAAACGCATCGTAGCCCCGAATTGCTAGGCCTCCCGTGCGGCTTCCGATGCAGTAGCCACCGTAGCCCCGTCGTTTGCCGTGCCGAGCAATTGCTGCGAGTGCTTGACGGGTAGTGCCGGCGATGTTGAGGTTTGAACCGACTTGGTCGTTCCTCCGTGCGAGCGATGTCTCTTCCTCGATACGGGCTGCAGTAACAGCATCCACGGTTTGCTCCTCCGAAGGTTTATTTTTGAGAACGCCGACGGTACATAATTGCGAACGATTCAAGGAGGTGGCAGACGACGGTGGTATCCGAGATTGCTTCTTCAGTTCCGGCCAATTCTTGGCGAATGGCGAGCAGGCAAGAGATGTATTCGGCGGCCGAGGTGCCAGGCTTCATCGTCGAGGTATGGAACCGGTTGATGATGTCATTTCGGCCGGATTTCAGGGAGGCAGAGTCGTATTTATGGCGAAGTAATTCCCAGACGCGGGCCAGATCATCGATTTTATTCTCGGGGGAGACTGCTGATGACGGTTCGGATGGTAGGTTCGACTGATGGGTAGATCATCGAAGCTGCTCGGTAAGCGCGCCTACAGCAGTCACGGGCAGCAGCAGAAATTTCAGAGTTCGGTGGGGTTTCTTTCCGGGTGATGACCTTGAAGGCGCCTTCCCCAGTAAGGACTGCCCTAATGTCGTTTTTCCACGAATGGTAGTTGAGTGCATTAAGCAGCTTGGCGACTTCGAACTTGACAGTTTGTCGCGTAGAGGTCGTGGTGGCGATATCGTTGCGAAGCGATGCGGCTCAAAGGGTTGAGGCTTAAAACCAAGAGTGCAGGGATGAGATGCAGAAGCGAGGCAGGTACGATTATCTATCAATGGGTAGCGGATTGGCGGAGCGTTCAATCCGGGCTCATAACCTATTGGAATATAGGGATCGATAGAGATGAAGATAATGAATCGATTGATTTATACATAGTCGAAGGCTGAACATTCTCTCTATAAACAACGGACCTGAGGGACTCCACAAGGGGAAAGGACGGAAGACTGTCTCCCCGAGCCGGTGCTCGAAGACTCAGGCAGCTCTCATCTCCGGACGCCGTCTCCGGTCCGTCATGTCCGGAACCCCATTATTCTGACAAGCTCAGCCACCGCGCTGACGGCATCGTCCTCCTGCACCGGCGCCCGCCTGCCCACATCCGTGGTTGCGAGGAAGTCCAGCACCGCCCGGCTGCACCTCCCATCGGCCAGCGGGTCCCGCACCTTCCACCGGTCCTTCCACCTCCCAGTCTCCTTCTTCACCTCCGCCCACAGGATCTTCTGCTGCAGCTTCCGCTCGGGGCAGTCCTTGAAGAGGTGGCCCCGGGTCTGCGTTCAGTACAGGCACCACCAGCATTGCGGGGTGGGTCGGTTCTTCGTCCAGTTAAGTTACTACCCTGTCAGGCAGTGCCTGGTCTTGAGCTGGTAGAACCGAGAGGCAAGCCTCTTGGTGCTACTGGCCACCGCGCTATCGGGCTTCTGGCTTTCAGGCATGCGGTACTTCTTCTTGGAGGTCCCTCCCTCAACCCACTGGCGCGCCTCCACCCACTTCTTCTCAGAGATTTCCCGCTTGACGTTTGCGAGGCATCTTGGCAGGGGCGTGTTCCGAGCTTCCGACCGGCCGTTGTAATCGTTCTTCAGCCATTCCACCCCGCGGGTATTGTCAAATATATTCGTCTATCGATAGGTAGGAATTCCGTTGCTTAATCTTTTCACTGAGACCGGAGGACCGCTCTCTATATATACATGCACATCCAATCCGTTACCCATCACCGGCTCGTCTAGATCCTTTGGTGGCAACTTGCCACCTCCGGTCTAGATGTCGCCGGGCCTAGATGTCGCCGGTGGCCATTGTCCACCTGCGCCACCTGATGCCTCCCGCGCGCGCATCTGCTCGCAGCGGTCTAGGCAGGCCTCGGCGGGCCTCGTTGGGCGATCGATATATCTAACAGGTATCCGGCTCTTCTGCCACGATCTTTGCCCACTCGTCGGCCATTTCATTGCCCGCGATCCCCTTGTGGGCCGGACACCACCCGATCTCAATGGTGAAGTCTGGCCTTGCCTTCCGCAGTGCAGCGATGTGGTTCCTTATCTGAAGGGCGTACTGCTGGCCAGGGCCCGGTTCATCCGATACCATCTTCCTGATGGCGGCCTGTGCATCAGAGAAGATGGTGACTCGTTCTGGAATTCTGTTCCCCTGTGATGCCACTTGCAGCGCGTGGGCGACGGCGGCGCACTCTCCGTCGTAGGCATCCAGGTTATCGCCCAAATGGGTTTTGACACCCTTCCAGGTTTTGGCCGGCCTTCCATACCACTGCATACCCAGTGGCACCATTGTCGAGCCGCGACCCATCAGTGAACATTGTGAGTCAGGGCCGGGTCTTCTCCGCCTCCGCTTTTGCCTCGGCCTCCTCCTTCTCCTGGATTAGCTCTGTGTTGAGGGTTTCCGGTTCCTTGAGCAGGACTATACTCGCTGTCCTTCCTGCGTAGGCGAGGGTATTGGTGAGTCTTCGTCCAATCGCCGTTGGCGCGCCGACAACTTCTCCTGCCTGGCCCCCATATGGCAGGCTCAGTAGCCGCAGTGCGAACCGCCGCTGCTTGTTTTCGAGCTGTGTCGTCGCTGCTCTAAGCTCCAACTCCATCGACAGGGCTCCCAGGTTGGTCGTCCGGAAGCAGCCTGTAGTCATCCGTGCCTCCTGACTGACGAACAGCTGCAACTCGCCTGCCTGGCTCGTGGTGCCCCGGAGGTGGTCTCCATTCCACCAGAGCTCTGATCCAAACATGGTGATTGACCGGACGCAGGCTGTCAGAATAATGGGCGCCCGGAGATGACGGACCGGAGGCGGCACGTCCGGAGATGACAGTTGCCCGAGTCTCCGAGCGCCGGCTCGGCAGACAGTCTTCCGTCCTTTACCCCTGGCGAGTCCCTCAGGCCCGTTATAGAGAGAATGTTCCTCCTTCGAAGTTGTATCAATCAATAAATTCGCTATCTTCATCTCTATTGACCCCTATTTTCCAACAGGTTATGAGCCCGGATTGAACTCTCTGCCAATCCGCTACCCATCGATAATCGCATCCGCCGTGCCTGACGCTTTCTTCCTCGCTTCTGCGGCTCACCCCTGCACTCTCTTTTGGAGCCGCGTCGCGTCCGACGACATCGCCAACCAGACAACGCGTCACGATTGCAGTCGCCGGCCTTTACAACGCCCGAAACTACCGCTCGTGGAGAACGACATGAGATCATTCCCTACTGCTGAGTTCCCTAAAGATTGTTACCCGCAACGAAATATTTCGTCGCACTCTGACACTATGTACTGCCTAGGGCCGTGACTACAATCAGTGCGATGACCGCACTGCCTCGACGATCTACCTATCGGTTGAACCCACGATTCGAACCTTCATCCTAAGTCCTCCCGCGAACGAAATCGATTCTGCAGCCCGCGTCGGGAAATCCTTAGCCAGGACTACGACTCTGCCTTCACGATAATCGGTCGTTGAATACATCTCGAGCCTACTCGTTTTTCGCCAGGAATTGGCCGCAAGCGACGAAGCAATCTCGGACACCACCGTCGTTTGCCACCTTCTTCTCGAGCCGTACCGCGATCGTTCGATATTATCGTCGTCGTTTTCAAATAGAAACCTTTGGGGGAGTTGCGAGCGCGCTTGGTGATGACGGAGTTGCTGTGGCACCCCACACTGGAGTTGACGCACGCGCTCGGGGAGCTGATGTGCGCGCTTGGTGATGCTGGAGCTGCTGCGGCTCCCCACGCCGGAGCTGCCGTGCACTTTCGTGGAGTCGGAGCTGTGTACGCGCCTTGGTCATGACGGAGTCGCTGCGGCACCCCACACCGGAGTTGACGTGCGCGCTCGGGGAGCTGTGTGCGCGCTTGGTGATGACGGAGCAGCTGCGGCGCCCCACACCGGAGCTGACGCGCGCGCTCGGGGAGCTGGAGTACGTGCTTGGTGATGCTGGAGCTGCTATGGCACCCCACACCGGAGCTGCCGTGCACTCTCAAAGATGCGATTGCTGTGCGTGCTTGGGAATAGGGGGGCTACTGTGGCGTCCCCATACCGGAGCAGTCGCGCATGCCTTATGATGGAGTTATTATGTTCGCTCAATGCTAAAATGCTGACAATGGGAAGATTTTCTTATGGATCGGCCTGGGAATCGGCCTCAATTTTGCTTGAGAAGCATGAAAGCCATGACGCGGAGTTACTACAAGAGGAGGAAGCCGAGGCTGGGGCGGAAGCGGAGAAGAAACGGCCGGGTGCCATCATGTTTACAGACGGGTCACGGTTGGACAATAGGGCAACCGAGCATGCGGCAGCGCGGACGAACGGTCAATCCTGGAAGGTCATCAAGACCCACATGGGCTACTACAACCAGGAGGCTTACGATGCGGAGTGCGTCGCTCTCGGCCGCGCACTGGAATCTGCTTCCAGCAGAAACATGGCCCCGAAACGGGTTACAATCTTCACCGACGCTCAAGCCGCCATCAGACGGATGGCTTCGGACGAGTCGGGCATGGGCCAACAGTATGCGCTCCTGGCCAGGAGGGGCATTGCGGCGCTTGGGGGAGCCAGGCCAGGCAACATCATCGAGTTCCGTTGGTGCCCGGCCCACAAGGGAATCGCCGGCAACGAAAAAGCCGACGAATGGGAAAAGATTGCGGCGGAGGAGCCAGCCGCCTGCGGGGCCGAATGTTGAGCTAGTCGGACCTGATGCAGACGCGCGTAATTCCTCTCCCGAGGTCCCTTGCCAACATCAAGCGGGAGATCTCCGAAAAGATGTGGGCGGAGGCCCGCCAATGGTTGGGAGGCCGGACCTCCAAAGCAAAGTACCGCATGCCAATGAGCCAGAAGCCCGATGGCGCGGTGGCCAGCAGCACCAGGAGGCGCTCGTCGCGGTTCTACCAACTCAAGAAAGGGCACTGCTCATCCGGGCAGTACCTCCCTGCGCGAAGAACCGGGCCACTCCGCAGTGCTGGTGGTGCCGGTATCAGACCCTGACTCGGGAGCACCACTTTAAGGTGTCCGGAGTGGAAGGGCTAGCAGAAGATCCTGGGGGCGAAGTGCGGAAGGAGACTAGGAGGTAGAAGGACAGGTGGAAAATCCAGGACCTCCTAGCGGACGAGGTGCGGGCGGGCGCTACTGGACTTCATCTCCAACACGGATGTAGGAAGGAGGGTGCCGGCTGAGGATGATCCGGTGAGCGAGATGTCGGAAGTGGAGCTGCGGGAGTGAGTGGAGGGGCAGAGAGCGGAGGTCGAGAGGGGGTAATGGGGGGGGACCACCACCTATTCGTACCCACGCCTGACTTCCTGGCGTCTGCATGAGAGGAGTAGGAGGAAGGCGGCGCTTTCTTTTGTTTTTGCATTGGTTGTCCTTCACGCCCTTTCGGCTTCTTTTCTTTTGTAATTTCCTTGGTGCACATCACATCTTCTCGGGACAGACCCGGGAGGAGGGCAGAAGGGGAGCTTGCAACGTGCCGCCCCCGCGCGGACAGTGGACGGGAATAACGGACAAAATGTACGCCGCCATAGTCTAGACAGGGTTCACGCGAGTGTGAGTAAAAAAAAAAACCTGTCGACAAACGAAGTCCACACGCCATGCCTCCTATCGAGCCCGACGACCGTCGTCAGTATCGGCTGGGCGCTGGCAAAGCATCGCAGTAGACTTCATCACTAGCCTACCAAAATCGAAGGGACTTGATGCTGTCTGTGTTGTGGTACACCGCACGACCAAGCAGAGACACTTGATTCCATGCACGACTACGACTACCGCGGAAGGACTGGTGGATCTTTTGTGCAATCGAATCATCCGCTGCCACGGATTACCAGAGGCGATCATATCTGACAGTGGGTCCCAATTCGCACCCCGTTTCTGAAAACGCCTCGGCTCTTTTCCCAAGATCGGTTCACGACTCTCCACTGCATTTCATCCTCTGCAGATACAACACACGAAACCAGTGAATTCTACTCCCACCGTCGGATACCTCGGAACCCGTAGTTTATATTCGCACAATTGTTCCTGTCATATCAATCCAGTAGGGCTGAAATGTTGTGCATCCTGGCTCCTGCTTTGCAACATTGTGATGCTGCTGACACTCGTTGTGGAGATTTCATATAATTTAACACTCCAAATCCGGTTATCATTCAAATCTTCTGCATTAGTACCTTGAAACGCAGGAGCCAGTATGCACAACATTTCAGCCCTACTGGATTGAGATGACGGAACAATTCTGCGAATTTAAACTACGCGTTCCGAGATATCGGCGATGATGATGATGATTCATTGATCGCATGCAACCCTACCGGATCATGGCGATTTTATATACAGCCCATTCCTGCTCACCGTCCGCCGCGACCTTGTACGATCCGCCGGCGGCCCATGGTAACTACCCCAGTCCCCCGCCTGGCCATTCCCATAGTAAAAGCAAAAGAAAAGGAAACAGGATAAGCGCTAAACGAGTGACAGTGGAACCAATGAGAGCCTCTACCATCCCCTAATCCTTTTCACTCCTGTTCTTCTGCGGCCCCTTCTTTGTCCACGGCTTCTTCCTTCCGTGCCACCCCCCTCTTCGGTCCCACCCTGCTCCCCACCTTCGTGGTACGCAAGAAGGTCAGGATCGCGCTGGTGCATCGCTCATCTGCAAGCAGGTCCCGGATAGTGAAGCAGTCTCTCCCTTTTCCGGTTTCTTTGCGCACCTCCTTCCACATGGTCTTCCGCCGCGGCTTCCATCGTCTGCATTCCTTGAACAGGTGATTCCGAGTCCGTCCCTCACGCTGGCACCACCCACATGCCGCCGTATTCGCATTCTGTGTCCATTCTAGGTATTTCCCTGTGCGGCAGTGCCCTGTTCTGAGTTGGTGGAGTCGCTCCGCCAGCCTTTTCGGCCCTCGTGGTACTGCCGAGTTTTGCCGCAGCCTTTCTGGCATCCTGTACTTCTTCTTCTTGATCCTCTTCTCGGACCAGTCCCGCGCTTCATCCCACTTTTTCTCCGCGGCCTCCCGTCTGATGTTGGCTATGGACATGGGGAGAGGCATCCGCCTTCTCCCATGTCGGTCACTGTGGCCCAGCCACTCGAGTCTCAGCGCCTCAGGACCCTCTGTTGCTGAATGCCTCCCCAGGACTATATACAGCTGATGTAGAAGAACCTGAGGCAATACTTCCTATGATGTCGACTTCCCGAATCTTCACGCTGACTCGGAAGACCGTCTGGAGCCCTTGCACCAAATGAGGCTCCGAGGCCCGTCGGATATCATGAGAAATTTCTGCCATCGGCTGTGTCCTCAAACCAGCCACTATCTTCTTCGCTACCGACCCCTACAGCCCCACATGCAGATATACCTGATTGACAACCACACGCCGCTTGCCAACAACAGTATTCATTTTGTTCGGCAGGAGGAAAATGCAACTAAAACTACTTGAAAAGAAGACTCCCACCAATAACTAGACACACGTTCAACCTTGTAACATTGTGACAGGTAGCACTAGCGAGAGAAGAAGAAAAAGTAATATGTTGAATATAGTCGGAAGAACAAAAAGGAAAAAAGCAACCGATACAATTATGCCCTATCAAATACCGACTCCTGCGCGCTGCCGCCGCTCGCCTTATCGGTCCCGATGGGGTCCTCCGTGTCCTCGGTCTCGGCACTGCGCTGCTTCTCGCCATTGCTACCACGCAATAAGGACTCCCATTCCCTCTGTTTCGCCTCGACCTGTTCGGGCTTCGCGTCCCGCATCCACCCGAGGGTGCCCAGCTTCTTTCTCCATGATTTCCTCCTGTTCTCACGAGTGCTTTTAGGGACTGGCGCCCAGCAATTTATGTCCTTGGCCCAGAAGTCCTCGGTGTGGGGGAGGAAGAACAGGCGGTAGGTATTGACGCATATACACACCTCCATGTTCTCCAGTATGGCGCAGTTGCTGAAATCCACGTACACGTCTTTCTCCTGCGGTAAGCTGCGGCGGAGGAATACTTTGCTGCACTTGTCGAGTGGGACGCATTCAGTCGGCGAGCACAACATGTACGCCGACACGTAGTACTGCCACCTCTGGTCGCGGTCGAGTTCCGAGGTGACGGTTGGGGAGTCGCGTGGGACTATGCGAACAGTCGCCTGCTGATCGGTTTCATGCTGACACCACTGTCAGTCTTTCGTCCGGACATCACGGAGTGAGAGTGCACAAGTACCCAATCGATCCTGTACAGATCGTCTGACTGTCCGAGAATGCCCTCGATGGCTCGGCGGTACGCAATGAGCTCTCCGTACTCACCCCCCTCCTTCTCGTATCCCCGGTTATTGCGGTCCTTCTCGAAGCGCCGGAGGATTTCAGCAGCCTTCTCCTTCTCGGTGTTCTCCTTGCAATTGCTCGGCACGATACTTTGGATGAACTTGAGAATCGAGTTACACATCTTCTCCAGCGTAAACAACTTCCAGCCTTGCTGGACGTTGGTCATGCGGAGGGTTTCCTCGAAAGTGGTAGCATTGAGCTCGCCCGCGAGCACCCTCGAGCACATGTTCAGTATTTGACGGTAGTAGTTCGCCGTTGGCGATGTATCAGAAAAGACGTTCTCAATGCGGTGCGTCAAGATGTTGAGCTCCCAGGCAACTTTAACAGCCTTCTGCCTCTCCACATCAGCGCGGATCTGGTCCTCCGTTGCCTTGACAGCCGCCAGTCGGTAGTACAGGATCTGGAACGCACGGAAAAAACCATAAATGGTTGCGTTGCAGAAGAGGGTGAACACCGTCCTCTTCTTGTGTAACTGGCGGCCCTCGTGCTCGGCGAGGCTCATCGGGAAATTGGTCTTCACGCCCGTAAGGTATCTATTCGGCCTGGCGATCCAGCATCCTTCCTCTATAGCCGGCCGCTCGGAGTGGCCTCTGTCATATGGCGACTTACGGGAGACTGGGGTGACGATACCGTCGACATCCGTCGACTTTATTCCGAAGAGAAAAGGGATAAAGCACTTTATGAAACCATTAATTTTCTCGCAGTCGCCGATAGAGAAACCTGAACTGTTTAAGAGAGATACAGCCAGGAGGCGACTAACATCAAGGATGATGTTTGTGTCCTTAAAGTCGTACGTGAACTGGTACTCAGGGGACTCCGTGGACGGGTACAGCCGACCGGCCATCTGCTCCTTGCGCTTCGCAAAAATTTCCGCCACTAGCGTCTTAAGCTGAAATCGCTTCTTGTCGGCCTGCTTGATGGAGATCCCTTGGTGATCCAGCGACTTCCAGAAAACTCTGGCCGTCTGGTCACGCCACACCTTCTGCCACTGGCGTTGAGCAGCCGTCCACTCCTCGTCCATCTGCTTCAAACGGGTCAGCACCAAGGGAACAGCACGGACGGGGTCACCATGCAGCCCCTCGATGACCTCGAGCCCCACATCATTTCCCCAGACCTTTTTAATGACCCGCTGGTAGATCGTCTTGCTCTTACCACCGAGGCCAGGGGCCAGTCGAAAACGCAATTTCTCATCCGGGCTCATCGTCGCGATCCTGAGTGCAATTGGAACAAGGAGTTCAATCGTTCCGCGATTCGCCTCGATGTTAAGGTCGTACTCATGACGCTCCTCTTCAATTCGGTATAAGATCTCCTCATATTGGTTCTTCTGGTGGGTGACATCGCCTGGCTCTGCGCTACCCCAGGTCGGGTGCGATGCCCACGTGTCGTTGAGCACTTCGTTGCACATCTCATCTCTGCCGGAGCAGTGGTTTTTCATCTCCTGTGTGGATTGCATACAATTTAGCTCAAACACTCTCTCGTGCTGTGGCGATTGGAGGTGGGGGGAAAGGAAATTGCCAGAAGAGGGAGCTTGTCGGAAAGAATTGGAGGGAAATGAAGTGATGCATAGACGACGTGGGGTGCAGTGTAAGTAGTGGGGGAAGGGGTTCTTTGAACGGAAGTGTTTCGAAGGAAGTAGGGAAGGGAAGGAACTGGTAGAGAAGGTATTCGTTAAGAGGTGCGGAAATTGAAGACAAGCCTTAAGGAAACGGAGTGAAAGGAGGCGAAGGGCGTATAAAGGGGTGCATGCCAGTTTTGGAAGAAGACGGTAGCTTGGTCCTAGGGATCTGCAAACGCTTAACCGAGCCTTCTTCGTATGCGGCGTGCGCAGGATTTCATCGGAGACACCACCACACTGAAGGATCTCCTGGAACCACTTAAGGAGTTCCTTATTCCCACCGATGAAATCACACACCTTGTCGTTGAGGACGGCTTTATCGATCAGACCCTGAGGGAAAAGATTTAGCAGTTTCAGGAACTCGTTGAATGTCTGCTGATTGCCGATGAACTTCCTCACTCCATCAAAGAAAGCAAGCTCATCGGCATTAGGAATTGCTGGTGAAGAAGAAGCCATCGGCACTGGTAGTAACGGTGTCAAAGTGGGCCAAACATATGCAATCTGCTGCTGAAGAGATTGATTGGTAACAAGTATTTTGGGTCGCTGTGCTAAGTTAGCAAACGTCGTAGAGAAACAATAATTGGAGAGAGATGCGAATTTGAGCGATAGGTAGCACAGGCGCTCATGTACTTGACTTAACAGATACACGCCCGGCCCACATGGCCGTACTTCATCACAAGAACAGTAGTCGTGCCTACCTTATTTCCGGGTTCGCCGACACCGAAAACAGTTTCGAATCTCTCAGCAACTCGCTTCGGAAGAACTTGACTTCCGCGTTTCTTCCCTTTCTCCGTAGCAAATGGTCGCGGAGGTGAAAAGGTCCCTATTGCCGGAATGCTCGCGGAACCAGCAACAGCAGATGGTGGATGACTCATTGCACACAAACGATTCGCAGCATCTTCAGCAGCCGCCTTCGCAGCAGCCGCCTTCGCAGCAGCCGCCTTCGCAGCAGCCGCCGCACACGGTTGGCGCGTTCCACACTCAGGTAGGAATTTCTTGAAATCATCTAGCAGATCAGGAGCCCCTCCGAATATCTGGGTCACTTCAGCGTACACATCCTGGATCGGTTTGCTCCGCGTATGAAAAGCCTGCAAGATCTCTAGGAAGGTTTTGTATATCTCTGGCTGGTGCGCGAAGTGGCTCTGTTCTCCGTGTTAAACTCCGCATTGCATTAACGACGTAGTCTTAGGATTGTGCAACTTACCTTGATTTTACCGATGTAAGAAATGGCGCTGTTTAACTCGACGGGCCCCTCATACCTCTCGCCAACGCCAGGCGCGTTTGTATTGGCAGAAGTCGTCACAGTAGTGAGACCCTTCAAGCCGGTCCCATTAATATTGGTCCCTGTGGTCTGCAAATGATTGACGCGTTGCTGAATGGTCTGCTGCAGTTGCTGGGATTGCTGCTGGGCTCCTTGTTGTTTCTTCTCTACCTGACATTGCGGTTGAGCTACCCACTGATGCAGTTGCAGCTGGGAATACTGCTCCGCGTGGGCGTGCACTTGACCCTGAGCTTGAGCATGGGCGATGTGCTGGTCACTTCGGATATCCATCGCGTCCTCTTGTCCTTGGGCTTGCTGACTAGCAGACGATGCGTATGGTGCATTTATTGTCCCCGAGCGGCTTCCCTGCATTTCGTAAGAGCGCGTCTGTTGCAGTCCAGTTGTAGGAGCGCATCCAAAGGTTGCGGGTGGCGCAACACGGTTTGCATTTTTGCCAGTGATGGATAAATTGCCACCGAACGAAGAGCGGTGGATGAACGAAGGAGTGGTGACGGTGATCTTGGTGCCTTTCGGGTCCTGGGAACATTCGATATTGTAATCCGGCGGAAGGAACGTATTAAAGCCCTCAATTAACGCTGGATGCCCCGAGAAAAGCACCGACACCCGTTCAATTACTCCACGGGTATCGATCCTAAGATCGCGAGGTTAGTCGTATGAAAGGGAATAAAAAGTCAGAGCTATCTTACCCCAGGTTCTTGAAGTCCTTCATGATGTCGAGAAATTTGTTGTATACAGCGTGTTGATATTGGAATTGATACTTAACTTGATCAATGTACGATATAGCATCCTGACACAACCGATATTGTGAGCAAATATTACCGTCAGAAGCTGGCAGGGGAGGCAGCTAGAGGTATCAAGACGCCTGATACACATTTCAAGGCTCCCAAAGACGTGAGCCAAGTTTCTGGAAAGCATCTAACCCACGCGAAGCGGTGGGATGGGAGGCTCAACTACCCGCAAAACGTGCCGGAATGAGAAACGCACGGGGTAAAACGCGAGCGATTCGCGCTTAAAAAATGAGAGGACGTACCATTAAAATAGGGCCACTAGGTCCATTTCCGTCAAGGCCCTGCGCACCCGTACTCGGCGGCAGCCCTGCAGCATCAGCTACAGCAACAGTATGCACGGAAACAGCAGCAGCGGTGGGACCCGAATGCGAGTGTCGCTTCTGATTTCCACCCGCAACAGCAGGAGGAGCCTGAGTCACCGCAGACGCTGCCAGTGGTTGATGAGGCGGAGGCGCAGCACAGCCCTGTCCAGTGAACGCGGCTGTTTTCTGCACTTCCGCCGGTATCTGCAATTGGCATGCTTGAGTCTGCATTCCTCCCATCCCAACATCGGCAACGGGCGACGTAATCTGCCGACTGTTCTGCAGCCCTGGGTGGGGGGAGGGCAGTGTCGTCGACGGCTCTCTTTGCTGGTGCCGCTGTTTGGATAGCGGTTGTGCCTGCGCGGCGCCGGGAGACGGAAGCGGGCACGCCAAACAAGCCGCGGCCGAGAGCGCCGCGAGTGGAAGAGGGGGCCCCTGCGGAGGTGGATGCATGTAGGAAGCTACATACGGCAGCAAAGGATCAGCGCTCTGATTTCCATACCCACCCGCAGAGATGGACTTACAAGCACCGGTGCCAAAATCCCTCGGAGGGGGCAGTACTTCAGGCTGTATCGCACTGGTCCTTTGAGACTCGCGTCAGCGGTCACACCGCCATCTTTTCACGCGCTCAGTGCAACATACCTGTGCGCGGTTGGCTGTGAAGAGAGGCTCGCAGGTGCTGGGCGTTGTATATTCGCCGGTTGTTGAGCGGGTTGCGGCTGTGACTGGTAAGCCGATTGATGCAGCTGCACCGCCTGTGGCAACGGCGGTAGATGAGATGGATGATTCCAGGTATCTTTGACAGGTACAGACATCTTTGCTGTGTGGCGGTGTGTGGCGGTAGGGGACGCGATAGGTCAACTAGGTGTCTCAACCTTTGAAACGGCGTCGCGAAGAGTGGACTAGATTAGATCAAAAGTAGTAGTAGAATAGATGAGGACTCGAAGGCAAAGTTTGAACCGGGTGGAAGGACAACGAGTTGAGGGGTACGGTTGGTGGGTGATGACTGGAGGCTGGTCGGTGGTGGATGGTAGATGGATAATGGTGGATGGTGGCACTTGGCGGTGTGGATGGTGGACGGTGGATCATGGTTCTTGCTAATCAGCATGCACTTGCCGGCTAGTCTATGTACATACATATGTACATTCTTCGGGCTCTTGCGTCACGCGTGGGGACACCTTTGCTCAACACCTAAGCGTCAGTTTCGCGAGTGACTAAGCAGCGAGTCATGAATTATGACAATTTATAAGTGCTAAAATTTCACGTAATCAGTGAATGTGTGGCTTCGGGTCCACATCAAATTTCAACACCAATTCAATTGGTCTTTATTGTTAAATTTAGTTTAAGCCATATGTTTTTTTTTTAGCAATATCGTGGCCTTCACTACCATTGGTAGATAAATCCGTACAAAACAGCCACATATAACGAGTCCAATACGGCCTCAACCACCAGGACGCGACTTTCGCCCCAGTATCATCGCTTACCTGATTCGTACAACTCTACACCGACGCCGTGAAGCATGCATCAATGAACCGATCAGACGCCGGGACCCTCACGGCACATCCGCTGAGATAGCCCACTGAGGATGAACGCGAGGGGTGCCCACCAGACAGAGATGGTAGTTATTCACTGCAATTTACGGACACGCAAGCAGCTATCACACGGATGGCATCGGATGAACTTGGTCCTGGGCAGCAGGACGCTCTCCAGGCGCGATAGCAGATTGCCGCGCGGCGCAGGGCCAGGCCTGGTATCATCACCAAAAACCGATGGTACCCGGCTCACAAGGGAATCGCAGGCAAAGAGAAGGCCGAGAAGGGGGAAAAGAATAGGGCGGAGGAGTCACATGTCTGCGCGGTGAAATGGATGAATTACTCCAATTGTGTTGGAATATAGGGATCGATAGAGATGAAGATAGTGAATTGATTGATTGATGCAACTTCGAAGGACGAACATTCTCTCTATATACAGCGGGCCTGAGGGACTCGCCAGGGGTAAAAGACGGAAGACTGTCTCGCGAGCCGGCGCTCGGAGACTCGGGCAGCTGTCATCTCCGGACGTGCCGCCTCCGGTCCGTCATCTCCGGACGCCCATTATTCTGACAAATTGGGGCGAGGTGCGGGCGATGTCCCTCCTACGATCCCTCGCCAACCTAAAGCGGGAGATCTCGGAGAAGAAGTGGGTCGAGGCGCGCCATTGGGCTGGAGGCCGGACCTGCAAGATGAAGTACTGGATGCTGGAAGGCCAGAGGCCAGACGACACGCTAGCTGGGAGCACCAAGTGGCCAGCCCCGCGGTTCCACCAGGTCAAGACAGGGCACTGCCTGACCGGGCAGCTCTCATGGCTGAAGAATCTGCCCCCGGCAATGCAGGTGGTGCTGGTACCCGCACTAGACTCGGGAGCACTACTTCGGGGTGCGTCCGGAGTGGAAGTCCCAACAGAAGATCTTGTCGGCGGAGGTGCGGAAGGCGACTGGGAGAGGGGAGGACTGGTGGAAGATACGGGACCTCCTGGCGGATGAGAGGTGCGGGCGAGCGGCACTGGACTTCTGTTCCACCACGGATGCCGCGAGGTGGGTGCCGGCCGAGGAGGACGAGGTGAGCGAGGTGTCGGAAACGGAGCTGCGGGAGTGGCAAGAGGAGCAGGGAGCGGAGACCGCGGCCGGTCGATGGGGGGACTCCACTGTTTCTACCCGCGCCTGACTTTATGGCGTCCGCAGGGGGAGATGGCTAGGAATATCGTCATCGCTGACACAACGATTGGAAAACGACTGCCCACCGCCCTCAAGTACAGCTGGACCGAGACAGAGCGGACAGTGCTGCTAGAGGAACCGGAGTCCTTCGATGCGAAACTGATCCAGGAAGAGCGAGAGGAGGCAAAGAGGGAGGCCAAATGAGAAAGACCAGGGTTCGATATGTTCACCGACGGATCCTGGTTGGGAAATGAAGCTGCCGGATATGCGGTAGCGTGGAAAACTGGCCAAACCTGGGAAGGTATCAAGACCCACATGGGGTTCAACCAGGAGGATTTTGATGCAGAATGCGCAGCTCTAGCACGCGCATTAGAGACGGCAGCAAGAAGGGACCCGGCTCCCGATCACATCACCATATTCACTGACGCCCAGGCGGCAATCCGAAGGATGGCGTCTGATGAACCAGGACCGGGACAGAAATACGCGCTTGAAGCGAGAGAGCATATTGCAGTGCTTCGGAGAGCAGTGCCAGACATCACCATCGAGGTCAAGTGGTGTCCAGCTCATGAGGGCGTGGAAGGAAATGAGAAGGCTGACGAATGGGCCAAGCTCGCGGCGGACGAGCCGGACACCCCAGGGGTGGAATGGCTGGATGGGGCTTGCTCGCTGCCACTCCACAGATCCCTCGCCAACTGTTGGAATATATGGATCGATAAACGTGAAGATTGTATTACAGTATTATGCGGGCACAAGATCTCTCTATATACAGGAAGGCCGTCAGGACAAAGGACGGAAGACTGCCCCCCCCCCCCCGGCCGGGGCTCGGGG
>Ga0307508_10002425_pt1 | contig 19664 bp, 16 predicted proteins | sample 9_EM_MG_FD_203089 | JGI IMG/M metagenome (GOLD analysis project Ga0307508, IMG submission 203089) | Populus trichocarpa ectomycorrhiza microbial communities from riparian zone in the Pacific Northwest, United States - 9_EM | ecosystem: Host-associated > Plants > Roots > Unclassified | place... | reverse complement strand
AACGTTTGGTCCGATTCTTTCGGTGGAGACCTTCAGCACCGAAGATGAAGCCGTGGCCCTCGCCAATGACACCGAGTACGGCCTGGCCGGCGCCGTCTGGTCCGCCGACACCGCGCGCGCCCGCCGGGTCGCCGCGCGGCTGCGCCACGGCACCGTGTGGATCAATGACTTCCACCCCTACCTCCCGCAGGCCGAATGGGGCGGCTTCGGCAAGTCCGGCGTCGGACGTGAGCTGGGCCCGGCGGGCCTGGACGAGTACCGCGAGACCAAGCATGTCTACGAGAACCTGCGGCCCAGCCCGGTGCGCTGGTTCGGCGGCTGACGCCCCGCTGCCGGCCCCCGCCCGGGGCGGCACCGCCGGGCCCGGACCTCCCGCCGGGCCCGGGCCCTGTCGTATCCGCTGACGGCGCCCGGCACTCTCCCCTTCGTCAGTAACCCCCATCCCCTCCGGGGACGGCCCCCGGCCCGCACCCGTGCGGGCCGCCCCGGAAGACCGGAAGACCGCGAGGAGTAATCCCCACATGCCCGTACCTGACGCATACGATTACGTCGTCATCGGCGGCGGCACCGCAGGGTCGGTGATCGCTTCCCGGCTCACGGAGGACCCGGACGTCCACGTCGCCGTCATCGAGGGCGGCCCCTCCGACATCGACCGCCCCGATGTCCTCACCCTGCGCCGCTGGCTGGGGCTGCTCGGCGGCGATCTGGACTACGACTACCCCACCGTCGAGCAGCCGCGCGGCAACTCGCACATCCGGCACAGCCGCGCCCGGGTACTCGGTGGATGCTCCTCGCACAACACCCTGATCTCCTTCAAGCCGCTGCCGGGCGACTGGGACGAGTGGGCCGAGGCGGGTGCCGAGGGCTGGGACGCCGCCGCGATGGACCCGTACTTCCACAAGCTGCGCAACAACGTCGTTCCGGTGGACGAGAAGGACCGGAACGCGATCGCCCGGGACTTCGTGGAGGCCGCCCAGGCCGCCGCGGACGTGCCGCGCGTCGAGGGCTTCAACAAGCAGCCGTTCCACGAGGGCGTCGGCTTCTTCGACCTCTCGTACCACCCGGAGAACAACAAGCGCTCCTCGGCGTCGGTCGCCTATCTGCACCCGTTCCTGGAGCGGCCGAACCTCCACATCATGCTGGAGACCTGGGCGCACAAGCTGGAGCTGGACGACAGCGGCCGGGCGACAGGCGTGCACGTCCGCACCAAGGACGGCGAGGAGATCCTCGTCCGGGCGAAGACCGAGGTGCTGGTCTGCGCGGGCGCGGTGGACACCCCGCGGCTGCTGATGCACTCCGGTATCGGCCCCAAGGCCGACCTGGAGGCGCTGGGCATACCGGTCACGGTGGATCTGCCGGGCGTCGGTGAGAACCTGCTCGACCATCCCGAGTCGGTGATCGTGTGGGAGACGGACGGCCCGATCCCGGACAACTCCGCGATGGACTCGGACGCTGGTCTGTTCGTGCGCCGGGACGCGGAGTCCAAGGGTCCGGATCTGATGTTCCACTTCTACCAGATCCCGTTCACCGACAACCCCGAGCGGCTGGGCTACGAGAAGCCCGAGCACGGGGTGTCGATGACCCCCAACATCCCCAAGCCGCGCAGCCGCGGCCGGCTGTATCTGACGAGCGCCGACCCCGAGGTCAAGCCCGCTCTCGACTTCCGTTACTTCACGGACGAGGACGACTACGACGGCCGCACCCTGGTCGACGGCATCCGGCTTGCCCGTGAGATAGCCAAGACCGAGCCGCTGGCCGGCTGGCTCAAGCGCGAGGTGTGCCCGGGCCCGGAGATCACCTCGGACGAGGAGATCAGCGAGTACGCCCGTAAGGTCGCGCACACCGTCTACCACCCCGCGGGCACCTGCAAGATGGGCGCCGCGAACGACGACCTGGCCGTGGTCGGCCCCGATCTGCGCATCCGCGGCCTGTCCGGTATCCGGATCGCCGACGCGTCGGTCTTCCCGACCATGCCCGCCGTGAACCCGATGATCGGAGTACTGATGGTGGGCGAGAAGTGCGCGGACCTGCTGGTCGGCGAGCGTGATCAGATCCGTTATCGATCGCGGGAGCGAGCCGCCCAGCTCGCTCCCGGAGGTGAGGCGTGATGGCGACGACCCTGGCTCCCGAGACGCCCGACACCCCCGAGACCGGCGACCGCACCCCGGTCTTCTCGGTCCGCGACATGTGGAAGGTCTTCGGGCCGAAGGCCGACCGCGTCCCCGGTTCGCCCGAGGCCGAGCTGTCCGCCGCGGACCTGCGTGCCCGCACCGGCTGCACGGCCGCCGTCCGGGACGTCTCCTTCGACGTCGAGCCGGGCGAAGTGTTCGTGGTGATGGGGCTCTCCGGCTCCGGCAAGTCCACCCTGGTGCGCTGCCTCACCCGTCTGATCGAGCCGACCTCCGGGACGCTGAAGATCGACGGTGAGGACGTCATGGCCATGGACAAGGCCCGGCTGCGCGATCTGCGCCGCCACCGCGCCGCCATGGTCTTCCAGCACTTCGGTCTGCTGCCGCACCGCTCCGTCCTCGACAACATCGCCTACGGCCTGGAGATCCAGGGCATGGGCAGGGCCGAGCGCCGCGCCAAGGCCGCCGAGATGGTCGAGAAGGTCGGCCTCACCGGTCTGGAGCGCCGCCGCCCCGGCCAGCTCTCCGGAGGTCAGCAGCAGCGCGTGGGCCTGGCCCGCGCTCTCGCCGTCGACCCCGAGGTGCTGCTGTTCGACGAGCCGTTCAGCGCGCTCGACCCGCTGATCCGCCGCGATATGCAGGAGGAGGTCATCCGGCTGCACCACGACGAGGGCCGGACGATGGTGTTCATCACCCATGACCTCAGCGAGGCGCTGCGGCTCGGCGACCGCATCATGCTGATGCGCGACGGCGGCATCGTGCAGATCGGCACCCCCGAGGAGATCGTCGGCTCCCCGGCCGACGACTACGTCCGGGACTTCGTCCGCGATGTGCCGCGCGAGCAGGTGCTGACCGTGCGCCGCGCGATGCGCCCCGCGACGCCGGACGAGAAGGACGACGGCCCCGCGCTGACCCCGAGCACCACCGTCGCCGACGCGATCGAGGCCGTGGCCCGCACCGGCGGCCCGGCGCGCGTCGTCGACGGCGGCCGCTGCCTGGGCGTCGTCGATCACGCCTGCCTGCTCAGCGTCGTCGCGGGCTTGGACGGCAAGGAGGCGGCCGCGGCATGAATACGCCCCTGACCCGCTTTCCGCCGGGCGGCACCGGGAGGCGCGTGTGAGCACCACGACCACCCGCCCCCGTACCGGCCCCGACGCCGGGGCCTCCGCCGACGGGACCGCTGCGGCCGAACCGCGCCCGTCGCTGCTGCGCACCGCCGTCGGCAGTGTGACCGTCCGCAAGCTCGCGGTGCTCGCGGTGATCGCCGCCGTGCTCATCCCGCTCGCCCACGCCAAGTGGTCCGGTGGCAGCTGGCCGGACGCGCTGACCGTCGATGTGTCCGGACCGCTCGGCAAGGCCAGCGACTGGATCATCGACAACCGTGACAGTCACTGGATCTTCCTCTACTTCTTCGGCCACATCAGCAACGTCATCATCATCGGCGTCCGCGTGGTCTATGTCGCCCTGCTCACCCTTGGCTGGGCCGGTGTCACCGCCGGGCTGACCCTGCTCGCCTGGCGGGTCGCCGGGGTGCGGGTCGCGGTGACGACCCTGGTGTCCCTCGCCCTCTCCGGGCTGCTGGGCATGTGGGTGCCGACGATGCAGACGCTCGCGCTGATGGTCATCGCCGTCACCGCCTCCGTTCTCATCGGCGGACTGCTGGGCCTGGCCGGTGGCCTCTCGGAATGGGCGTTCCGGGTGCTGCGGCCGGTGCTCGACACCATGCAGGTGCTGCCCGCGTTCGCGTATCTGCTGCCCGTCGTGATGGTTTTCGGCAACGGTGTGCCCGGCGCGGTGCTGGCCACCGTGATCTACGCGGCTCCGCCCATGGCCCGGCTCACCGCCCTCGGCCTGCGCGGCGCGGACGCCGGGGTCCTGGAGGCCGTGGCCTCGCTCGGCGCGACCTGGCGGCAGCGGCTGCTGTCCGCCCGGCTGCCGCTGGCCCGCAAGGAGCTGCTGCTCGGCATCAACCAGACGATCATGATGGCGCTGTCCATGGCCGTGATCGCGTCCGTGATCGGCGGCGGCGGTCTCGGTGACCGCGTCTACCAGGCGCTGTCCAGCGTCGACGTCGGCAAGGCGCTCGCCGCGGGACTCCCGATCGTGCTCCTCGCCGTCGTGATGGACCGCACCATCGGGTCGGCGGGCGAGCGGCTCGGCGAGCCCCCGGCTGAGGGCGGCTCCCGGCTGCTGCGCGGCTGGCCCGCGTGGGTGGGCGTCGCGGTGATCACCGCTGCGGTCACCGTCGCCGGACGGCTGTCCGGCTCCCAGACCTGGCCGGGCGGCTGGACCGTCGCCATCGAGGGGCCCGTCAACCAGTTCAAGGAATGGATGGTCGACCACCTCTACACCGGTGTGCCGGTCGTCGGTGGCACCGCCGAATGGGCCGCGAACTACCTCAAGTGGGTCCTCGACCCGCTGCGTGAGGGGCTGCAGGGCATCCCGTGGTACGGAATCCTGCTGATCGTCGCGGCGCTGGCCTGGCTGATCGGCACCTGGGCCACCGCGCTGACCGCCACCGCCGCCATGGCCGCGATCGGTGTGCTCGGCGTGTGGCAGTCGTCCATGGACACCCTTTCCCAGGTGCTCGCGGCCGTCGTCGTCACGCTGGTCCTCGGTTTCGCGATCGGCATCTGGGCCGCGCGCAGCGCCCGGCTGGAGCGGATGCTGCGACCGGTGCTGGACGTGTGCCAGACCATGCCGCAGTTCGTGTATCTGATCCCCGTGGTCGCGCTGTTCGGCGTCGGCCGCGCCCCGGCGGCGGCCGCGGCCATCGTCTACGCGCTGCCCGCCGTCATCCGCATCACCACCCAGGGGATTCGGAACGTCGACCCGGCCGCGCTGGAGTCGGCGCGCTCGCTCGGCGCCACCCAGGGGCAGCAGTTGCGCCAGGTCCAGTTGCCGCTGGCCCGCCCGGCGCTGCTGCTCGCCGTCAACCAGGGCGTGGTGCTGGTGCTGGCCGTGGTCGTCATCGGCGGTCTGGTCGGCTCGGGTGCGCTCGGCTACGACGTGCTGTTCGGTCTGGCGCAGGGCGACCTGGCGACCGGTCTGGTCGCGGGCGCGGCGATCGTCTGCCTGGGTCTGATGCTCGACCGGGTGACCCAGCCGACCGCACGCCGCGACAGGAAGGGGGCCTGAGATGGCTACGGCTCATCACCCTCGCCGTCGGCAGCTGCTGATGGCCGCCACTGGGGTCACGGCCCTGCTCACCGCGACCGGCTGCGGCGCGGCGGACATGTCCAAGCAGTCCTCGCCGTACGCCAATGTGGGCGGCGCGAAGAGCGTGACGCTCTCCGTCCAGTCCTGGGTCGGCGCCCAGGCCAACGTGGCCGTCGCCCAGTATCTGCTGGAGCACAAGCTCGGCTACCACGTCGACACCGTCCAGGTGGACGAGGTTCCGGCGTGGGACGCGCTCAGCCAGGGCCGGGTGGACGCGATCCTGGAGGACTGGGGCCACCCGGAGCAGGAACAGCGCTACGTCAAGGACAAGAAGACGATCACGTCGGGCGGCGGCCTCGGCGTCACCGGCCACATCGGCTGGTGGGTGCCGAAGTACTTCGCCGACAAGCATCCGGACGTCCTCGACTGGAAGAACCTCAACAAGTACGCCAAGACCTTCAAGACCGCGGAAAGCGGTGGCAAGGGCCAGCTGCTGGACGGTTCCCCGTCCTATGTCACCAATGACAAGGCGCTGGTGAAGAACCTGAAGCTGAACTACTCGATCGTCTTCGCCGGTTCGGAATCAGCCCAGATCACCCAGCTCAAGCAGTTCGCCAAGCAGAAGAAGCCCTTCCTGACGTACTGGTACGAGCCGCAGTGGCTGTTCAACCAGGTGCCGATGGAAGAGGTGAAGCTGCCCAAGTACACGGACAAGTGTGCTGCCGACGGCGCCAAGGACCCCGACTCCTTCGACTGCGCCTACCCGACCACCCCGCTGCAGAAGTACCTGAACGCGGACTTCGCGAAGAAGGGCGGCAAGGCGGCGGCGTTCCTGAAGAAGTTCCACTGGACCAAGAAGGACCAGAACCAGGTGTCCGAGCTGATCGCCTCGGACGGGATGTCGGCGCAGGACGCGGCCGAGAAGTGGATCAAGGCGCATCCGGACGTCTGGAAGAAGTGGCTGCCCTAGCTCCGGTCACTTTCTGAACGACGCACCCGGCCGGGCCCCGTCCCGTCCTCCTCATGCGGTCTTCTCATGGGGCGGACGGAGCGGGGCCCAGCTGTTGGGCCAGCTCCCGCGCGGCGGCCATCGTCGCGCGGAAGAGCCGGGGGCCGAAGGTGACGCGGGCGGCGCCGAGCCTGCCCAGCTCGGCGGGCGAGGGCCCGTCCGCCGCGAAGGCCGCCGCGTTGACCGGCACCCCGATGGCGGCCGCGAGCCGGGGCAGCAGCTCCGGGGGCGCGAAGATCGGATAGACGCAGTCCGCGCCCGCCGCCGCATAGGCCCGCCCCCGCTCGATCGCCGCCTCGGCCGCGCGCTCACTGTCGCCAAGGCCGGACCCCGCTTGGGTGGACCTCGCCCCGCCCTGGGCGGACCCTGCCTCTCCTTGGGCGGAGTCGCCGTGGACGAAGGTGTCGATCCGGGCGTTGATCACTAGGCCGTCGCCCGCCTCGGCGCGTATCGCGGCCAGCCGGTCGGCCTGCTCCCGTGGGTCGGCCAGCCGCTTGGTCAGCGGGTCGGAGTCCTCCAGATTGCAGCCCACCGCCCCGGTCTCCAGCAGCCGTTCGACCAGCTCCTTGGCGTCGAGGCCGTAGCCGCTCTCCAGGTCCGCCGACACCGGTACCTCCACGGCCCGGACGATCCGGGCCACCGCGGCGAACATCTCCCCGGCCGGTATCCGGCCGTCCTGGTAGCCCAGCGACGCCGAGACCCCGGCGCTCGGCGTCGCCAGGGCCGGGAAGCCCGCGTCCGCGAAGGCGCGGGCCGACCCGGCGTCCCAGGGGCCGGGCAGCACGAGCGGCGCGTCCGCGTCCCGCCCGTGGTGCATCGCCCGGAACGCCCTGGCCTCGGCCGTGGCACTGGCCGTCATGGAAACCCCCTTGATAGAGCTCTCAGCCCGCGGTCGGCTTGTAGGAGCCCGGGACCAGGCGGGTGGTCACCCCGATCCGGTTCCAGGCGTTGATGGTGAGGATGAGCGCGATGACCTGGGCCAGCTCCGGCTCCTCGAAGTGCTTGGCGGCCCGGTCGTACACCTCGTCCGGGACACCGCCGGGCAGCAGCGTGACGGCCTCGGTCAGGGCGAGCGCGGCCTGCTCCTGCTCGGTGTAGACCCCGGGCGCCTCCTCCCAGGCGTTGAGCAGGTAGATCCGCTCCTCGGACTCGCCCGCCGCCCGGGCGTCCTTGATGTGCATGTCGATGCAGAACGCGCAGTGGTTGATCTGCGAGGCGCGGATCTTGACCAGCTCCGTCAGCGACGGCTCCAGGCCCTTACGGGATGCCACGTCCAGCTGGACCATGGCCTTGTAGACGGCCGGGGCCGCGTGGGCGAAGCTCATCCGGGGGCCGTGCTGGTGGGTGCTCTCAGGCGTCGTCATGCGCTCCACGCTAGAACCTCACCAGCCCAGAGGTATGGTCCATTTCCATGGAGGATTCATGGGCCACTTCCGGGTCCGGGAGGGCGAGCAGCGGGTCCGGAAGGGCAGGCTCCGGGCCCGGAAAGGCCCGTTCCGGGGCGGGGGCGACGAGCGGGCTCGGCGCCGATCTGCATCTGGACCTGCCACGGGGCGGGTCCGGCGGGGTGCGGGCCGCGCTGATCCGCTCGCTGCGTGACGCCGTACGCGGCGGCCGCCTCGCCCCCGGCACCCGGCTGCCCTCCTCCCGCTCGCTCGCCGCCGACCTCGGCATCGCCCGCAACACGGTCGCCGACGCCTACGGCGAACTCGTCGCCGAGGGGTGGCTCACCGCCCGGCAGGGCTCCGGCACCCGGGTCGCCCGGCGCGTCGTCCCGCCCGAGCCCGCGCCGCCGCGCACCCCGCCGCCCGCCGCCGTGGCCGCCACCCGCCCGGCCTACGACCTGCGGGCCGGGTCGCCCGATGTCTCCGCCTTCCCCCGCTCCGCCTGGCTGTCCGCCGCCCGGCGCGCTCTGACCGCGGCGCCCAGCGATGCCTTCGGCTACGGCCACCCCAGCGGGCGGCCCGAACTGCGCCGGGTCCTGGCCGACTACCTCGCGCGCGCCCGCGGGGTGCGCGCCGCTCCCGAACGGATCGTGGTCTGCGCCGGGTTCATCCAGGGGCTCGCCCTGCTCGGCCGGACGCTGCACCGGGACGGCCACCACGTGCTGGCCGTCGAGTCGTATGGGCTCGACATCCACTGGAATGTGCTGCGCCGTGGCGGACTGCGCACCGTGCCGCTGCCGGTCGACGGGCGGGGCGCCCGCACCGGCGACCTCGACCGCCTCACCGGTGTACGCGCCGCGCTGCTCACACCGGCGCATCAGTTCCCCACCGGCGTCGCCCTGGACCCCGACCGGCGGGCCGCCGTGGTCGACTGGGCGTCCCGGGCCGACGGGCTGGTACTGGAGGACGACTACGACGGCGAATTCCGCTACGACCGCCAGCCGGTGGGGGCGCTCCAGGGACTGGACCCCGAGCGGGTCGTCTATCTGGGCACGGCGAGCAAGAGCCTGGCGCCCGGGCTGCGGCTGGCCTGGATGGTGGTGCCGGACCATCTGCTGGACCGGCTGCTGGCGGTCAAGCGGACGGGGGAGTGGCAGTCGGGCGCGCTGGATCAGCTGACGCTCGCGGAGTTCATCGCATCGGGCGCGTACGACCGCCATGTGCGCGGGATGCGGCTGCGCTACCAGCGGCGCCGCGACCAGCTGGTGGCGGCGCTGGCCGAACGCGCCCCCCAGGTGCGCGTCACGGGCATCGCGGCCGGGCTGCACGCGGTGCTCGAACTGCCGCCGGGCACCGTGCGCTCCGTCCTCCAGGGCGCGGCGTGGCAGGGCCTGGCCATGGAGGGCCTGAACCGCTTCCGGTACCGCGAGGAGAACGGGCCGGGCGGCGGTGAACCGGAGCCGGACGGGCTGGTCTTCGCCTACGGCGCGCCGCCCGAGCACGCCTTCGCGGGCGCGATGGAGGCGCTGTGCCGGGTGCTGCCCTGAGCGGGCGGCTCCCCGCACCCGGCGTTCACTTGTGCGATAACCCCCTCTAGGGTGGGCGGTCCAACGGACGGGGGAGCAGAACCAATGGAACGGAAAGGTCCACGCCGACTGCGGTCGAGCACGGTGATCCTGGGTGGCATGGGCGCCCTCGCGGCGGCCCTCACCTCCTGTGGGTCGGAGCCCGACAAGCGCTGTGTCGACCGGGACAGCTACGACGTGGTCAACGGCTACCGCGTCGTCGACTCCAGCGCCTGCAACGGCTCTTCGGGCTCGACGGGCGGCAAGAAGAGCAGCCGCGGCACCACCAAGCGGGTCGACGGCGACTGGTACTACGACGCCGACGTCGACGGCCGCTGGGCGGACTACGGCACCTTCAGCAAGAGCCAGGCCGCCGACCGCGGCGGCTTCGGCTGTTCGGGATCGGGCGGCGGCTGACCGGACAACGACCCGATGAAGCGTCACACCATGGACCCCCGCCCCGACTGGCAGACCACGGTCGAGGAGCAGGGGGTCGTCTACCCGCTGACCCGCTACCCGGACGATTCGCTGCGCCCGTACTGGGACGAGAGCGCCTACTACGCCTTCTCGCTGCCCGAAGTCGAGGCGCTGGAGGATGTGGTCGAGGAGCTGCACCGGATGTGTCTGGAGGCGGCCGCCCACATCGTCGACGCCGACCGCTTCGCCGACCTCGGCATCGAGGACCCGCGGGTGGCCGGGCTGGTCGCCGAGTCCTGGCGCCGGAGGGCCGAACAGCCCAGCGTTTACGGCCGGTTCGACCTGCGGTACGACGGAGCTCCGGGGAGCCCGGCGAAGCTGCTGGAGTACAACGCCGATACGCCCACCTCGCTGGTGGAGGCGGCGAGCGCCCAGTGGTTCTGGATGGAGGACCGCTTCCCCGGCGCCGACCAGTGGAACTCCCTGCACGAGCGGCTGGTCGACGCCTGGCGGCACCAGGCCGCCCTGCTGCCGCCGGGCGTGCCCCTGTACTTCGCCCACTCGGCCGGGGACGAGCTGGGCGAGGACCTGATGACCGTCGCCTACTTGCGGGAGACGGCCGAACAGGCGGGGCTGCGGACCGAGGCGATCTCCATGGAGGACATCGGCTGGGAACGGCTCTCCGGCCGCTTCGTGGACATGCGGCACCGCTTCATCCGCGGCTGCTTCAAGCTCTACCCCTGGGAGTGGCTGGTCAGCGACCGGTTCGGCGCCCATGTGCTGGACACGATCGACAACGGCGGCGGCACCGGCTCCACCCTGTGGATCGAGCCCGCCTGGAAGATGCTGCTGTCCAACAAGGCGCTGCTGGCCATCCTCTGGGAGCTGTACCCCGGCCACCCCAATCTGCTGCCCGCCTACCTCGACGGGCCACGCGAACTGGCCCGCACCACCGGCTACGTGGCCAAGCCGCTGCTCGGCCGGGAGGGCGCGGGCGTCACCGTGCATCAGCCGGGCGCGGAGCCTGTCATCCGGGACGAGGCCTGCTGCTACCAGGAGTTGGCCCCGCTGCCCGAGGTGGACGGCAACCGGGTGGTGCTCGGCGCGTGGGTGGTGGAGGACGAGCCCGCGGGGCTCGGCATCCGGGAGTCGGCCGGGCTGATCACGGACGAGTACGCGCGCTTTGTGCCGCATGTGATTCTCTAAGCGGCCGCGGATCTCCAGACGAGCCCGGACGAGCGCGCGGCGCATGCGCACCAGGCAGTTCGTGATCATTCGGCCAGCACCGCCCTGAGCTGGTCCAGGGCCCAGTCCAGATCCTCCTTGCCGATCACCAGGGGCGGTGCGATCCGGATGGTGGACCCATGGGTGTCCTTGACCAGCACCCCGCGGTCCATCAGCCGCTCGGAGATCTGCCGCCCGGTGCCGCGCGACGGCTCCACGTCCACACCGGCCCACAGCCCGCGCCCCCGCACCGCTTCCACCGCCCCGCCGTGCGCCATCCGCGCCAGCTCCCGGTGCAGATGCTCGCCCAGCTCCGCCGCGCGGCCCTGGAACTCCCCGGTCCGCAGCATGGCGATCACTTCCAGCGCGACCGCGCAGGCGAGCGGATTGCCGCCGAAGGTCGAGCCGTGCTCACCGGGGCGGTGGACGCCCAGCACCTCGGCGGAGGACACCACCGCCGACACCGGCACCACCCCGCCGCCCAGCGCCTTGCCCAGCACATAGACGTCCGGAACGACGCCCTCGTGCTCACAGGCGAAGGTCTTCCCGGTGCGGCCCAGGCCCGACTGGATCTCATCGGCGATGAACAGCACGCCCCGCGCCCGGGTCAGCTCGCGCACCCCGGCCAGATATCCGGGCGGCGGCACCAGCACCCCCGCCTCACCCTGGATGGGCTCCAGCAGCACGGCGACCGTCTCCCCGGCCCCGGCGTCGAGGGCGGCCTCCATCGCCGCCAGATCGCCGTACGGCACGATGTCGAACCCCGGGGTGTACGGGCCGTGGTCCGCGCGGGCCTCCGGGTCGGTGGAGAAGCTGATGATCGTGGTCGTGCGGCCGTGGAAGTTGTTGTCCGCGACGATGATCCTGGCCCGCCCGTCCGGCACGCCCTTGACGCGGTAGCCCCATTTGCGGGCGGTCTTGATCGCCGTCTCGATCGCCTCCGCGCCGGTGTTCATGGGCAGCACCGTCTCCATCCCGCACAGCGCGGCCAGCTCCGCGCAGAAGGCGGCGAACCGGTCGTGGTGGAAGGCGCGCGAGGTGAGCGTGACCCGCTCCAGCTGAGCCTTGGCGGCGTCGATCAGCCGCCGGTTGTGGTGCCCGAAGTTGAGCGCGGAATACCCGGCGAGCAGGTCCAGATACCGGCGGCCTTCGACATCGGTCATCCACGCCCCCTCGGCGGAGGCGACGACGACCGGAAGCGGATGGTAGTTGTGCGCGCTGTGGGCCTCGGCGGCCGCGATGGCGCGCTCCGAGGGGCGTTCGGTCGAGGTCAAGACGTCCTCCGTTCTGTGAACCACCGAGGGTCGGTGAGACCTCCGAGGGTCGGTGAGACCTCCGGGGGCTGCGACACCTCCGGGGGCAGCGACACCACCCAGGGTGGGGCTGTGCACCGTGACTGGCGAGCCGAGCGGGGAACCGGCCATGAGGAGGCGGGGCCTCCCCATGGCCGGGCCCGCAACGGCCGGGCCTCGCCATGGCCGGGCTCATCCCGGCCGGGCCCGCCACGGTCAGGGGCGAGGCCGCCGGGCCGGGGGTGGCCTGTCGCGCCCCTGGCCCGACGACCGGCCGGGGCGGCCCGTGGGGGCCTGCCCGGCCTCAAGCCCGGGCAGGGCCTGCCACCACTGCTCCTCCCGGATCAGGCCGCCGGGCGCCGCGCGGTCCGACAGGCCCACGATCCGGGACAGCACCCGCTCGGCCATCGTCTCGCCGCCCGCCGCCGGTGGCCTGTTTTCCGACGGTGCGCTGCCCGCCCGGGGCTGGTCCCCCAGGGGGTCGTCCGCCCGGGGGCCGTCCCCCGGCGGGTCGGCGGGCGGTGGCCCCTCCAGTGCGCGCCCGAGCGCCCGCAGCTCGCCGGGCAGCCCTTCCCCGTCCATCCCCTATACCTCCCTGCCGTGCTTGCCGTGCTTGCCGTGCCCGCACCGGTCCCTCGCCGGGCGGGGCCGCCTCGTCCGCCTGCAGCAGCAGCTCCAGCCGCCGCAGCGCGCGGCTCAGCCGCGACTTCACCGTGCCGCGCGGCCAGCCCAGGGCCGCCGCGGTCTCCGCCTCGTCCAGATCCAGCAGATAGCGGTAGGTGACCACCCAGCGCTGCGGCTCGCTCAGCTCTTCCAGCGCGGCCAGCAGCCGCGCCCGCCGCTCGTCCGCGAGCGCCACGGCCGCCGGATCGGCGCTCTCCGGTATGGCCGGACCCTCCGGACCGGCTCCGGCCATCGCCCCCTCCCGGTCGACCGCCGTCTGCTGACGACGCGCCGACCGCACCGCGTTCCGCGTCTCATTGGCGACGATCCGCAGCAGCCATGGCCGGAAGGCCGCGTCGCCCCGGAAGGTGCCCAGCGCGAGATAGGCCTTCACGAAGGCGTCCTGCACCACGTCTTCAGCGTCCGCGCCCGCGCCCATCAGCGCGGCGGTGCGCAGCGCTATCGGCGCATGGGCGCGCACCAGCTCGGTATAGGCCTCGGTCTCCCCGGCCCGCACCCGAGCGATCACGCCCGCGTCCGGCCCTGAGTCCGGCCCGGTGTCCGGCCCAACGTCCTGCGCTGCGTCCTGCGCTGCGTCCGGCCCTGCGTCCTGTGCTTCGTCCTGCGCGACGAGGTCCCCCTCCCGCGCCCCCTCACGAGTCCTCACACCTTTGATACACCGGCGGACCGAGTCTGGTTCCACACCTGAGAGAATGGGTGGCATGGCCCTTGATCGTCCCCGTGCGCTCTCCGGTATCCAGCCCACCGCAGGCTCCTTCCACCTCGGGAACTACCTCGGTGCGATCCGGCAGTACGTCGCGCTGCAAGAGACCCACGACGCCTTCTACACCGTGGTCGACCTGCACGCGATCACCGTTCCGCAGGACCCGGCGGAGCTGCGCGCCAACAGCCGGCTCGCCGCCGCCCAGCTGCTCGCCTCCGGACTCGACCCGGACCGCTGCACGCTCTTCATCCAGAGCCATGTGCCCGAGCACGCCCAGCTTGGCTGGGTGATGAACTGCCTCACCGGCTTCGGCGAGGCCTCCCGCATGACCCAGTTCAAGGACAAGTCGGCCAAGCAGGGTGCCGACCGGTCGACCGTCGGCCTCTTCACGTACCCGATCCTCCAGGTCGCTGACATCCTGCTCTACCAGGCCAACCATGTCCCCGTCGGCGAGGACCAGCGCCAGCACATCGAGCTGACCCGCGATCTCGCGGACCGGTTCAACGGCCGCTTCGGCGAGACCTTCACCGTCCCCGACGCGTACATCGTCAAGGAGACCGGGAAGATCTACGATCTCCAGGACCCGACGGTCAAGATGAGCAAGTCGGCATCCACGCCCAAGGGCATCGTCAACCTCCTCGACGAGCCGAAGGTCTCCGCGAAGAAGATCAAGAGCGCGGTCACCGATCTGGAGACCGAGATCCGCTTCGACGAGGAGAAGAAGCCCGGCGTCAGCAATCTGCTGACCATCTACTCCACCCTCACCGGCTTCTCCATCAAGGAGTTGGAGGGGAAGTACGAGGGCAAGGGGTACGGCGCGCTCAAGACCGATCTGGCCGAGGTGCTGGTCGAGTGGGTGACGCCGTTCCGCGAGCGGACCCAGGAATACCTGGCGGACCCGGGGACGTTGGACGGAATCCTGGCCAAGGGGGCGGACAAGGCGCGTGGCGTCGCCGCCGAGACGCTGGCGCTCGTCTACGACAAGGTGGGGTTCCTGCCCGCGGCGCGCTGAGCGCCCACGACGGGGGTCCAGCGCGGGCGCTGCCCCGGCGAGCGCCGCCGGAGTGTACCCCGGCCCACCCCTGACCAGGGGGTTCTTCGGCCCGTGTGCCGAAGAATCGAGGAATCTAGCCGCGAAGGCGGCACAACCGCCACACTGGCACCGGTGCAGCGCACTGAAGCCCAGCAGCCCGGGAGGGCCAGGAGGGAGAACGCAGTGGGGACCGTAACGCTCGGCGTTTCGATCGCGGTCCCGGAGCCGTACGGCAGCTTCCTCCAGGAGCGGCGCGCGGGCTTCGGGGACCCGGCCGCTCATGGCATCCCCACCCACGTCACCCTCCTGCCGCCAACCGAGGTCGAGGCCACGGCGCTGCCCGCCGTGGAGGACCATCTGGCCCAGGTCGCGGCGGAGGGGCGGCCGTTCCCGATGCGGCTGGAGGGGACCGGCACCTTCCGCCCGCTCTCGCCCGTCGTCTTCGTCAAGATCGTCGAAGGCGCGGACGAGTGCATGGTGCTGCAGGAGCAGATCCGGGCGGCGTCCGGGCCGTGCGCCCGTGAGCTGCTCTTCCCGTACCACCCGCACGTCACCGTCGCGCACGGCATCGACGAGGACGCGATGGACCGGGCGTTCGCGGAGCTGAAGGACTTCGAGGCGGCCTGGACGATCAACGGCTTCGCGCTGTACGAGCAGGGCGCGGACGGGGTGTGGCGGCTCGACCGCGAGTACCCCTTCGGATCGGGCGAACCGCCCGAGACGGCCTCGCCCGTGGTGCCCCGTCAGATCGATCTGACCCGCCCGGCCGCCCCCTCGCGCTGGTGAGCCCGGGGCTGAAGCCCTGGTAGACCCGGCAGCCCTGCCCTGGTAAGCGGTAAGCCCTGGGCCGGACGGCGTAGCGGAGTCGTGGAGCAGCGGAGAAAGGGGAACCCGCCGCCGAGGAGTAAAAATCGGCGGAAGGGTAGTTGTTGATCATGGACTGGCTGACCCGCTTGCCGCTCATCGGCCCCGCCCTCGCCCGGGTGATGCGTACCCACGCCTGGCGTTCCTACGAACGGCTGGAACGCGTCCACTGGGCCCGCCTGGCGGCCGCGATCACCTTCATCAGCTTTCTCGCCTTCTTCCCCCTCGTCACCGTGGGGGCGGCCATCGGCGCCGCGACACTCACCGAGTCGCAGATGCATCAGCTGCAGCGGAAGCTCGCCCAGCAGATCCCCGGCATCTCCGGTCAGCTCGATCTGAGCGGTCTCATCCACAACGCCGCGACGATCGGGATCGTCGCGGGCGCCCTGCTGCTGTTCACCGGCATCGGCTGGGTGGGCTCGCTGCGCGAATGCCTGCGCGCGGTCTGGGAGCTGGAGGAAGATCCCGGGAATCCCGTGGTGCGCAAGCTCAAGGACGGCCTGGTGCTCATCGGCCTCGGCGGCGTCGCCCTCGCCTCGTTCGCCGTCTCGACGCTCGCCGTCATCGTCATCCACCGGGTGACGCGACTCCTCCACATCCCCGAGTACGGGGTGGGCGGCTGGCTGCTGACGATCGCCGCGTTCCTGATCGCCGTCGCGGCCGACTTCCTGCTGCTGTGCTACGTCCTGACCTGGCTGCCCAGGGTCGAGCCGCCGCGCCGGAGGGTCGTGGTCGCGGCGCTCATCGGCGCGATCGGCTTCGAACTGCTGAAGCTGCTGCTGAGCAGCTATCTGCGGGGCGTGGCGGCCAAGAGCATGTATGGGGCGTTCGGCGTGCCCATCGCGCTGCTGCTGTGGATCAACTTCACCGCGAAGCTCACGCTGTACTGCGCCGCCTGGACCGCCACCGGATCGGCGGCCGAGAAGGACGAGGCCGCCGAGCGGGACCAAGCCGCCGAGAAGGACCAGGCCGCCGAAGGGGGCAAGGCGCGGGAGGAGAAGGCCGACGACACGGGCGACGGCCCCCCGCCCCTCGGGCCGGGCGGCCGGACCGAGGGGCCCGGCCGCTCTGCGGCGTAACCATCCGCGTAACGATCCCTCCGGGTCAGCCCCGGCGCGGCCAGCGGCGGTGCACCGCGTACGCCACCGCGCCCAGCACGGCCAGCGAACCGGCCGCGATCCCGGCCGCCGTCCACATGCCGCCCGAGCCACCGCCGCCCGAGACGGACGCCTGGGTGTGCTCGTCGCCGTTCTTCTTGCCGTCCACCGAGGCATGGCTCTTGTCCAGGCCCGCCGGGCCGGGGCGGACGAGGGTGCCGACCGGAGTCACCGAGTCCGCCGCGTTGAACCCCCAGTCGAACAGCTTCGCGGTCTCCTTGTAGACGCCGAAGGGCTCCGACTTCTGCGGGTTCATGACCGTGACCAGCAGCACCCGCTTGCCGCGCTGGGCCACACCGGTGAAGGTGGAGCCCGCCTTGCTCGTATAGCCGTTCTTGACCCCTGCCAGGCCCTTGTAGGCCTTGACGTCGATGCCGGTCAGCAGGCGGTCGGTGTTCTGGATACCGAAACTCATGCGGACCTTCTTGCCCTTTTTATCCTTTTTGTATTCCCCCGGGAACTGGGCGGTCGCCGTCGAGCAGTACTCCCGGAAGTCCGCCTTCTGCAGCCCGGACCGGGCGAACAGCGTGAGGTCGTACGCGCTGCTGTACTGGCCGTCCTCGTCGTAGCCGTCCGGCGTGACGACATGGGTGTCCAGCGCGTTCAGCCGCTTGGCGTGCGCCTGCATGTCCCGCACAGTTGCCGGGACACCGCCGTTCATCGCCGACAGGACGTGCACCGCGTCGTTGCCCGAGCGCAGGAAGACGCCCAGCCACAGGTCGTGCACCGTGTAGTTGAGGTTCTCCTTCACGCCCACCAGGCTGCTGCCCGCGCCCATTCCGGCCAGGTCGGACGTCCGCACCGTGTGCTTCGTCGTCTTGGGGAACTTCGGCAGCACGGTGTCCGCGAACAGCATCTTCAGGGTGCTCGCGGGCGGCAGCTGCCAGTGGGCGTTGTGCGAGGCCAGCACATCGCCCGACTCGGCGTCCGCCACCATCCAGGACTTACCGCTCAGCCCCTTCGGCAGCGCGGGCGCGCCCCGCTTCGCGTCCACCTGGGTGCCGGGCCGACCGAGCCGCGCCCCGCCCACCGTGGACATCCGGGCGGGAGGCTGCGCGGCCTCGGCACCCTTGGCGCCGCCCGGCTCGTCGGCGGCGAACGCGGGGGAGGCGAGCAGGGGGGACATCAAAGTGGACAGCAGCAGGGCGGCCGTGGCGGCCAGTGGCGCGGCGGCGCGCGACGTGAAGGTGTTCGAAGAGATCGGCACGTCTGCGAACGTACCCGCAGCCGTCGCGGACGGCGAAAGCACCGCCGTCTTACGGGTGGCGGACCCCCGCGTGGAGGTACGCGTCCGGGTGCCCATACTGGAGACCATGAAGCTCAGCCGCCCCGTTTCCTGGTTCCTGCTCGCCTTTGGGGCGTGGAGCTGGGTCATCTGGTTCACCTTTGTCAAAAATTTGTGGAAGGACGCCAGCGGGCTCGCTTTCGACGACGCCGGTGACCCCACCGCGTACTTTTGGGTGCATCTGCTGCTCGCGATCACGTCCTTTCTCTTGGGGACGGCCATCGGGGTGATCGGGTTGCGCGGGCTGCGCGCTTTGCGCCGAAATGACGCCGACGCGTAGCCGTCCGGAGTCCGGACAATTCCACAGCCGCATAGGGGAGGACCGGGGATGGTCGTGCTCTTCGTCCTGATCGCACTGGCCGTCGTCGGTCTGCTCGTCGGCGTGCACTGGTACGTGTGGCGGCGGCTGATCCGCGACACGACGGCGCCCGGCGGACGGGCCCGCCGTACGGGCACGGCGGCGGCCTTCGCGCTCCCGCTGATCAGCGTCGGGGCCCTGGTCGCGGGGCGTACGGGCGTGCCCTTCCCGCTTCAGCGGGTGCTGGCCTGGCCGGGGTACCTGTGGCTCGCGCTGCTGCTGTACCTGACCCTGGCCCTGCTGGTCGGCGAGGCGGTACGGCCTCTCCTGCGCGCCTGGCTGAAGCGCCGTGCGGCGGCCGAAGCCGTCGTCGCGCCTGCTCAGCCCGCCCCGGCGCCCGCCCCCGCCCCGGCTCCGGTGCCCGCCGCCGCGCCGGGAGGTGCGGCAGCCATGGCGACGGAGGCGCCTGAGGCAACTGAGGCACCCGAGGCGCCCCAGGCGGTCACGGCAGGCCGTACGCCGTCGCGGCGGCTGTTCGTCGCCCGAGCCGTGGCCGGGGGTGCCACGGCGGCGGCCGCCGGGACGGTCGGGTACGGGACGTACACCGTGCTGCGCGGGCCGCGCGTCAAGCGGGTCACCGTGCCGCTCGCGAAACTGCCGCGCCGCGCGCACGGCTTCCGGATCGCCGTCGTCAGCGACATCCACCTCGGCCCGGTCCTCGGCCGCTCGCACACCCGGCGCGTCGTCGAGACGATCAACCGTACGAACCCCGACCTCGTCGCCGTCGTCGGCGACCTCGTGGACGGCAGTGTCGCGGACCTCGGCCCGGCCGCCGAGCCGCTGCGCGGGCTGCACAGCAGGCTCGGCAGCTTCTTCGTCACCGGGAACCTGCTCTAAACACACAGCACGGCGCGTCCCTCTCGCCTCGTCCCCACCTGCGAAAATGCGCCCCGCCCGGCCACGGCCGTACGGGGCTCGCGTCGTATGGGGCGATCAGGGATTGATCCACTTCATGCCCTGGTACGCGTCGCGTAGGTCTGACGCTTCGGGGAGTTGCCGGGTCTCTACGGCCTTCACTACCTCCAACGCGCGCCAGTGGTTAGAGGGGACCACGCGACCGCTCAGCATGGCCTTAGAAGCGGCGTCACAGGCTTCGTCCATGCGGCCCTGGTTCAGCAAGACCAATGCGAGATCGATGTTGGCGGATGCCACACGGCGCGGCCATTTCTGGATGTCGTCGCTTGGGTCGAGCCGTGCGATCACTTCGCGCGCGTATGGCTCGGCGGCGGAGTCGCCAACCCATGCCAGCGTGGTAGCCGTATAAGCTACGGCCTTTGCGGGGTCGTATCGATAGTGATGCTCTGGGCCAACGTCGCTCGTTTGGCCGCAGGGGCCGTCTCTCGACGTCGAGGTGACGGCATGCCTGGTGGCGTGAGGCGTGGGTTCGTCGTGCTGGCGGG
>Ga0307508_10002423_pt1 | contig 19669 bp, 18 predicted proteins | sample 9_EM_MG_FD_203089 | JGI IMG/M metagenome (GOLD analysis project Ga0307508, IMG submission 203089) | Populus trichocarpa ectomycorrhiza microbial communities from riparian zone in the Pacific Northwest, United States - 9_EM | ecosystem: Host-associated > Plants > Roots > Unclassified | place... | reverse complement strand
TCTAAAGACTATGTATGCAAGTTTTTATTACTTTCTATTGTGTTGTTGCTGAGTTAGAGAGGTATATGTGTGTGGTGGGGTGGCGTCGTCGGGGCGGGTGTACGGAAACTTTTGGCCCGGTACTTTTGCTATGTATTCCCGAGAACGTCGAATTTTGGTGCAACAAATTATTTCATCTCCACACTCCTACCGTCCTGACGGCGGAAGAATTCGACATATTGACCACTACTCATAAGTACTTAAGTATGTAGGTACATCAAAGTAATTTTATTTAGTTTTTAATGTGTGGCTGTGGCTGGAGTAGGTAGTTGCCGGATAAGACACTCCTGCCTGCACGCAGCAACCGATCCCGTGGGCCCTAACCTCGATTGACTTAAGGGGATAGAGTGGAAAGCAAATTTGATTTAAGCCCATTCAAGAGTTGTCGGGCATCACAAACGACACCCAAGACCTCGAGATCACGAAAGAGGAAAAAAAGGCGTATGTACTTAGACTCGGACCCTCGACTCTACTCTCCACACGCTGCAGGGTCTCGACTTCATTTTTGATACGGAAGATGGGGCCGATCCATAGATACGTAGAAGATTTTGATGTCCTCCACAATTGCCGTAACGGGTCGCAGATTCCGACCACTCTATGTACCATGATGTTTGAGCATTTTGGTGGGCTTTGTCGTCTTATCGAAAACCACGGCAGATCTGTAGGGGCGGTGGTCGTTTTACCATCTCCAGCGGCCTCCCAAACAGGTCCCTCAAAGTCATCTAACCTTGAGGACCCTTCTTATTACATGGCTAGGGGCCGCCCCCTGGTCTTTGCAATAGCTTGTTCGTCCTCTTATTTCATCTCACTCTTTCTACCGAGTTCGTTTCGGCTGTTTTTTGGTCTGTTTGGTTCAGCGTTCACACACGGCATGTGCGATCCCGACACGGTAGGTATCTCGTCCACTTCTCTCGTTCGAGAGAGCCTAGAAGCTGCTAGGATTACGTCATCACGCCGCATCGATGAGTGATACGCCGTGATGCGGCCGCTCGCACGGAACGGAGTTCGGTCCGGCCAGTCGACTGGGCCATATATGTATTGTAGTCGCCATCACAGGGGGCAGGGCAAGATCTCGTCACTCCGCCCCCTCCTCTATGTGCTTTCTGCTGGCGGCCAGACGTGCTTATACTTACATTAATGATAAATGAAAAGCCAGTCGTGTTGCCAGTTCCATTCCGGTTAGGGGCTTCTTGCATCGGCAGGACCTTCCCATTCGCGGCGGAAACCTGCATGCGCTCGGCCGGCTCTTGCAGTCGAAGGCACCTCCCCCGCCCTCCCGCTCTCCCGCCCGCCCGCCCGCCCGCTGCTGTCGATGGGAATTGCCCGCCTTCGCTCCCTCCCTTCCTTTTGCGGTCTGCCTCCGCGAAGAATCACAGCACAGCCCGGCAGCAACGACAGCACATCGCCGTGGCAACGAGATGGAGAGAGCAGTTGGACCGCTCCTTCGCGACGACCAGTTTCTTCCTCGCATGTTGACGGCGAAATGACGGCATCCCACCGCCGCGCATCTTGATTTATTCCCGCTGATGTTCTCTCTTTCTGCCCCTCCGCACCCCCCCTCTGGACGAGACTCGTGCTTCAACCCGGACGCAGAGCAACGGGACACCGTACCTAGCGGCTGTTCGTGATTGGCCGCTGTCCGCTGCAGTGTGCCAACTCATCCATCCCCCGACCAGATCCCCCCTTCGTTCGCTTGGGAGGCGGCGGGATGCGCTAGAGGCACTTTGGGGAATAGAAAGCAGCGCGAAGAAAATCCGCGAGCACATGGGAAACTCTCGGAGCGGTTTGTTTCCTTTGCGCCGTCTCGCGCACTACAGCTGCCTCTCTCCGTGGTGCGCTGCGCTGTCGTTGCGTGTTGCACTGTTGCGTGGGATGTTATTTTTGGGCGGGTGGTTTAGCTCCTGGGTCTTGACAGCGACTCTTCAAGGTAGTTGTTACGGGAGGAGAGAGAGAGAGAGAGAGAGAGGTTGGACGAAGCATACATACATACACACATAGAGAGAAATGAGGGGCGGGGGGAAACATCCGTGTGGTTTACTGGCGCTGACACTGTCGGCCATCCAATCCTCAGAGCTCACGTCGACAAGGGAGCGGCCACTGAGGCCATGGGGTTAATTTTCCGTGTTCACTTTTCACCCAGCCAACACTCACTTTGTATGTAGCGGTAACCCCCCCGTTACCCCCCGCCCCCCTCTCCCTCACATATTTACCACTTATCCTCCCACCTAAACCCAACCCTCCACATCACCTCTCCACACATCCCACTGTCCGCGGACCAGTGTCGAAGGATAGCAGCAGCAGCGGGGACTCGGACCCTCGGATTCGGATGCGATAGGTTTAGATCTACCCGCCTTGACTTACGGTTTTATCCGTTTTTCTTCACGAGAAGCGACGTGGCATTCTGGTGCTTGGTTCTTTTCGTTCCGTTTCGGCATATTCCTTCCCCGCTTGTGACGTCGGCACGGTGCTGTGGACGAACGAGACGACGAAGGCGATATACGAGGGAAAACAAAGTGGGAGAGAAGAGTTCAGAGAAGAAGGGAGTGCGAAGCGCGCGTGATACGTTTGCGGTAAGGATTCCGCTGGAGAGCATACATGGGATGGTTGGGTGGATGAGAAAAAGAGCGAGTGAAGGAGGCAGAAAGAGAAGACGGGAGGCGGTGTTCTGACAGCGCAGCGACACACAGACCTTTAACGACCCCACCCTCCTCACCGCCCGCCTGTTACTACATCCTCCGCGCTCACCCTTAACGAACACTCCCAACTCACATCAAAGACGTACGCTCGCACGAACGCTTCGACGACGATCCCACGGCGCTGACGACGACGAAACACCGACCGGCCGATAGACGCGTTCGTCTTTGCAACGCTACGCATCTCCTACCGTGATAGCATTACGAGCGCTACGAAGGAGACAATGTGAGACCACCTGTTTCCTTTCTTCTATCGTTGTCACCCAGCCGTGGGCTTGTTATCTCGCGCAAAAGAGGTTGTGCTCTCGAGTAGAGGCGGAGAAAAGTCCTCGAGAGTGAGGGGCTGGGATAGCTGGCGTGGGGAAAGGAAAAACGCTCGCTTGCCGGCTAACACTTTACTTCTTTCCAGAATCAAAATCCCACACAATTCTGGAAGAACCTCGTTTCGCCGTTCCACGTCCCATCATTGCCGACCGATAACTATACCACAAAGTGATGACGCCGGCGCAGCCCACATCAACTTCCTCACAACCAGGGTTTATGCAGTTTGAGTTGGATGAGTTGGAGCGGACTGGACATGGCGGAAGTGGTGCTGGAGGTGGTGGGGGCGGCGCGGACAATGATGGTGGCCTGAGTGCTCCCCCGCCCCCCAATCGTAAGCGGGGGGATAGCAGTACAGAGGGCGACGACGCGCACCACACCAACAACAATAATCGCCATCACCGCGAGCCACATCCGCTGGAGGAAGAAGTGGAAGGCCAGTACCAGCAGTACGGTGAGAGTGGCGGCTACGAGCTGGAACTCGAGGATGATGGGGAAGATCATGGCCGATATGAGGATTTGGAGTACGACGAACGGGGATACAATGGCCCCTCCGACCAGGACAAGTCGCGTCACCTCCAACAACACCACACTTTTCAGCATGATGTCCAGGTGCAGCAGAAACAGCAACCGGAGAATGACGAAGCTCGGAATGAACAGCATCATTCCCCAGTCAAGCCCTTTAGTAAAGCATTAAAGACCCAGTTCGATCTAGAGTCACAGAGGCACATCGAAGTAGATCCAACCCCCGACACGTCGCCGTCGGCTCAGTTCTCCAAGCTGGTTGCTCCGCAGTACCAACGGCGAGACCCCGAGACCATATCCCAACACTCACAGAGCTCTGCGCATTATTCCTCACGACCTAGCAACGGCGGTGGCAGCAACAACAACCAACATGGAGCGTACGATGAACAATCTAGCTCCGCCGACTTTTTGGATCGGCGAAAGCCGCCTCCCGTATTGGATCGCAATGCCAAAACATTTGATGTTCCTCAACCGCAGCGTTCGCCGATACGTCAGTTCTCGCAGCCAGCGAGTGACAGCCAGCTTCGCGGATCTTACAATGATAATCAACAGAGACAGAACCGCAATTCTCAAGACATGACCACGGGAAACTCGCCGATACGCGGCTACAGCAATCCTGTGCCCATCCCCTCGCGCTCGTATGATTCCGATTCGTCACGATCGCAACAGCAGCAATCCTCCCTCAAGTCGCCGTCATCAATTACGGGTGGTCAACTATCGAGCAGCTTTAGGCAACAAGACGCATCGTCATCTCACCATTCAAACCCAGTGTTTGATGGGCCATCGCCGAGCAATATCTCCTCCCACTTGACGCAGAGCTACAGCTCGCAGTTTGGGGCTCCAGAGCCGATGCATTTCCCCTCTCATCTGTCGACTTCACCTCACGCTGCGCCCAATCAGACCCCTGCTTTCCCAGCTGCGCAGCCTTTCCAGCCGCCTCCTACAGGAGCGCAACCATCGTTGTACTCGAACCACCGCGAGGCACAGCCGGCCCAGCATGGTGAGGGGGCGCCTATGGGGGGCAGCTTTCCGGCAGGGTGGGTTCCCGAAGATGATGACGATCAACACCAGGGTTTGAAGCCTTCTACCAACCCATTCTCACCCGATATCCATGGACAACAACCGTATGGCCAACCGCCGCCCCAGCACAACCAGCAGCATCGCCAGCAGCTTGCTGGGTCGCCGGGAAGCTTTAGCGACATCCGGAGTTTACAGGAAGGTAGTATCGGCGAAGGACGATCCTACAGCCAACGGAGTAACCCGTCCACCAAGTCTCCGGCCGAAGTTTCCGACAAGCCGAGCGCGATCGGGCGTCCGACACCACCTACACAGCCGCCGTCTCAGCAGAGCGTGCACTCAAATGCTACTCATGCCTCTCAACAGACTCACGCATCTCAGCAGAGTCATCATTCCCATGCAACTCATGCGTCGCAACACACTCACGTGTCGCACCAGTCGCAACAGCAGCAACGCGGTGGTGGTGGTGGTGGTGGCGGGGGGGGTGGATATGGTGGGTATCACGAGGCTCCACCGTACTCGAATACATCTCCGCAGTCAAATATTTCTGGTTATTCGCAGATTCCGCCTCCCGCTATCCCGCCCAAGCAGCCGATAGATGTAGTGGATCGCGAGCGTGAAAGGGAGCAACAGGAGCAAATGCAGCGTGCAGCAGCATTCAGTTACCAGCAACACCTGCAGAGGCATCTTGTCAATGCATCGACTTCTCCGGGTGGTAGGACCGGTTATGGACCTCCACCGTCGATTGGGCAGCAAAAGCGGGATACCGCACCTCGTGTGACGAGCCCGCTTTCAATTCGGAAGAATGAGCCATCCAGCTTCCGCCCTCCGCAGCAGCAGCAGCAGCAGCAACAGCAACAACAACAGCAACAGCAACAGCAACAGCAACAGCAACAGCAACAGCAACAGCAACAGAAGCAACGGTATCAACAGCAGGAGGAAGAGGTTTCCCCGTCTTTTTCTGGAGGCCAGCGTTCGCCGGGGCATCAGCAACAAAACCCTCAACAAGAGAGGGAGCGAAAGGTGTCCTTTGGGCAGGGTTCTAACTCAGGGCACAGTCCGAAACAGCAAGTGCGAGGAGGTCAGGGCCAGGGAAGTCCGCAAGAGCGGTCCCATCGTGGTTCCCAATACAATGGTTCACCACACGGTTCGCAAACTGGATCCTCCGGCCAAAAACAGCCATACTCGCCTCCCCGAAAATATCAGCCACAGCAATCCGCACCATCGCCACCCCCTCATCCTAACATTGATCTGCCCACCCAGCATGGCCGTGATATAAACCAACCGCAACCCAAACGGTACATGATGCCACCACTCCTCACGCCAGTCAGTGACGGGCCCGCTCCGCCACCAGTGCCGTCCTGCCCTCCGCCCGACACACCCGTCAGCGATAACGGCGGTCAGAGGGGACCTCCTGGAGGCTTCATCAAGGGGATCGCCCTCGGAGCCGGTACTCCCGGATACAAAGGGTTCATGGGAATTCCATTGATGGGCAAGAGCGTTGGAGATACTCGTGGGGAGGCCAATGATGGCGGAACCCCGACCGGGTTCTTGACTCGGAAGCCGCCGCGAAAGTCCCAAGAGCAAAGTAGGGGACCTCCGCCTTTGGGCGCGCGACCTCGCGGTTCTAGCGGGAGTAGTGGGTTGGGCAAAATGGAACGGCCCGGTAGCGCAGAGGGTGACGATCCGATCCCTCCGGAATACCGACCGAGAGGTGGGGACAGCGATGAGGCTGGTGTGCCTTTGAGGAAAGAGAAGGTGTCGGGTGTGGGATTGGGATTGGAAGGGCAGCAGCAACAGCAGAGCACTGCCAACTCTCCCCAGCAGATGCAGCAACTAAGGCGACCGCCCGCCGTCAATGTCAGCAATGTTGGCCGCTCGCCCGAGAAGTTCGTTAAATCTCCGTCTCAGCCGGGTGCACAGCAGAGAAGTCCTGCAGAGGTCGGGTTAGGAGGCTACTTGTACTCGAAGCCCGTCCCACCCCCGTCCGTTGGGAACTCTGGGACCTCAAATCCGCGATTCCCTGGCGGTCATGTCACTTCGCCTCTCAATCAGGCCACCAGTCCCACTGGAAACATTGGCACAAGGGAAAGCGTGATGCGGGGACAATGGGTGGATGACACAGCTGCTGTCTCGGGGCCTGCACCACCTGTACGGAAACCCGACCCGCCTCAGATGCCAGCCCACCCAGTTTACACTGGATACGAGAATGGAAGTGGCGGTGGTTACTCGCAAAGCTACCAGAAGCCCCAGTCGTCTATACACGCTACTAGTCCTCTCGAAGCGGTGGTGCCGGACGACACCGACGAGAACGTAACTAACCCCAGCGAGAGTCCCACTCCCGATATTCCACACGTGCCACTGCCGGGGACCACGCAGCACCACGATCATTCTAAGAGAGGCATTGGTAGCCAGGAAGCGCTATTTGCAACCTTCTCCGATCTTCTTCCTAGCCTACCGTCCACTCACGTCAATGCGCTTTTGAATTTTGCCATGTATCTGACGGAGGACATCATCGTTGCTGAAAAGGCCGAGAATCTCAGGATGAACTCGTACAGTGCGCCAGGTACCAAGGAGCAACTGAGTCTCTTGGGCGATCAGAGGATGAGAATCTTCCGTGATTGGGCCAATCTGGAGGAAATCGCGCGGAGTCGTCAGGTCACGGCGATGAAGGCGCCACCCCCAGAACCAAAGGAGCCCCGCCATGCCTACCACGGTAAGAAGCACCAGGGAAACAGCGCCGGTTACGAAGGAATGCAGCCACTGCCGCCTCCGCCCAATTTGGGAGGTCTCGACGAGTTTGGAAGCGATAAGTACCATCATCCGCAGAGCCACCACGGATCTTCCCGCGGAGGCTACGTCGGGGTGCCCGAAGCCACGGACAATTACCGCGGCGAGACGCCTTCGCCAACGCCCACTGTCGAGCAGATCGCCGCAGCTACCAAGGTTGAACTTGAACTCTTGATGCCACGTCCTATGCCACATGTTACCGCTGTGCGGATTGACCCAAGTACCCGCCGCAAGTTTGAGGATGATGCTTCAACAGTCGCCTCCGTATCGCGGGCGGAGAACAGAATCGATATGGGGCTTGCCGGTGGAACACCATACCCTTTCCCATTCCCCAAGCGGCAGGAATTCGACTACGAAGAGGACCGGCCAGTGGATACGAAGGGGCTTTCTGCGGTTATCCTCTCGTTTACCAAGGCAAAGAGCAAGGACGATGGGGAGATTATCGCAGACATTCCGCCGTTCCTCCACTCGGCGTACGCTGCACTGGATAAGGCCATCAACCAGGCACCTGTCGACCAGTACCTCGACAACGCGAGAAAGATGTTGGAGCAGAAGACGAATGATCGGATCAATGTGTTCCAGCAAAATGCCATGAAACGTGCCCAGTTGAACCAGAGCCATATTACCGCTGCCTTCAACAGTGGTCGTTACACATTTGCTGACATTGAGCGGATGCGCGAGTCTTTCGATCACGACGAAGCCAAGAACAAGATGGAGCTCGATTCTGAGATCTACTCGATCTTCGAAAACGAGTACGTTGAAGTGGCTTACAAAGAGGTCAAGACGCAACTCGAGGATCTTGGTGGCCGGTGGTACGAGGAGGTTAAGAAATGGTTATTTAGCGTCACCGCACAGGATACTCGAGGCACTGGAACGGCTCTGGAGTATCATCTCCTCCTCGAAGCTATCGATCTCATCAACAAGCTTCATGTCACAATGGAACAGCACGAGCATGTCCTTCAATCTCTCGTCACCGAGCGGAACGCTCGTTACCTTCAGATCTCCGTCGGCCCGCTTCTGCAGGCTGGCGAGACGGTGCGTGCCGCCGATGCCGAGCGTCGCTACTGGATTGATGAGCAGGAGCGGCAAATCCGGAGCAAGATCGAGCGCGGAAAGCGCGTTGCAGAACACCGCAGCTGCGTTGATCGTGTCGGCGAGCAGGTCGTCGAGGGCCTGCGCAAGCGTTACGGCGAAGTCCTCGAGGCTGTCTGGGGTGTTGTGTGGCAATTCCCACCCTCGATCCAACCCACATTGCTCCGCAAGTTCTTCGACGAGAATACACTGCCCCTTCCCAACGCCGAGTCACCGACTTCCTACACCGTCGCACAAGAGAACGTCCAAGCTCTCGCTGAAGCCGTCTCTACCCTTAGTGAGATAGTTGCGCTGATTAAGTTGGCGATGGATTTCCGATCCGCTCCCGCCGTCCGTGTGGTCGAGGCACAGCTTGCAATCCAAGTCGCCGAAGAGCATGCCCGGGCCAACGGTGTCACTGCGCCGGCTGCCACCGCAGCGGCCTGCATGAAGGGAGTAAAACAACGTCTTCCTGGCGCTTTGAAGCGTGTTGGCGACGAATGCCGAAGTCTCAGCGAGAACGTCGTTGGAGGTCTGATGGAGGTGTTGGAGCGTCTCCGGATCGGTGTCGAAGAGTTGGCCATGAAGGGAGGGCGCGTGGACGTTGGATTGCACCAGCAACGCAAGGAGTGGAACCAGAGTGTCATCGGAGGTGGAGTGGGAGTCCCCATCGCTGAGAATGTGTGGCAGCAGGGTAGCGGTGAGAACTGGGTTACTGCCAGCGCCGGGTACACTCCCGCGCCTCCGCCTCCGCAGAACCAGGGCGTGAGGCTGCCGCAGCCCCAGCAGCAGGGACAGTCTTCTGGCGGAATGAGCGCCAGCTCGATGTTGGGTGGGTTTAGGGTGAGCAAACAAACTTCCTCCGTATCCAGAGTTTTTTTGACTGATGCATAAACAGAGGTCGGGAGGTCCCAACCCGTACCTGGTTTCGCCTGGTGGCTACAGTCCCGGCGGATTCTCGCCTGCTGGCTTCAGTGCTATCAGCGCTAGTCAATCGTGGGGTATGGCTGGCGGCGGGGGAGGAAGCGAAACGGGGCATGGTGGCAGTCAGGGTAGTGCAGGGTATTAGAGGCTTGACTGGGCTATCCATTTTTTCGTTTTCGATTACATAAATGGGATTTTTCTTTTTTGTCTCTTAGGTGGGAATTGTCATTTCTTTGTGATATGTATTACTTTTATTATTCATGGCTTCTTTTTCTTCAGAGAGTTCTGATGCACCCATGGTGATGATGACTAAAGGCCTAAAGAGGCGCACCATTGTGGCAGGAGGTGCGCTGTGTCACACGAAGCTCCATCTCCCCTCAACAATCCCATTATGACCCCCGCGTTAGCCACCACACGTCACATACTCCGACAGCACGATAAGCACCTCCTTCCATTCCTCGCACTCCTCTTCCTTCTGAACTCCCTCGATCGTAGTAATATTGGCAATGCCGAGACCGCCGGCTTCACACGGTACGCAGGGCTCTCTCCCTCCGACCTCAACGATTCGGTGACAGCCTTCTTCGTCGCCTTTGTCGCGCTCCAGCCCATCGGCGCCGCACTCGGCAAGCGCGTTGGTGTTGGTCGCTGGGTTGGGAGTGTCATGGTCGGGTGGGGGGCTCTGACGCTCCTCACGGCCTTCGTCCACACCCGTGCGCAGCTCATCTTGCTGCGCGTGTGCATCGGTGCTCTCGAGGCGGGGTTCTATCCGGCCACGGTGTTCTATCTCGGGCTGTTCTACACGCGCTACGAGTTCGCGCAGAGGCTGGGGATGTTTTACGGGCAGTACGCGGTTGCAGGCGCGTTCGGCGGACTGGTGAGTTATGTCGTCTTTTCGATCTTTCCGACCGAGGAGGGGAAAGATGGCGGTGGCGGCGACGGAAACGTGTGGCATAGCTACCAGGTGCTGTTCGTGTTGGAGGGCTTGTTCACCGCGTTCGTGGCCGTGGTGACATTACTGTGGCTGCCGACCGGACCCGCGACGGCCTGGTGGTTGTCGCCCGCGGAGCGGACGATCGCACAGAAGCGGGTACTCGCGGATCGACTTTCGGATGGGGCGGAGGAAGATGCGCATTACGAATCCGATTCCTCCGAGGACGGTGAGGATGAGGGGAGCCTGGGGCGATCGCCGACGGCTCTTGCCCCTCGTTCGAGGTCCCGTTCGTCGCTGGCTGCAGCCGCGACATCTCATCCGCTCCTCTCGAAACCACCCCGGCCGAACTCCGCTGCGGCTGGCGGAGGGGAGGCGTCGCTTCCTCGCGTCGACGTCTTCGCGGCGTTTACGGATCCCAAGATCTGGATCCTCCTGTTCCTGAACATCCTCTCCGCACTCCCCGCAACGGCGTTCAGCATCTTCCTGCCACTCATCCTGCAGGGTCTCGGCCACACCCCGCTCGCATCAAACGCGCTGTCCATCCCTCCGTTCCTGCTCGGCGCAGTGACGCTCTGGGTGGTGACGTACCTCTCCGACCGCGCGCGCAAGCGAATCCCTTATATCCTCCTGGGCCTCTCCCTGAACCTCGTCGGCCTCCTCCTCGCGCTGCTCGTGCCGCCCGATTATCTCACCGCCCGCTACCTCGCGCTGTGCATTCTCCTCTCGGGTAGCTTCATCGCGTCCCCGCTCACCGTGGCGTGGATATCGGGCAACATCCGCGAGCCCGGCAAGCGCGCTGTCGCGCTCGGAATCAATGGCTGGGGCAACCTGGCAGGCGTCATCGCCGGCCAGCTGTTTTCCCCCAGCTATGCCCCGGCGTACACCCGTCCGCTCGCGGTAACCGCGGGGTGCGTGCTCGTGAGCATGCTTGGCTACATTGCGTTCTGGGGCGCTCTCGTGCGGGAGAACAAACACCGAGCGAATGCGGCAGGCAGAGGCGATGCGAGGGTGGGCCGACTGAGGGGGGCGCTGTGGAAGTGGACGGGCGGCAAGGGTGCTTTCGTGCCTGCCGGCGAAGAGAGGCGGGATGCGGATTACGGTTATTGATGGCATGGACATATTTTGCATTTTGGACTGTTACATACCTATGCTAGGAATTTTGGGGACGGTTTGGAGGATTTTGGCGAAGAATATCACGATAGCTACTGCTTTAGATGCGACGATGGACGGGCCAAGGCTCGGGGGTCTTGCCACCGAGAAGGCAGTACGAAAGCTTGTATTTCGCTGCTGGTCGCTGCAGCGCTGGGGCTGGCGAGGCATATGCTTCGATGCCATTGCCATGTGGTCTTGCGCAATCGCGGTTCGTACAATTCGGTGCCGGGGTTTCGCCCTGTCCGAGGTCGCCAGCGGGTTGGCATCGACATATTCCCGCACAACTCGGACTGGACCAGCCAAGCAACAGGCCGCAGTTCAGTTGGGGGGCGATGGGACTCCGCCATGGCAGGTATGTATGCTCTCGGCTTCGCCCTTGGGACTACTCCTAGATGGTTCGTCCGCGGGCGGGCTGCCTTCGCCTGTCAATCTCCCTCCGGCCAACCGTCCCCGGGTCTCCGACTTCCCAGAAGTCGGAAAACAAAACTCCGCTGTCTCTCCCTCTCGGGATCTTCGCATCTGTTTCCTTCTGCCGGGTACCTACGTCACTTACATACGGAAGTGACGGCAGCGCACGGACTTCCGTGTCACGAAGTGGCGAAGGGGCGCCACGCACATACATACGCAAGGATCCAAAACTCCGCTGCACCCGAGGTTAGTTACGTAAGGGGAATACTTTTTGGAGATTTGGTTGCCAGACTCCCTGTCCCACTCCACCCCACGCCCCCCAAATCGGCAGCGCCGGAACCGTGTCGACTCCGAAAGAAGCTTTTTTTTCCTTCTCTTTCTACCCCACCCCGTCGGTTTGTTGTGGGGTTCCAGACCGCGATCCGTGGCTTACATCATACATGCTTCGCGGAGCTGACTGTTGACCATGTGGAAATAAAGTTTTTACATATCGGACAGAGATTTTCCCCTGCCCCTGTCTTCTCGAAGAGAAGCTTTCGGCAACTCGCTGCCGGAAAAGAAAACAAAGCAAGACGGCAAGCTTTTTTTCCTTCCCTGTTTCGTTTTCTCGTCCTCTCGGGATATTGATTCCGGCAGCTGTGGAACCCCACACACCAGGTCCGCAGATAGGAATAGTGACGTAACCTGCTTTGTTTTATTGTACATGCGAGTCGGCGGATCTTCAGGGACTGGGAGCGCGTGACGAATGCGGATGTTCTTCTGGAGCCGAGTGGAAGCTTCGCGGCTGCGGCGGCGGCCTGTGAAGATTTGTGAACACAATAGACTCACCGTGCGCGTGCGAGATCAACTCGAGCTTCATCGTGCAGCGAGCTGACTCTGGTTTCTTTAGCATAGATACCGTAGAGAGCATTATAGACTACAGCTGTAACTACGGGCAAATATGTAGAGGCAACGTGCCCGTCAAAGGGAGTCGGCTACGGGCGAGTTTGCGTCGGATCTCCGTCGACGGGAAGAAGGAAGGGATCGGAGAATCCGGGCCACAAGGAAGGCTGAGGAGATAGGGATGAGGCATTGGCTGAGTAACGGTCGGCGGAGGGAGAAATGACTTCCTCTGGCCGGGCGTTTCCGCTTCGATCCTGTCCAGCCGGACCTCGTACAGCATAGCAAGGGTAGGTATTGTGCATAACTCCGACCTCTGCAGGAAAAAAAAGGTTGACAGGGACTTTCTTGCTGACATATCTACAATAGCTAGCGCCGTGGTGGAAAAGTGGCTTCGCTTGCCGAGTTATCCGGTGAAGAAAAGCGCTAGATATGCCTTAGCGTCCGGAGTTTCGGCGATATCTTGCGTTCGGGAGCTATTCGCGCCACTCACTCGCTCACGCTCGGACGAACTGGCTCGCCGTCATGCTGGGACCACGGAGAAGGGACTTAAAAATGAACGCCTTCCCGCCCGGAGCGGAGAGGCATCATACTGCGGCGACAGCCTCAATACAAGATCATCCACAAGCACGGACATCGGCCTTGCTCCACGAATACATACCCACAGCAGCATACCATTGAACTAGAACAACAACACCATGGCGGAGATCGTCGACCTCGAACGGGTCATCTCGAACATGAGCGGCTTCGACGTGGACCGCGAACTCAAGCGATCCCAGACCCTCAAACACACCGCAACGCTCAACCGAAACCAGACCGGGCCAACCGTGCTGGAGGAGGAATGGGGGGCAAACGGTTTCGGCGGCGCGGATCTGGAGAAGGGCCTCGGCAGCCGCGATAGGAAGTATTCATTGGCTTCGTGCAGTTCGAGCACTCCTACCCTCCACGATGCTGCAAATCAGGTCGAGCCCGCAGAGGAGAACGACCCCAATATCGTCTCTTGGAACGGCCCTGATGACCCTGAAAATCCTATGGCACGATCCCCCAGCCCCGCGGATCCTCGCCGCTCACGAACTCGATGCTAACGATATATTCTAGAACTGGCCTCAATGGCGGAAAAACGTCGCCGTCGGCATAGTCAGTGTAATCACCTTCATCACTCCACTGGCATCTTCCATGTTCGCACCCGGTGTCAAGAAGCTGATGGCCGAATTCGGATCGACCAACACCGAACTTGGCTCTTTGGTCGTCTCCATTTTCCTTCTCGGCTTCGCTGTCGGCCCGCTCTTCCTGTCGCCCGCATCCGAGCTCTACGGACGATCGATCATCTACCACGTCTCCAACGTCTGCTTCGTTCTGTGTACGGTTGCTTGCGCGTTGGCACCTAGTTTGAGCGTCTTGGCCGGCTTCCGGTTCTTGGCCGGTGTCTTCGGTGCCGCTCCTCTCACCATCGGCGGGGGCACCATCGCCGATGTCATCCCTGCCGAGAAGCGTGGTGTGGCCATGGCACTGTTCGCCATGGGTCCTCTCATGGGCCCCGTCGTCGGACCTGTCGCCGGTGGATTCTTGGCCGATGCTATGGGGTGGCGCTGGGTCTTCTGGCTGCTGACCATCTGCTCCGGCGTCGTCACTGTCATGACCCTGATCTTCCTCCACGAGACGTACGCGCCCAAGATCCTCGGCGACAAGGCCGCCCGTCTCCGCAAGGAAACCGGCAATCCCAAGCTCCGCTCCAAGTTCGCGTCTCCCCTCCCGCCCAAGGAGGTCTTCACCCGCGCGCTCGTCCGGCCCTTCAAGATGCTCTTCACTTCGCCCCTGATCTTCACCATGTCCCTGCACATGGCCATCGTGTACGGTTACCTGTACCTCCTCTTCACCACTTTCCCGGCCGTTTTCCAGGGTCAATACGGCTTCTCGACTTCGACCGTGGGCCTCTCCTACCTCGGCATCGGCATAGGCTCGCTCCTCGGCCTGCTCGTCCTCGGTATCGTCTCGGACCGCATCCTCGCGCACTACACGATCCGGTCCGGCGGCGTGATGAAGCCCGAGTACCGCCTCCCGCCGATGTCGTACGGCGCGCCGCTGATCCCGATTGGTCTGTTCTGGTACGGCTGGACGGCCGAATACGAGATCCACTGGATCGTCCCGATCATGGGCACGGCCCTCGTCGGCGTCGGTCTCCTCGCCACCTTCATGCCGATCAACACCTACATCGTCGACGGCTACTCCAAGTACGCCGCGTCCGCCCTCGCCGCCACCACCGTGCTGCGCTCCGTCGTCGGCGCCCTCCTGCCCCTCGCCGGCCCGCGCATGTACGACGCCCTCGGACTCGGATGGGGCAACTCGCTCCTCGGCTTCATCGCCCTGCTCTTCCTGCCGATGCCGTTCCTCTTCCAGAAGTACGGCGAACGCCTCAGGACCCTCTACGCCGTCGGCTTCGAGTAATCCTTACTTCCCCTTAGGAAATGATAGTTTTTGGGTATTGCATTACGGCGTTTTTTTTGGAGAGGTTTTTTTTCTTTCTTTCTTTCGGATATAGGTACTCTGGCAACGGGAACGGGACCAGTCGTGTTTTTTTGGGACTTCCTTCTCTCACTCTGGGATAATGTAATGATATTGCCTTTCTTTTTTCTTTTCGGCTGTACATTATCGGGTTTGCATACTTGAGATTTGTATTTGTGTTTGTATATATATTTTTTGTGAGGGGTTTGGGATGCATTATGTACTAGATTGATGGCGACAGCGAAGAACGAACTTGTTCGATACCATGACCACAACTGCCTGCGAACCGTGGAGACTTGAACTGCGAGGACTGTCCGGACGTATGAGGCGTGGAGCGATCGCTGTGGGTTGTCTTTTCCGCAGTTTCTGTGGTCCGCTGGGGGTGGAGTACCTATGTAGGTAACTAACACCGCATCCATCCCCGCCGGCCTCTTTCTTAGTCATGGCCAGCGAGCGCCCCCCCCCTCCCCAGGCGGCACATAAGCCGCTTGACGCCAACAGAGCGGAGTTGATGGCCAGGGAAGAAACCCAGAGGAACACGCTCAGCGTCGTGGTTCGTGAGGATCATGTGGGCAATCCTGATCTGGAGATTCCCGCGGTGGGGGAGTATCGAAGCTCGGCATCATCCATAAACAAGCTCCCTCTTCGAGCAGTGGGCGGTCGGTACTGTGTGCTATATACAGTGACGTGTGTGCGGAACACCTTCTGCCTCCCTCTGCTAATAAATTAACTCGCATGGTACAAACATTGCATTGTGCTCGAGGCCTGCAGAAGAGTAGAGCACGGTAGTTAGCATTGTTTTATATGTATACGGCTTTTTGCCCCGATGACCCAAGTTTTTAGCGCTGTTGTTCCGATGACCCAATTTTTTAGTGTTGTTCCGATGACCCAAAGATTTGTGTTTGTCCCAATAACCCAAGAAAAAAACGAATTTGGTCAATAATGTGTGGTTTCACAGCCACGCTAACGGGTCGACCTCACAAATTTCTCCCTCATCTTATGTACAACCCACACATCTCAAGTCATCTTACTGCAACGCCTGCAACTGTCTGGTTTAGGACCCCCGAGCGATTCGGAGGATCCCGCCAGCTCTTGGTGCTTTAACCCTCGTCAGCAGTTCTCGGGACTTGCCGAGTTCAAGGTAGCCATGGCCAACTGGCCTGCACGGGCATGCTTCGACATCCGCTGCGACAAGTCACAGCGCAAGTTCAACATGGTCGTCTGCTGGATTCCCGAGTGTATGTTCAGAGTACGCGCCGCACTTAAGGACAAGATAGGCTGTTTGGAGATCACAGTTCTGGACGACACTCACACCACTGCGCAGGAGCTTGAAGAGATAAGGCCGGAAGCAAGAGCTTACATAAAGGCAATTTCTCCAGCTCTCTACACTGAGTGTATGTTCCTAGGGCCTCGATTTGGCAAAACTGCCTCGGACATTGTAAAGTTTGCGAATGCTTTTTACCTCGAAGAGCGAAGCCCGCCCACTGTGGAAATGGCCCGAAGCATCTGGCACAAGGAGGTGCATCGCCGTTTTCTTCATCTACCGGCTGCGCGAGCTATAAATCGATCACAGCTCTTCACTCCTTGGGCAACTGTATTGCTACGTGCCTCTGAGCGTTTTGCTGCCAGCTTCGATGTAGCTATGAGCAATGACAATTCTGGGACGGATTCACAGAATGGACGTGAATGGATCGTTGATCTAGTGGCGAGAACCTGTTGTCACCGATTTCAGGATACTGGTGTACCCTGTGGCCATGCCATCAGGCAGCAACCGAGGGCCTATATGGTCCCCTTGTTTACTGTTGAGCGCTGGATATCCACCTACAGTTCCGCAAATCTAACCCCACTCGATCAGGATTTACTGGGAGAATTGAAGGGTGATCAGGCTGTACACATGGGTAACATTCTTGGTATCGTTGCGCCAGAGCCTCCTTTAACTGTAGTCCCCAGCGGAAGGCCGGCTGTGAAGAGGAGGAGAAAGGGCGATGTGAGGAGGCCGGAAGGTAGCAAGCAACAGGCGGTGGCCGGAGCACTTCCGGATGTACGTGACCGCGCTCCTCTAAGGTGTTCAGTTTGCAAAAAAAAAACTGGGCACTATGCGCCCAAGTGCAGGCAACCACCTATAGTAGATAGCCTTGAATGGCATTTGGTGGTGGTCCCCAGGAAGATTACAATATTGGCGTTGGTGCGTCGACGGAACTATGATATATCACTCGCACTAACCAAATTCGGTTTTTTTTCGTGGGTTTATCGGGACAAACACAAAGCTTCCGGTCATCGGAACAGCACTAAAAACTTGGGTCATCGGGGCAAAAAGCCGTTTTATATATGTATCTATCGTTCCCGGATCACCCGCTGGTTTCCGCCCCACCACACAGAAGTCATAGCCTCCATCACCCACTGGCAGCGCATACTCCGTCGGCCCTTACCACGGACTCCCCGTGCTGCCCTCGTCGGCGCGGAACCTGGCCGCCGCCATCACCAGCGCGAAACACTACGGCGTCCACTCCGATGAGGTCCTGGCGCTGTGCAGAGAGGAGGACCCCCGCGTCGACGATGACCCCTACGAGGGGACGCTGGCCTTCTATTATAGGTGGGCTGCGGTGCGCGGATTTCCACCCACGAGGTTGGTTGGTTGGCTGATCGAGCGGCGGCATAGGCAGTAGGATATCTTGAAGGAGTACGCGAAGAAGCATTACTTCGACTGGATCGAGACGAGGCCGTAACATCGGCGCGGTCGCCGGGAGCTTCATGAACGAAGCCATCGCTGTCGGACTGTACATCGCTGTCCAGAGGGAACTTGGAGAGCCCATCCTCTTCTCCGGAACTTGTATGTCCCCATCTCCCTCTCATGTCCAGTACCGTGTTTGTGCCAACTGCAAGCAGGGACGAAATACAACTCGATCGAAGTGCAGTCCTCGGCGCTGTTGATGGGCTACAACTGGAGGAGTGGGCGGTGCTGACGCCCGAGTGCGCGAACGAATTGATCAACGCGGTGAACGGCGACGCGCCGGCATGGGCGCGGCGGCTGTGGCCGTCGGTGCTCGCCAACTTCAAGGTCGGCCCGTCCGCCACCTTGCCGGACGCGCAGTTCTCCAGCGCGGCGACTCCCTCCCCGACTGGGACCAGGTTTTTAGAGGGATTTTGCAACCGGTTGGGGATCGAGTTGGGGTTGGGTTTTGGGGTATAACTGTGGCAACCGATTAAAATCAGCAACAACAATCGATCCTCAACCCGAAAAGTTTGGGCAATGCATGTACAACCCGAACTCTTGGATCGCTACTCTGGAGGGTTGGGGATGTCTTTGTTAGGAATAGTGAATATGCTCCTCTAAAGCAGGTGAGGAATAACGCTGACATGGGGAGCCTAGGATAAATTTTTAGTCTTGTATTGGTAGCGCCGCATCTCCTATGTATCTATGTATCCCCAACCCCGAATTTGCGGATGCGGCACACTGGTATCAACCCAACTTACATCCCCAACTAGATAACTGCAAAATCCCTCCTCTGGGGAGGCGAGGAAAGCCGGGTTGCTGCCGAATGCGAAACAAATTGGAGTTCGCTCTCTCTCTCAATCGGCGTTGCTTCAGGACACTCAACGCTGTATGTACATCTCTCCAGTACACGGCAACTTTTGACGGCAGGGCGTTTGCAGCAGCAATTCATCACCCACTTTACGCAATAGTTAACTATCCATATCGCTTGGCCACGCTGTACTCCGTCAATCGAAGCAGGCCATGTGCAGAATGGCCCCAAGCAGAATGACCCCAGCGTGCAAGGCTTCCCTCCTCGCTTCTCGCTCCGGTGGTGGCCAAACGAACGAACGCTGCACGAAGTTCTGCCCACCAACAGGATTTGGTCCTTCTTTTGTTTGATCATACTCGCATACAGCCTATCTACTCTCCATAGACTCTAGCGGCGCACTTTTTTATCCAGGTTCCCCGTCCGCCGTCCGGATCCCACTTACAGGAGTTACCCTTGGTACATCTCATTTCCCTTCCAACAGGCTGTGAGCCCGGCTGAGTGCTATTGGTCTGTTCACCGAAATACCGGCTCGGCGGTGGCCGCCCAATCAGCTGCATGCGTCAATGGTTCTGTCGTCCGTGGGATCTGCGACTGGCTGCAGTGGGGTGGCTTGTCAAGCGTCGAATCAAGCATTCGCTATGACGGACGGCGCGCATCGAGACGCAGAGTACATACTCTAGATACATATGTCGACAGCTTTACGTTGAGTCCGATTGCCACTGGGGGAGGTCGCGTCGGCACGCTTCGGAGACTGGCCATCAATCACGGTGTACAATTGTCCGGATCGTTTTTTTTTTCTTTTTCCATCGGAGAGACCCTCTTTGAGTTCGAGGTCGCCTTCGCCGCACGAGGGCAATTCCTGTATCGGGGGGGGGGGGGGGGGGGGGCGGGCA
>Ga0307508_10002422_pt1 | contig 19675 bp, 19 predicted proteins | sample 9_EM_MG_FD_203089 | JGI IMG/M metagenome (GOLD analysis project Ga0307508, IMG submission 203089) | Populus trichocarpa ectomycorrhiza microbial communities from riparian zone in the Pacific Northwest, United States - 9_EM | ecosystem: Host-associated > Plants > Roots > Unclassified | place... | reverse complement strand
TGCGGCCCTGCGTCTCGGTCACCGGCACGCGCTGCACGCGGTGGCCGCCAGACTCGAACTTGAGCCGCGCATACACGTCGTCGCCCTCGACGCGGATCACGACTTCCTTGTAGCCGCCGAGGTCGCTGAGGCTCTCGCTCATCAGCTCGGACTTCCAGCCGCGGCGCTCGCAATGGCGCAGGTACATGCGCGCGAGATCGCCGGCGAACAGCGCCGATTCGTCACCGCCGGTGCCGGCGCGGATCTCGAGGAATGCGTTGCGCTCGTCGTCCGGGTCGCGCGGCAGCAGCGCCGTTTGCAGCTCGAAGTGCAGGCGGTCGACATCGGCACGGGCTTCGGTGATTTCCTGCTGCGCCATCTCGGCCATGTCGGCGTCGGCGAGCATCTCGGTCGCGTCGGCCAGGTCGCGCTCGCGCTGCTCGAAGCGCCGAAACTTCTCGACCAGCCCGGTGATCTCTGCATGCTCGCGGGTCAGCGCGCGAAAGCGCTTCATGTCGCGCGCGATCGTCGGGTCGCCGAGCGTCGCGTCGAGCTCGTTCAAGCGCAGCGCGAGGCGCTCGAATTGCTGGCGGAGGGAGTCTTTCATGCAGGAAGGAACCAGAAGCAGAGGATCAGCGGGATGAGACGGCGGCCGCATCGGCGCGCCGTCGGCGGCGCGTGATCGCCGCTAACGCTGGTCGTCGGACGGCAGCCGCGAGCTCTGGCGCAGGAACAGCCGCGACACCGTCTGCGCGAGCTGCGCGCGGTGCTCGCCGTCGGCCGCGTGCAGCTCGGCCAGCGTGCCGTGCAGCATCTTCTGCGTGAGGCCGCGCGACAGCGCTTCCAGCACCGCGTCCACATCCTCACCCTTCGCGAGCATCTTGCGCGCGCGGGCGATCTCGGTCGCGCGCCAGTCGTCGGCCTGCGTGTGCAGCGCCTGGATCAGCGGCACCGAGCCGCGCTGCGCGAGCCAGTGCACGAAACTCTGCACGCCGGTCTCGATGATGGCCTCGGCCTGCTCGACGGCGGCCTGGCGCTTCTCGCTGCCGGTCTGCACCAGCGTCGCGAGGTCGTCGACGGTGTAGAGGTAGACGTCGGACAGGCGCGCGACCTCGGGCTCGATGTCGCGCGGCACCGCCAGGTCGACCATGAACATCGGGCGTTTGCGGCGCAGCTTCAGTGCGCGTTCGACGGCGCCGAGGCCGATGATGGGCAGCGAGCTCGCGGTGCACGAGATCACGATGTCGAACTCGGCCAGCCGCGCGGGCAGGTCGGCCAGGCGTAGCGCTTCGGCGCCGAAACGGCCGGCGAGCTTCTCGCCGCGCTCGAGCGTGCGGTTGGCGACGGCCATCGCACGCGGCGTGCGCGCCGCGAAGTGCGTCGCGACCAGCTCGATCATCTCGCCGGCGCCGACGAACAACACCTTGGTCTGGCGCAGGTCTTCGAACAGTTGCGAGGCCAGCCGCACCGCCGCCGCTGCCATGCTGATCGAATGCGCGCCGATCTCGGTCGAGCTGCGCACCTCCTTGGCGACCGCGAACGAGCGCTGGAACATCTGGTGCAGCGAGCCTCCGAGCGTGCCGGCGGTCTCGGCTTCGCGCACCGCCTGCTTCAGCTGGCCGAGGATCTGCGGCTCGCCGAGCACCATCGAGTCGAGACCGCTGGCGACGCGAAACGCATGCCGCGCCGCGGCGCCGCCTTCGAGCACGTAAGCGTGTTCGCGCAGTGTGTTCGAGGTGACGCCGCCGATGCCCGCGAGCCAGTCGACGGCAGGGCTCACCAGCCCCGGGTTTGCGCCGACGTAGAGTTCGGTGCGGTTGCAGGTCGAGACAATGGCGACCTCGCTGACGCGGGCCAGCCGCTCGCGGAAGCCATGCAGCATCGGCGCCAATTGCTCCGGCGCGAACGCGAACCGGCCGCGCAAATCGACGGGCGCGGTCGTGTGGTTCAGGCCAAGGGCAAAGACGCTCATGTTTCGAATTATAAAATCTGCGGGCTTGGCGCGCGCTTGCGCCGGATCAAGCCCCGCAAAGGACATTCATCTGGGCCCCATCGACGCCTTCTGGCACGTACTGAACTTCTTCGGGCCCGCGCTCGGCCTGGCTTTGATCGCCCCCGCGCTCGCCAAGCTGCTGTGGTTCCGCGCCCTGCAAGGCGTGGGCTGGGCGCGGCTCGCGCTGCGCGTCTTTGCCGCCTGCGCGGTGGTGGCCATCGCCGGCCTCGTGGTGTTCGGCCACGACGGCAAGATGGCGACCTACGCGGCGATGGTCGGGGCCTGCGCGCTTGCGCTGTGGTGGTTCGGGTTCATGTCCAAGTCGCGCTGAAGCACCTCGCCGCGCAGCGAATGCGTGTTCACCGCGCTGATGCGCACGTCGATCATCTGGCCGATCAGCCGTGACGCGCCCTTGAAATTGACCATGCGGTTGCACTCGGTGCGGCCGGTCAGCTCGGTCGCGTCCTTGCGCGACGGCCCCTCGACCAGCACGCGCTGAACCGTGCCGAGCCGCGAATCACTGATCGCCTTCGCGCTCTCGGTGATGGCTTTTTGCAGCACGTGCAGGCGCTTGAGCTTTTCGAGCTGCGGCGTCGTGTCGGCGAGCGCCGCGGCCGGCGTGCCGGGGCGCGGGCTGAAGACGAAGCTGAAGCTGTCGTCGAAGCCCACGTCAGCTATCAGCTTCATCATCGACGCGAAGTCGGACTCGGTCTCACCGGGGAAGCCGACGATGAAGTCGCTCGACATGCTGATGCCCGGCCGCACCGCGCGCAGCTTGCGCACCGTGCTCTTGTATTCCATCGCGGTGTAGCCGCGCTTCATCGCCATCAGGATGCGGTCGCTGCCATGCTGCACCGGCAGGTGCAGGTGGTTCACGAGCTGCGGCACGCGCGCGTAGACATCGACCAGGCGTTGCGTGAATTCGTTCGGGTGGCTGGTCGTGTAGCGGATGCGCGCGATGCCGGGGATCTCGGCCACGGCCTCGATCAGCAGTGCGAAATCGGCGATGTCGGCCGTGCGCCCCATCGCGCCGCGGTAGGCGTTGACGTTCTGGCCCAGCAGCGTCACTTCCTTCACGCCCTGGCTCGCGAGATGGGCGACCTCGGCGAGCACGTCGTCGAACGGCCGCGAGACCTCTTCGCCGCGTGTGTACGGCACGACGCAGTAGCTGCAGTATTTGGAGCAGCCTTCCATGATCGAGACGAACGCGCTCGCGCCATCGACTCGCGCCGGCGGCAGGTGATCGAACTTCTCGATCTCGGGGAAGCTGATGTCGACCTGCGGGCGCTGCTGCTTCGCGCGTGCTTGAAGCATCTCGGGCAGGCGGTGCAGCGTCTGCGGGCCGAACACCAGGTCCACGTACGGCGCCCGCGCGATGATGGCCGCGCCTTCCTGGCTCGCGACGCAGCCGCCGACGCCGATCAGCACGCCCTTGTCCTTCAGGTGCTTGACGCGGCCGAGGTCGCTGAAGACCTTCTCCTGCGCCTTCTCGCGCACCGAGCAGGTGTTGAACAGGATCAGGTCGGCCTCGTCCACATCGGTGGTCGGCTCGTAGCCCTGCGCGGCGTGCAGCACGTCGGCCATCTTGTCCGAGTCGTACTCGTTCATCTGGCAGCCGAAGGTCTTGATGAACACCTTCTTCATGGCTTGGTCCAGGTGCTCGTGGTCGGGTTCCAGATCCAGGTGCGCGCCTCTTCGAGCGTTCTCGGCCAGGGCTTGATGGCGGCCTCGGCGGGGGTGAGGATCCACACGTCCTTCACGAAGTTCGAACCGACATCGACCGTGTAGTGCACCAGCAGTTTGGCGCCGGCGACCGCGGGCGTCATCACGGCCATGTTGTCCGCACCGCGCACGCGCGAGCCGGGCGAGAGCCGCGCGGCCTGCCCGTTGAGCGTGACGCTCGGGTAGTCGCCGAAGACCACCACGCCGCGCAGCGTATTGGGCGGGAAGCTGCGCAGCGTCTGGGCCGACGCCGGTGCAGGGAGGCTGGCCGCGACGACGATCGCGGCCAGGGCACAGCGGTACATGGTGTTCATCCAGTGGCTGTTGAAGTGGAACGAGGCGCCGAGTTTACCGTGCGGGTACGATGATCGACTTGCCCAGACCGCCCGGAGTTCCTGATGTTCGGCATTGCTGACTACCCCTCGTTCGTCGTTGCCGTGATCGTGTTCCTGATGATCCCCGGCCCGGGCAATCTCGCGTTGATCACGTCGACCGGCAAGGGCGGCCTGCGCGGCGGCTTCGCGAGCATCTTCGGGCTGATCAGCGGCGACCAGGTGTTGATGTGGATGGCGGTGGCGGGCGTGGCGGCGTTGCTGAGCGCCTATCCGCCGGCCTTCCGTGCGGTGCAGTGGCTGGGCGCTGCATACCTCGCGTGGTTGGGGCTGCGGATGATCCTCGCAAAGGCCGGCGACAAGCCGGTGCTTCAGATCAGGCCGCGCCACTACTTCAAGCAGTCGCTGGTCATCACCTTGCTGAACCCGAAGGCGATCGTGTTCTACATGGCCTTCTTCCCGCTGTTCGTCGACCCGGCGCGCCACCAGGGCCTGCTGACCTTCGGCGTGATGGCCGCGACGATCGCGGCGCTGACCTTTCTCTACGGCCTGATCGTCGTGCTGCTGACGCACGTGTTCGCCGAGCGACTGCGCGCCAATCCGAAGATCTCGGCCGGCCTGCAAAAGCTCGCCGGCGTGTTCCTGGTCGGCTTCGGCGTCAAGCTCGCGCTGTCACGCTAGCAAGGTTCCGCTGACTTCGCCGAGGCCGATGCGCGCGGCGCCCTCGCGCTCGCAGTGACCGCGCAGAATGATGGTGTCGCCATCCTGCATGAACGTGCGCTCCTCGCCGTTCGGCAGCTTCACGGTCTGCTTGCCGCCAAGCGACAGCTCGAGCAGCGAGCCGCCTTGCTCCGGCGTCGGGCCCGACAAGGTGCCCGAGCCGAACAGGTCGCCCGCCTGCAGATTGCAGCCGTTCACGGTGTGGTGGGCGACGAGCTGCGCGAGCGTCCAGTAGGCGCTTTCGGCCACGTTGGATTGCGACAGCTTCACCGCCGCCTCGCCGGCCACGCGCATCTTCGAGGTCTGCAGCCAGACGCTCAGCGCGATGTCGAACGCGCCTTCGCGGCGGTTCGCGGCGCTGTCGAGATACGGCAGCGGCTGCGGGTCACCCGCCGGCCGCGTGAACGCGCGGCGGTAGGGCGCGAGCGCCTCGACCGTCACGACCCACGGCGAGATCGTCGTCGCGAAATTCTTCGCGAGGAAGGGGCCGAGCGGCTGGTACTCCCAGGCCTGCACATCGCGCGCCGACCAGTCGTTGAGCAGGCACACGCCGAACAGATGCTCCTCGGCATCATGGATGCCGATCGGCTCGCCGCGTGCGTTGCCGGGGCCGATCAGCGCGCCGAGTTCGAGTTCGTAGTCCACGCGCTGGCTCAGGCCCAGCACCGGCGCATCGGCCGCACCCTTGAGCTGGCCCTGCGGACGGCGAAAGCTCTGCCCGCTCACGCCGATCGACGAGCCGCGGCCGTGGTAGCCGATCGGCACCCACTTGTAGTTCGGCAGCAGCGGGTTGTCGGGGCGGAAGAGTTTGCCGACGGTAGTCGCGTGGTGGATGCCGGTGTAGAAGTCGGTGTAGTCGCCGATCTGGCAGGGCAGCGTCATCTCGACGGTGGCCTGCGCAATCAGCGCGGCCTGCCACGCCGCTTGCTGTGCGCTGCCTTCGGCCAGACCCGCGGAGATCGCGGCACGCAACGCGCAGCGCTGCTGCGACGTTGTCGCCATCAGCGCGTTCATGTCGTCGTGGTCGACCAGGCCGGCGGCCTTCAGGTCCAGCACCTGATCGCCGATCGCCACGCCGATCCGAAATGGCTCGCTGGTTCCGGCGCGCCGAAAGCGCCCGAACGGCAGGTTCTGGATCGGGAAATCGGTGCCTGCTGTGTTGGCCGATGTGACCCAGCTGCGCAAGGCCGGATCGTGGGTCGCGTTGAGTTCGGTCATGGTTCGAAGCGGTCCTTCAGGCCGGCCCAGCAGTCGGCATAGCGCGCATCGAGCTGGGGGCTCGCCAGCGCGAATTCGGTCGGGATGAAGCGGTAGCGGCTCTCGAACATGAAGGCCAGCGTGTTGTCCAGCTTCTGCGGTTTCAGCTCGGCGCCGCTGGCGCGCTCGAAGGCCTCTTCGTCCGGCCCGTGCGGCACCATGCAGTTGTGCAGGCTCGCGCCGCCGGGCTTGAAGCCCTCGGGCTTCGCGTCGTACTCGCCGAGCACCAGGCCCATGAACTCACTCATCAGATTGCGGTGGTACCAGGGCGGCCTGAAGGTGTCTTCCATCACCAGCCAGCGCGGCGGGAAGATCACGAAGTCGCAGTTCGCGGTGCCCGGCGTGTCGCTCGGCGAGGTCAGCACCGTGAAGATCGACGGGTCGGGGTGGTCGAAGCTGATCGAGCCTATCGTCATGAAGTTCGCGGTGTCGTACTTCACCGGCGCGAGGTTGCCATGCCACGCAACGACGTTGAACGGCGAATGCGCCATCGGCGCGCGCCACAGGTGGCCGCCGAATTTCTTGACGATCTCGTAGGCGCCGGGCGTGTCTTCGAACGCCGCGACCGGCGCCTGAAAATCGCGCGCGTTCGCCAGGCCGTTCGAGCCGATCGGCCCGAGCTCGGGCAGGCGAAAGTGCGCGCCGTAGTTCTCGCAGACATAGCCGCGCGACGGCCCGTCCGGCAGCTCGACCTTGAAGGCCATGCCGCGCGGCAGCAGCGCGATCTCGCCCGGCTTCATGTCGAGCGCGCCCATCTCGGTGACGATGCGCAGCCGGCCCTGCTGCGGCACGACCAGCATCTCGCCATCGGCATTGACGAACGCGCGCCGCTGCATCGACCGGTCGGCCAGGTAGACGTGCGCGGCGAGGCCGGTCTGCGCCTCGGCGTCGCCATTGGCGGCGAGCGTGCGCATGCCGTCGACGAAGTCGCAGTTCGGCGTGCCGATCGCAAACGGGTTCCAGCGCATCGGCTCGGGCGCGAGCGGCACGCGCGTGTCGGCGCCGGTGCGCCAGAACGGCTGCGCATAGGCCTCGTAGCGGCCGGACACGACCGAGGGCTGGCGGCGGTACAGCCAGCTGCGCCGGTTCTCGTAGCGCGGCGCGGTGAACGCAGTGCCCGAGACCAGCTCGGTGTACAGCGCCAGCGGCGGCCGCTGCGGGCTGTTGCGGCCCTGCGGCAGCGCGCCGTCGATGGCCTCGCTGGCGTACTCGTTGCCGAAGCCGCTCTGGTAGCGCAGGTAGGGGACGGGGATGCTCATGTCGTCACTCTTGGGTTCGATGCGTCGCCGTGCAGTGTGCGCGCGGCGTTCAGGGCCTGTTCGAGCACGGCCTGCGTGCCGATGTGGTTCGCCAGCAGCAGCACCAGCCGTGCGTTCAGCGCGTGGCTTTGCGCAACCGTCAGGTCGCGGTGCGCGTCGATCAGCGCCTCGTAGAAGTCGTCCGCCGCGCTCAGGTGCGGTGTCGTGATCAGGTTCATCGTGATGAGGCTTTCATCGTCAGTGCGTCGCCAGCGCGTGCTGCATCGCGTGGCGCACGGCCTCGGCCGAAGGCTGGCGCCAGCGTGCGCACACGTGTTGGTCCGGCCGCAGCAGCACGACCGTGCCGGGCAGCAGGTCGTAGCGCTCCGCGAGCGTGCCGTCGCGGTCGATCAGGTGGCCGGCACGCGCCCGGCCGCCGCATGGGGCGATGTGGACGAGCTTCAGCGGCACGCCGGGCAAGGCCGCGCCGTGCAGCGCGGCGTCGCTGTCGAAGACCAGCGCGGTGAAGCCGTCGCCGAGTTCGCGCAGCAGCCAGCCATCACGGCCGTCGGCACGCGTGACAGGCGCATCGGCCGCGGCCGCGCCTGGCACCATCGCGCCGTCGAAGCGCGCGCTGTCGGGCGTGTTGAGCGCGGACGCGTGCAGCGTTGCCGCGACCGACAGGCGGCCGCTGTTGACGAGCTGGCGCGCGAACGGGTGCTCGCGCGCGAGCTCGAGCACCGCGTCTCGGAACAGGCGGCTGATCTCGCTCTTGGGCGTGATGAAGTCGGTCGCACGGGTCGAGTGCCGGATGTTCTCGTCGGCCGCGTATTCGCGCTCGTCGGCATAGCTGTCGAGCAGCGCGTCGGGCGCGGCGCCTTGCAGCACGAGCGCGAGCTTCCAGCCGAGGTTGTCGGCGTCCTGCACGCCCGAGTTTGCGCCGCGCGCGCCGAACGGCGACACGCCATGCGCCGCGTCGCCGGCGAACAGCACGCGGCCATGCCGAAAGCGCGCCATGCGCTGGCATGCAAAGGTGTAGACGCTGGCCCACTCGAGCTCGAAGGGCGCGTCTTTCATCGTCGCCGAATTCGCGAGCAGCGCCTTGACGCGCGGGATGATGTTCTCGGGCCGCTTCTCGACCTCGGGGTCGGCGTCCCAGCCGAGCTGGAAGTCGATGCGCCAGACGCCGTCGGGCTGCCTATGCAGCAGCACGCTCTGGTTCGGATGGAAGCTCGGGTCGAACCAGAACCAGCGTTCGGCCGGCTGGTCCAGCGTCATCTTCACGTCGGCGATCAGGAAGCGGTCGCGGAACACGCGGCCCGCGGTCTTCTCGCCGATCAACTCGCGCACGCTGGAGCGGCTGCCGTCGCAGGCGGCGACGTGCTCGGCGACGATGTCGTAGCGGCCGTCGGGCGTCTCGATCGTCAGCTGCGCGTGATCGGCGTGCTGGGTCACGCCGACGACCTTGTGGTTCCAGCGCAGGTCGATCAGCGGCAGCTGCGCGGCGCGCTGCGCGAGATAGCCTTCGACGTAGTACTGCTGCAGGTTGATGAAGGCCGGGCGCGCATGGCCGGTCTCCGGCAGCAGGTCGAATTGGTAGACCTGCTGGTCGCCGAGAAATACCCGGCCTACGCTCCACGACACGCCTTTCGCGACCATCGCATCGCCGCAGCCGAGCCGGTCGAAGATCTCGAGCGTGCGCTTGGCGAAACAGATCGCGCGCGAGCCGGTCGCGAGCGTGTTGTCGTTGTCGAGCAGCACCACCGGCACCTGGCGCTGCGCGAGGTCGATCGCGAGCGCCAGGCCGACCGGGCCGGCACCGACGATGACGACCGGGTGGCGCGCGGGCGTCGGCGCGTCCTGGTCCGGGCTGCGGGCGTACTCGAACGTCAGCCGCTGGAAATCGACCTCGGCGGCCATTGCGTCAGGCCTCGAGTGCGTTCCACATCTCGATGTCGCGCTGGGCCGTCCAGATGCGCGGGTCCGGGTACTGCGTGACCTCGTCGTAGCAGCGCGTCACGTCGAAGGGCATGCAGTGGTCGAAGATGACCCAGTGGCCGTACTTGGGCTTGAGCTTGGCGTAGGTCTCCTTGTAGACCGCGTTCAGGTCCTTGCCCGCGGCCACGCCGGCCTGCACGCTGGCGCGCACGTCGGCGATGAAGCCGGCGGTGCTGGCCAGGCCTTCCTGCACCTTCGCTTCGCCCACCAGCGCCGGGCCGCGCCCCGGCACCAGCGCGAGCGGCTTCAGCGCCGCGAGGTTCTCGAGCGTCTTCGGCCAGTCGTTGAAGTAGGCGTCGCCGGCATACGGCGTGGCGTCGAACTCGACCAGGTCGCCGCTGAGCAGCGTGCGCTCCTGCGGCAGCCAGACCACGGTGTCGCCCTTGGTGTGGCCGCGGCCGAGTTGCAGCAGCTGCACTTCCAGCTGGCCCAGCCACAGCGTCATCTTGCCGGTGAAGGTCATCGTCGGCCAGGTCATGCCGGGCGGCACGGTCTCGACGTTGCTGAACAAGCGCGGGAAGCGGCCGATCTCGCTCGCCTTGTCCTGCTCGCCGCGTTCCTTGATCAGGTCGTAGGTGTCCTGGCTGGCCAGGATTTGCTGCGGCGCGTAAGCGCTCGCGCCGAGCACGCGCACCGCGTGGTAGTGGGTCAGCACGACGTACTTGATCGGCTTGTCGGTGACCTCGCGAATGCGGCGGATCACGTCGGCCGCCATCGCCGGCGTGGCCTGGGTGTCGGCGACCAGCACTGCGTCGTCGCCGATGACGATGCCGGTGTTCGGGTCGCCCTCGGCGGTGTAGGCCCAGGCGTGCTCCGACAACTGCGCGAACGTGACCTTCTTGACCTCGAGATCGGCCTGGCTGGCGAAGACTTTCGGTTGGCTCATCGAGGCACCTTGAAAATTTGTTTAAACAGAAGTAATTTGCTCTAAACGAATTCGAATCTTAGTTCATCCGTTAGTTGATGTCTAATCAGATTTGCAGCAACGAGGCGAGGGCAGGCCGATGGCGATCGACAGTGAGCGCGTGCAGCGCGGCATTCAGAGCATCGAGGTGGGCGGGCAGGTGCTGCTGGCGCTGGTCCACCACGGCCGGCCGATGGCGCTGAAAGACCTGGCGCGCGAGGCCAGCATGGTGCCGGCCAAGGCGCACCCGTATCTGGTGAGCTTTGCGCGCATCGGGCTGATCGAGCAGGACGCGCTCAGCGGCTTCTACTTCCTCGGGCCGCTCGCGCTGCAGCTTGGCTTGATCAGCCTGCAGCAGGCGAACCCGGTGCAGGTCGCGACACCGCTGATCGCGGAGCTGGCGCAGCGCATCGGCCACACGGTCGCGATCGCGGTCTGGGGCGCGCGCGGCGCGACCATCGTGCGGCTCGAAGAATCGCCGTCGGCGGTGCATGTGAACATGCGCCACGGCACGGTGTTCTCGCTCGCGAACACCGCATCGGGCCGCTTGTTCGCCGCTTATCTCGACACGCCTGTCGCGAAGGCCCGGCTCGACGACGAGCGCGCCCAGCAGAAGGCGAATCGCGACGCGCCGCTGTCGGGCATGCCGCCGGCCGCGCCGGTGCCGAGCTGGAAGGACTTCGAGAAGCAGCTGATCGAAGTCCGCAGCCATGGCCTGAGCCGCTCGGTGGGCGAGGTGCTGCCCGGCATCAACGCGATGGCCGCGCCTGTGTTCGACCACACCGGCGCGCTCGTGCTGTCGGTGACCGCGATCGGCCCCGCCGCGGTCTTCGACACGCGCTGGGACGGCGCGCTCGCGCACGCGTTGCGGGCCTGCGCGGGCCAGGCCTCGCAGCGGCTGGGGGCGCCAGCATCGGCCGGCACGAGGCGCGGCAAAAGCCCTGCCTAGAACGCCTGCTTGCCGCTGGTAAATCACGGATACATCGGGTGACGCCAGCGTGCTACGTTCTGACCGGCAGCGGCCCGCGCATGTGGCATCTGACCGAGGAGACCCAAAAATGAAGCGCAGAGACATACTCAGATGGTCCGCCTCGGCCGGCGGCCTGGGGCTGCTGGCCGGCACGCCGTCCACCGCATCGGCGGCCGTGCCGATACTCAAGCCGACCCTGCCGCAAAAGACCGACCTGATCAGCGCCAGCCTGCGCCGGCTCGGCCTGGTCGCGCAGCAATCGACCTACCTCTGGACCGAGTCGCACCTCAACCTGACCGGCGTGCCGATGGCGGCGGTGGTGCCGCCGGCCGAGCTGCCGGCGCTCGAGCACCAGCTCAAGGCGACGACGCGCGCGGTCGAGGCGGTGACCAACTTTGCGGCCTCGTTCGCAAGCAGCCCGGTGGCGGCCAGCAGCTTGTTGTCGCTGGACAATCTGCGCAGCCGGCTCGCCGCCGCGCAGGCCAGCTTCGACAGCCTCGCGGCGACCAACGCCGGCGTGCTGAGCTTGCCGCAAGCCGTGCTGACCTTGCTTGGCAGCCTCACGAGCAGCGTCGGCGACATCGCGACGCAGCTCAAGCAGATCCACGCGAGCCTGTTGACCGAAGGCGCGACTGGCCCGCAGACCAAGACCGTGGCGCAGTACGACGCGCTGTTCGTGACCATCGAGAAGCCGGCGATCGCGCCGGTCTTTCGCGACAACGACCTGTTCGCCTACATGCGCGTCGGCGGCCCGAACCCGATGCTGATCCGCAAAGTACTGTCGCTGCCGAGCAAGTTCCCGCTCAGCGACGCGCAATACCGCCACGCCATGGGCAGCGACGACAGCCTGCTCGATGCGGCTAATAGCGGCAGGCTCTATCTGCTCGACTACGAAGGCCTGGGCGACATGGCGCCCGCAGGCCCGGTCAACAAGCCGCTCACCGGCACAGGCTACGGCTACGCGCCGATCGCGCTGTTCGCGCGCGCCAAGGGTGGCCGCTCGCTGGTGCCGGTCGCGATCCAGTGCGGGCAGGACCCGGCGCTGAGCCCGATCTTCGTGCGCGCCGACGATGCTGCCAACGCCGAGGCCTACTGGGCCTGGCAGTCGGCCAAGACCGCGGTGCAGGTGGCGGACTTCGCCTACCACGAGATGTTCGTGCACCTGGGCCGCACGCATTTGATGTCCGAGGCCTTCGCGATGGCGACGCAGCGCCAGCTCGCGGTCGCGCACCCGCTGAGCCGGCTGCTCGCGCCGCACCTCGAGGGCGCGATGTTCATCAACGAAGCCGCCGCGCTGATCATCATGGCGCCGCTGACGACCGGCGACGTGATCCTGGCCGCGCCGATCGAGACGCTGCAGCGCGACTGCGGCCGTGATCGGCTGGCCTACGACTTCTACGACAACATGCTGCCGAACGACTTGCGCGCACGCGGCGTCGACAACCCCGCCGACTTGCCCGACTACCCGTACCGCGACGACGCGCTGCTGGTCTGGAATGCGATCAATCAATGGGTGGCCGAGTACGTCGCCGTCTATTACGCGAACGACGCCGACGTGACCGGCGACTACGAGCTCAAGGCCTGGGCCAGCGAGCTCGCCATCAGCGGCAAGATCAAGGGCTTCCGCGCGATCACGACGCGCAGCCAGCTGGTCACCGTGGTGACGGCGATCATCTTCAACGCCAGCGCGCAGCACGCGGCGGTCAACTTCCCGCAGTATTCGATCATGAGCTACGCGCCGTTCAGCGCGGGCGCCGGCGGTGCGCCGGCGCCCACGGCCGCGGCAGGCCAGACGCTTGCGAGCTGGTCGCAGCTGCTGCCGTCGTTGTTGGCGGCGCGCGAGCAGATCCTGCTGTTCCACATCCTCGGCGGCGTGTACTACCGGCCGCTGGGCGAGTACCGCGACAACGCGTTCCCGTACCTGCCGGTGCTGCTCGACCCGGCGGTCGCCGGCCCGGGCGGGCCGCTCGAGCGCTTCCGCACTGCGCTTGCCGGCGTCGAGGCCACCATCCAGCAGCGCAATGCGGCGCGCGCGCGGCCCTACGAGCACCTGTTGCCGAGCCGCATCCCGTCGAGCACCAACATCTGATGCCGCGCGGCGTGGGCGCAGCGCGTCAATGCGTGTGGCGGTGGTGGATGTCGGGGTAGTGCGCGTGCCGGTGCGTCAGCACCGCATGCCGATGCGGATGCACATGCGGCTCGCTGCCGTCCCACGCGAAGTCATGCGTGTGCTGGTGATGCTCGTCGTGCACGTGCGGGTGCGCATGCTGCGTCGGCTGATGCGTGTGCGCATGCTCGTGGCGCTCGCGCAGATGCAGCCAGACGCCCACGGCCATCAGCGCAGCGGCCGCCCAGAAGGTCCACGCCGGCACCGCCGGCCAGATCGCCAACGCGATCAGCACCCCGAACAGCGGCGCCACCGAAAAGTACGCGCCGGTGCGCGCCGTGCCCAAGTGCCTGAGCGCGACGACGAACAGCGCCAGGCTCAAGCCGTAGCCCGCAAACCCGACCCCCAATGTAGCGACCAGTGGCCCGATGGCGGGCAACTGCGCGCCGGCCAGCAGACCGAGCGCGGTGTTGACGAGCCCGGCGAACAAGCCCTTCAGGCAAGCCAGCAGCAAGGCGTCGTTGGCCGAGACCTTGCGGGTCAGGTTGTTGTCCGCCGCCCAGCACCCGCAGGCGCCGACGATCAACAGCGCACCGGGTGACAGCCGCGCCCCGCCGGGTTGCCACGAGAGCAGCGCGCCGCCGACCACGATCGCCACCATGCCGAGGACGATGTGGCGGTCGGTGTTCTCCTTGAACACGAGCCAGGCGACGAGCGCGGTCAACACGCCTTCGACATTGAGCAGCAGCGCCGCCGGTGCGGCGTCCGTGGTCGCCAGGCCGGCCATCAGCAGTGCAGGCCCGAGCATCCCGCCGGTCACGATGGCGCCGGCCAGCCAGGGCAGGTCGCGCCGCGGAATGCCGGCGCTGACACTGCCCGCCGCATCGCGTGGACCAAGCGTGCGGCGGATCAGCAGCAACGCGCTCAGCCCGAGCCCGCTGCCCAGGTAGAGCAGGCCGGCCAGCAGCAGCGGCGGGACGTCCGCGCCGAGCAGCTTGGCCAGCGGCGTGCTGGCGCCGAACAGCAAGGCGGCGACGAGTGCGGGGGCGGCTGACTTCAGCGACATGCCGCCAGTGGAGCACAGCTCGCGCATGCACACGGCTTGTCGTCGAATCGGTGTGGGTCGCGGTCATCGCCGCATGCGATATTTGCGCCATGACCTACTGGCCGCAGCGCTGCGGCTCGCCCCATGACCTCACCCACCGCGACGACCACTGCAGGCACCGCCGAAGCGGCAGCACCGGCCCCCGTGACCTTCGGCCAGGCCTTCGCGTACTGGCTCAAGCTCGGCTTCATCAGCTTCGGCGGGCCGGCTGGGCAGATCGCGCTGATGCACGAAGAGCTGGTCGAGCGCCGCCGCTGGATCTCGGAGAACCGCTTCTTGCACGCGCTCAACTACTGCATGGTGCTGCCGGGTCCCGAGGCGCAGCAGCTCGCCACCTATATCGGCTGGCTGATGCACCGGACCCGCGGCGGCATCGTCGCGGGTGGCTTGTTCGTCCTGCCCTCGCTGTTCATCCTGATCGCGCTGTCCTGGGTCTACATGGCGTTCGGCCAGGTGCCCGCGGTGGCGGGCGTGTTCTATGGCATCAAGCCGGCCGTCACGGCGATCGTCGTGTCGGCGGCCTACCGCATCGGCTCGCGGGCGCTGAAGAACGGCTGGCTTTGGGGCATCGCGGTCGCGGCCTTCGTTGCGATCTTCGCGTTGAATTTGCCGTTCCCGCTAATCGTGCTGGCCGCCGGTCTGATCGGCTACGCCGGCGGGCGCTACGCCCCGAGCCAATTCGCGGTCGGCGGCGGCCACGGCAAGGCGGCCAAGGCAATGGGGCGCGCACTCATCGACGACGACACGCCCACGCCGGCGCACGCGCGCTTCACGTGGGCGCGGTTCGGCCGCGTGCTCGGCGTGAGCCTGGCCTTGTGGTGCGTCGGCATCGGCGCGCTGACCCTCGCGTATGGCTGGGACGCCGTCCTGACGCAGATGGCCTGGTTCTTCACGAAGGCCGCGCTGCTGACCTTCGGCGGGGCCTATGCGGTGCTGCCATATGTCTACCAGGGCGCCGTCGACCACTACCAGTGGCTCAGCGCGCCGCAGATGATCGACGGGCTCGCGCTCGGCGAAACCACCCCCGGCCCGCTCATCATGGTCGTCTCGTTCGTCGGCTTCGTCGGTGGCTGGACCCAAGCCATCTTCGGCAGCGACGCGCTGTTCGTCTCCGGCGCGGCGGCGGCGGTGGTGGTCACGTTCTTCACGTTCCTGCCATCGTTCTTCTTTATCCTGCTGGGCGGCCCGTTCATCGAGTCGACCCATGGCAACCTCAAGTTCACGGCGCCGCTGACCGGCATCACCGCCGCGGTGGTCGGCGTCATCGTCAACCTGGCGGTGTTCTTCGCGTACCACGTGCTGTGGCCAAACGGGCTCGCAGGGCACTTTGAGTGGCCTGCTGCGCTCATCGGCCTGGCGGCCGCGATCGCGCTGTTCCGGTTCAAGGTCGGTGTCATCCCGGTGGTCGCGGCATCGGGTCTGCTGGGTCTGGTCATCCGGTTGCTGTGATGACGGCGGCCGCTCTGCGCCGAACGGGTTCGGCGCGTTCCGTCAACCTCAAGGAGATCGACATGGCATCACGCAGAAGCTTTGTTCAAGGTGCGGCCTGGGCCGGCGGCGCAGCGCTGCTTGCGTCCGGTGCGGCCAGTGCGCAGACGGGCAGCAAATCGCGCTACGTCGACAAGCTCACCGACGACAGCGGCAAGTACATCATTGCGCCGTTGCCGTTCGCGCTCGATGCGCTCGAGCCGGCCATCGACGCGCGAACGGTCGAGCTGCACTACAACTTCCATCACAAGCCCGCTGTCGTCGCGGCCAACAACGCCGAGGCGGCACTCGCGAAGGCGCGCGACAGCGGCGACTTCGCGCTCGTCAAGCACTTCGAGAAGGAGCTGTCGTTTCAGCTGTCCAGCCATCTGCTGCACAGCATCTACTGGGCGAACCTCGGCGGCAAGGGCGGCGAGCCGTCGGGCGATCTCGCGAAGGCGGTGTCGGCGGAGTTCGGCTCGTTCGCCAAGCTGAAGGCGCACCTGGCCGCGGCGGCGGTGGCCGTCGAGGCCTCGGGCTGGAGCATGCTGGGCTACCACCCGATGACGAAGAAGCTGATGGTGCTCCAGTGCGAGAACCACCAGAAGCTCACCGCGTGGGGTGTCGCGCCGCTGCTCGTGCTCGATGTCTTCGAGCACGCGTACTACCTGAAGTACCAGAACCGCCGGGCCGAGTATGTCGGCAACCTCTTCATGATCATCAACTGGGACAAGGTCGCCGAGCGCTTCGACGCCGCCCGCGCCTGAAGGGCGCCGAGCGCTGCTTGCAACGATTCCTTAATTCGAGTAAATTCGAAATATGGAAGAGAACGACGTTGTCAAGTCGCTGGCGGCGCTGGCCCAGCCGGTGCGCCTGCAGGTGTTTCGCGCGCTGGTCGTCACCGGCCAGGCCGGGCTGACCCCAGGCACCATGGCCGAGGCGCTCGATATCCCGGCGAACACCTTGTCCTTCCACCTGAAGGAGCTGACCCATGCCGGGCTGGTGACCCAGGAGCGCGCCAGCCGCAACATCATCTACCGCGCCGCGTACGGGCACATGAACGCGCTGCTTGCCTATCTCACCGAGAACTGCTGCCAAGGCGCCGCATGCGCCGTGGGCGACGCGGCGGCCGCATCCTGCAAGTGCTGATCGACCCGAAGGAGACACCGATGAAACGATTCCACGTTCATGCCCACGTCGAAGACCTGCCCGCGAGCATCGCCTTCTATTCGAAGCTGTTCGCGGCCGAGCCCACCCGCGTCGAGGGCGACTACGCGAAGTGGATGCTCGACGACCCGCGCATCAACTTCGCCATCTCGACCCGCGGCGGCAAGCCGGGTGTGGACCATCTCGGCTTCCAGACCGACAGCGCCGAGGAGCTGGCCGAGCTGAAGGCGCGCGCGCAGGCGGCCGACCTGACGCTGCTCGACGAGGGCGAGACGAGCTGCTGCTATGCCCGCAGCGAGAAGCACTGGGTCACCGACCCGCAGGGCATTGCCTGGGAGCACTTCCACACGCTGGGCAACATCCCGGTGTTCAGCGACGCGAAGGCCAGCGACGCGGCCGAGGCATCGGCCTGCTGTGCCACGCCGGCCGCGCGCGGCAAGCCTGTCGGCATCGCGGTCAAGGCCGCGTCGTCCTGCTGCTGACCCATGACCACCAACGTCCTCATCCTCTGCACCCACAACTCGGCGCGCAGCGTGCTCGCCGAGGGCATGCTGAACCATTGGGCGAAGACGCTCGGCAAAGACGTTCACGCCTTCAGCGCCGGCAGCGCGCCCAGCGGTCGCATCAACCCGTTCGCGCTCGACGCACTGAACGGCGCCGGCGTGGACACCTCGGGCTACCGCAGCAAGAGTTGGGATGAGTTCGTCGGCGCCGGGGCGCCGCAGATGCGCGTCGTCATCACGGTGTGCGACAGCGCCGCGGCCGAGACCTGCCCGTACTGGCCCGGCAGCCCGGTGCAAGTGCACTGGGGCTACGCCGACCCGTCGGGTGCACCCGAAGCGACGCGGGCGCAGGCGTTCGAGGCGACGCGCCGGTCCATCGCCGACCGGATGAAGCGGCTGGTGGAGCTCCCGCTCGAAACCATGGGCAACGCCGAGCTCGAGCAGGCCTTGCTCGACATCGCAGAAGCCTGACGACCGTGGCCGAACTCCTTCGCAAATTGCTCGCCGAAGCGCTGGGCACCGCGCTGCTGCTGGCGGTCGTGATCGGCTCCGGGATCATGGCCGAGCGCCTGGCCGGCGGCAATGCCGCGATCGCGCTGCTCGCGAACACGCTGGCGACCGTGGGCGGGCTGTACATCCTGATCGAAGTCTTCGGGCCGGTGAGCGGCGCGCATTTCAATCCGGCCGTGTCAATGGTCATGGCCGCGCGCGGCGCGATGCCGCGAGCGCAGCTGGCGCCGTATGTCGTCGCGCAGTTGGTGGGGGCGATGCTGGGTGCCTGGCTGGCGCACGCGATGTTTGATGCGGCCATCCTGCAGTGGTCGACGAAGCTCCGAAGCGGCACCGGCCAATGGATCGCCGAGGCCGTCGCCACCGCCGGCTTGCTGCTCGTCATCCTGCGCGCGCCGGCTGCGCGGGTGGCCGCGATGGTGGCCTGCTACATCGGCGCCGCGTACTGGTTCACCGCGTCCACCTCGTTCGCCAACCCGGCGGCGGCCTTCGGGCGGATGTTCAGCGACAGCTTCGCCGGCATCGCGCCGTCCAGCGTGCCCGGCTTCGTCGCTGCCGAGCTCGTCGGCGCCGCGATCGGGGTGGCCATTCACGCCGCGCTCGGTGTCACCGGCGGTGGCGAAGCGCCCGTGCGAAGCTGATGGCACCAACGCGGCGGGTCGGGACGGTCGCGGCGCTCGGCCTCGCGCAGACGCTGGCGTGGGCCTCGTCGTACTACCTGCCGGCGATGCTGGCCGCGCCGATGGCCAGAGAGCTCGGTGTGGCCACACCCACCGTCTTCGCCGCGTTCTCGCTCGCGCTCGTCGTCGCGGCATTGCTCGGCCCCTACGCGGGGCGATCGATCGACCGATGGGGCGGGCGGCCGGTGCTGGTCGGCACCAACCTCGTCTTCGCGTTCGGCCTCGCCGGCTTGGCGATGGCGCAAGGCCCGGTCGGGCTGTTCGCAGCCTGGGTCATCCTCGGCGTCGGCATGGGCAGCGGCCTGTACGAGGCCGCGTTCGCGGCGCTCGTCCGTCTGTACGGCAGCGACTCGCGCAACGCCATCACCGGCATCACGCTGATCGCCGGCTTCGCGAGCACCGTGGGCTGGCCGCTATCGACCTTGCTCGAGGCGCATGTCGGCTGGCGCGGCACCTGCCTGTCCTGGGCGCTGCTGCATGTCGTGCTCGGCATCCCGCTGAACCTGCGGCTGCCGCGCGCCGGCGCGTTGCCGGCCGCGACGACACCGCCGCCTGTCGCGGACGATGCGGCGGCCGAGCGCTCGACGCGCGACGCCGCCCGCGCCGCCTATCTGCTCGCCTTCGTGTTTGCCGTGACCTGGTTCATCAGCACCGCGATGGCCGCGCACCTGCCGCGTCTTCTGCAGGCCGGCGGCGCAAGTCTGTCGACGGCCGTGGCGGTGGGCGCGCTCGTTGGCCCGGCGCAGGTGGTGGGCCGGCTGCTGGAGTTCGGCCTGCTGCGGCGCGTGCATCCGCTGCTGTCCGCGCGCCTGGCGGCGCTCATGCATCCGGTGGGCGCGACGCTGCTGGTGCTGGTCGGCGGCCCGGCGGCGGCGGTGTTCGCGGTCTTCCACGGTGCCGGCAACGGCATCCTGACGATCGCCAAAGGCACGCTGCCGCTGGTGCTGTTCGGGCCTGGCGGCTACGGGCATCGGCAAGGGCTGCTGATGGTGCCGGCCCGAATCGCACAGGCGTTGGCACCCT
>Ga0307508_10002421_pt1 | contig 19678 bp, 21 predicted proteins | sample 9_EM_MG_FD_203089 | JGI IMG/M metagenome (GOLD analysis project Ga0307508, IMG submission 203089) | Populus trichocarpa ectomycorrhiza microbial communities from riparian zone in the Pacific Northwest, United States - 9_EM | ecosystem: Host-associated > Plants > Roots > Unclassified | place... | reverse complement strand
AGCCTCGAGACACCAACCGTACGGACTATCCTCACCGCTGGAACTACCATACGCCCCCTGGCAATCAATAGCCATGGACTTCATTACGGACCTCCCAACATCTGAAGGATGCGACCAGCTTTGGGTGATCATTGACCGATTCACAAAAATGGCGCACTTCCTACCACTAAAAGAAAAAACGGCAGCCGACTTAGCCAGAACATTTGCTAAGGAGGTATGGCGCTTCCATGGACTGCCTACGGACATCGTGTCGGACAGGGACTCGCGATTCACATCGGAAACTTGGAAGGAACTACTGCAGCTCCTGGGAATCCGACCCCGGATGTCAACGGCATTCCACCCACAAACGGACGGACAAACGGAACGACTCAATCAGACAATGGAGGCCTACCTCCGAGCATTTGTGGGACACGAGCAGGATGACTGGGTAAGGTTGCTCCCAATGGCCGAATTCGCCTATAATAATTCGGTCACAACGGGAAACGGAATCTCGCCCTTTTACGCCAATTACGGCTTCCACCCACGAACACTGGACCCTCCCAACCCGGATGAGGAGCCGGTCAACCCCGCCAGTACCGTCTACGCCCACTGGATGAAGACGGTGCAAGACGAGGCCTGACGGGGCCTGAAAACAGCGCAAGAACGAATGCGGCGATATGGGGACCCCAACCGAAAGCCTCCTCCGGCATACCAAGTAGGGGACCTCGTCATGCTTAACGGCCGAAATATCAAAACACGCCGCCCTTCGAGGAAAATAGATCACAAGAATCATGGTCCATTCCAAATCGAGAAAATCATCTCCCCCCTTGCGGTACGGCTGACGCTGCCCAGAAAGTGGAAAATACACAACGTTTTCCATGTGTCGCTACTCGAGCCCTATCGAACCAGCGAACATCGGACCCCGCCAGACCCGTTGAAAGTACTACTAGAAGCCGACGACATCGAGCAATCCGAGGAATACGACGTCGAAGAAGTAATGTCATCCCGGAAAAGCGGCAGGCGTATCTTATATCTCGTCAAATGGCTCGACTATCCGGAGAGGAAAGACTGGACGGAAGAACCATACGATAACTTTTCAGTAGGCGGTCTGGAGAAACTCCGGGAGTTTCATCGACGAAATCCAGACTCGCCGAGGGACTACCGGCTCACCGAGGGCTAAGACCAGTTCCCCCCGGGGACCTGGCGGTAGGGGGCTGACGCGGTGGAGGACGTCAGTACCACAGTATGACCCAACAAAAAGACCCGCTTCACGGGCCACCACGAGAAGCCGCCGACCGGGCGCCCGGCGAGGAGTGCATGCGACCGAGCTTGTTGAGAATCAGGAAAGCCGTTCAGAACAGAAGTATTGACCTCTCGGCGACCGACTCGGACCGGCGGAACCGGCGCAGCGAGCCCATAATCGGTGAAGTGAGTCCCCGACAGCGCTGTCACTGCTCTAGCATACTAGTCTCCCCCCGGAAGGACGTGGGCGCGGTCACTGCCGAGCATACGGGTCACTAGCACGAAGGACACCATGCCTCTCCCGATTCCCTGGTCTCACTGCGACCCCGGAACCCCACCGAGCCGGCCAAAGCCGTGACGCAGCGAGGCGGCGAGTACGATTCAACATGACACGATCAGTAAGAGCACGCACCGGCCTGCTCTGAGGGCCCAGCCATCCCGACGGATTACAGAGAATGATGCCCTGATCCGGTGGCTGGGAGGGCTGCAGGGGAGGAGGACTGCAGTCCGTGACGCTGAAGGGAACTCAGCATTGAAAGAATCCAACGATCAAGAAGAGACGGGCTACTCCAAATAGTTAGCACTCAGGACGAGGCTAAGGGGGAGGGGAGGTAGTGTTACACCTTAGTAATTAGCTAGAGTACGTAGCAAGGGAGACTCATCACGGGCCTTCAGAAAGGCCCTAGTTGCCCTCTGAAGCACGGGTAATGATGTCAGCGAGTCTAGGTAGGAGATCGAGGAGACGGAGATTAGCTGTCGGCCGAGGAAACCGGACCTAGGCTAACTCCGGAGATGAGGGGGCGAGTGCAAACGAACGGGTCTCTTTCCAGAGAGAGATTGCGTCACCTCAGGGTGATCGACAGACTCTAGAACTTAGAACCCCGCACGACCGCATGGCCCTCATGCAGTGCGTGGCTCCCCAGGGAGCTCTCACCTCAGGGAGAGACGGAGGACTCTCAGCCTAGGGTGCCGCAAGGTGCATGAAACCTCATCTCCCCTTATCTACACCCTGCTATGACCAATGAATCACCCACGGGGTCCCCGCACCTCGGGGGAATCCAAGCCCGAGTCATCAGCGCTTACGCTGGTTCATCAGATCTCACGCTATGGCCTCGACCATAAAAAAGGAAAAGGTTTCTCTCAGAAAAAGAGGAGGAATCAGCACGAACATCCTCACCAACACTACCACCGAACCCACACACAAGATCTAAGATTATTCCGCTGTGAATTATCGAAAGTAGCCTGATTACCTTTGATTCCCTCTACACTCTGGTCACGATACAACCCCAGTGTCACAGTAATGCGCTGCATCCGGATGGCTAACGCACTGACACTCCGCTACCAGAAGCTAGATGCCATGGCAAGCGTCGTCCGGACGACAATTGCCTTGAGACTCTGCATCCGGAAGAAATTTGCCTTGACAGTCTCCGTCTGTAAGAAACGCACTGCGTCCGGATGGCAAATGCCCTGACACTCCGCGCCCAGAAGGCAGATGCCGTAGCATGTGTCGTCCGGACGACATTTGCCTTGACACTCTGCGTCCGGAAGATATCTGCCTTGACATTCTCCGTCTGTAAGAAACGCACTGCGTCCAGTTGGCTAATGCCCTGACACTCCGCGTTTAGAAGGCAGATGCCGTGTCATGCGTCGTCCGGACGACATTTGCCTTGACACTCTGCGTCCGGAAGAAATTTGCCTTGACAGTCTCCGTCTGTAAGAAACGCGCTGCGTCCGGATGGCTAACGCCTTGACACTCCTCGCCCAGAAGCTAGATGCCGTAGCAAGCGTCGTCCGGACGACATTTGCCATGACACTCTGCGTCTGTAAGACATGCGCTGCGTCCGGATGGCAAATGCTCTGACACTCCTCGTCCGGAAGGTAGATGCCGTGGCAAGCGCCGTCCGGACGACAATTGTCTTGACACTTTGCGGCCAGAAGAAATTTGCCTTGACAATCTGCGTCTGTAAGGAATGCGCTGCGTCCGGATGGCAAATGCCCTGACACTCCGAGTCCAGAAGGCAGATGCCGTGGCATGCGTCGTCCGGACGACATTTGCCTTGACACTCTGCGTCCAGAGGCGAAATGCCCTGACACTCCTCGTCCGGAAGGCAGATGCCGTGGCATGCGTCGTCCAGACGACATTTGCCTTGACACTCTGCGTCCAGAAGCGAAATGCCCTGACACTTCTCGTCCGGAAGGCAGATGCCGTGGCAAGCGCCGTCCGGACGACAATTGCCTTGACACTCTGCGTCCGGAAGAAATTTGCCTTGACAGTCTCGGTCTGTAAGAAACGCGCTGCGTCCGGATGGCAAATGCCCTGACACTCCTCGTCCAGAAGCTAGATGCTGTGGCACGCGTCGTCCGGACTACATTTGCCTTGACACTCTCCGTCTGTATGGAACGCGCTGACTCCGGATGGCAAATGCCCTGACACTTCGCGTCCAGAAGGCAGATGCTGTGGCATGCGTCGTCCGGACGACATTTGCCTTGACCCTCTGCGTCCGGAGGAAATTTGCCTTGACAATCTCCGTCTGTAACAAACGCGCTGCGTCCGGATGGCAAATGCCCTGCCACTCCGCGTCCAGAAGGCAGATGCGGTGGCATGCGTTGTCCGGATGACATTTGCCTTGACACTCTGCGTCCAGAAGCGAAATGCCCTGACACTCCTCGTCCGGAAGGTAGATGCCGTGGCATGCGTCGTCCGGACGACATTTGCCTTGACACTCTGCGTCCAGAAGCGAAATGCCCTGACACTCCTCGTCCGGAAGGCAGATGCCGTGGCATGCGTCGTCCGGACGACATTTGCCTTGACACTCTGCATCCAGAAGCGAAATGCCCTGACACTCCTCGTCCGGAAGGCAGATGCCATGGCAAGCGCCGTCCGGACGACAATTGCCTTGACACTCTGCGTCCAGAAGAAATTTGCCTTGACAGTCTCGGTCTGTAGGAAACGCGCTGTGTCCGGATGGCAAATGCCCTGACACTCCTCATCCTGAAGCTAGATGCCGTGGCACGCATCGTCCGGACTACATTTGCCTTGACACTCTCCGTCTGTATGGAACATGCTGCGTCCGGATGGCAAATGCCCTGACACTTCGCGTCCAGAAGGCAGATGCCGTGGCACGCATCGTCCGGACGACATTTGCCTTGACCCTCTGCGTCCGGAAGAAATTTGCCTTGACAATCTCCGTCTGTAAGGAACGCGCTGCGTCCGGATGGCAAATGCGCTGACACTTCGCGTCCAGAAGGCAGATGCCGTGGCACGCGTCGTCCGGACGACATTTACCTTGACCCTCTGCGTCCGGAAGAAATTTGCCTTGACAATCCCCATCTGTAAGGAACGCGCTGCGTCCGGATGGCAAATGCCCTGACACTCCGCGTCCAGAAGGCAGATGCCGTGGCACGCATCGTCCCGACGACATTTGCCTTGACACTCTGCGTCCGGAAGAAATTTGCCTTGACAGTCTCCGTCTGTAAGAAACGCGCTGCGTCTGGATGGCAGATGCCCTGACACTTCGCGTCCGGATGTCAGATGCCCTGACACTTCGCGTCCGGAAGGCAGATGGCGTGGCGTGTGTCGTTCGGAGCGAACTGTGCGCTGACATGCATCGTCCAGGCGCAGAATACCTTGCCAGTTTGCGTCCTGAGCGTCCTGAGCATCTGCTGCGCCCGGACGCTGCCCCTGCGTCCGGATGCAGAATTTTTTTCCTGATGTTGACGTTACCCTTGATCTCCATGGGGAATCCTCCTTTGACCATGTACTCTGCAAGTCGTGCAGACTGGGACCGAAGGGAGTAGATCTTGGTCCACTGGTTGTAGTGTTCAACGAGGATAGGCTTGAAATGTGCGCAGATAAAGCCGGATACGAGGTCGATGAGTTCTTGGAGGGTCGAGGCGGAGGGAGGGAAAAGTTGAGCAGGTAAGATGTGTGAGGATTTTGGTGAAGAGCGGTGTAACTGCAGTATAAACGATTGAAGGTGTGGGTTCACATCGTTTTTCACCGTTGTGTGGCTCTTCAGTACTTGGTGCAGACTGGAGCTTTTTTTATATTATTTCCAAATAGCATACCCTAGGGCTGACTTTGCTAGTCTTGTGAGTAGCAATGTGAGTTCGTTTACTGAGAAGCCCTACACACCTGTTCGTGAGGATGTGTAGGTCTCAAGGAGTAAATGCTTCACCCAGGGCATGCAAATTGAAAATTCTATAATTGCATGTATATGGTGCGTGTATAGATGCTGCGCGCCTTATTCTGACTCATGTATACATTTGCATACACAATGACTTCAGTGTTTCCAAAGTCGGAAGTCATGAGACTGAGCTCCTACAACCAGCGAGGAGCCATCACTGATAAGGCAATCCTTTTTCTGAAGAATCAGAGCTCAGTCTTGTGACTTCCGACTTCGGAAACACTGCAGTCGTTGTGTATGCAAATGTATACACAAGTCAGAAGTAGGCGCGCAGCATCTATACACGCGCTGTATACATGCAATTATAGAATTTTCAATTAGCACGCCCTGGGTGAAGCATTTACTCCTTGAGACCTGCACATCCTCACGAACATGTGTGTAGGGCTTCTCAGTAAACGAACTCACATTGCTACTCACAAGACTAGCAAAGTCAGCCCTAGGGTATGCTATTTGGAAATAATATAAAAAAAGCTGCTGTCTGCACCAAGTACTGAAGAGCCACACAACGGCGAAAAACGATCTGAACACACACCTTCAATCGTTTATCCTGCAGTTACAGTGCTCTTCACCAAAATCCTCACACATCTTACCTTCTCAACTTTTCCCTCAATCCAGCCAGCACGGTTTATGCACACTGGATGCACGTGATACATAAGGAATCCCAGAAAGGCCAAGAAGAAGCCCAGGAAACCGTGCGCCGTTACACCGACCCAGACCAGAAAAATCCTCCGGCATACCAGGTAGGAGGCCTAGTGATGATCAGCAGATGCAATATTAAAACGCGCCGTCTGACGAAGAAGATGGACCACAAGAATCATGGTCCCTTCCAAGTCGAAAAAATTGTCTCCCCTCTTGCCATCTGTCTCACCCTACCCCGGAAATGGAAGATCCACAACGTTTTCGATGTCTGGCTGCTGGAACCCTACTGTACCAGGGAACACCGGGCCCTGCCGGACCCATCAAAAATCCTGCGGGAGGCAGATGACATCGAACAAAGCAAGGAGTACAACGTCGAAGAAGTTATGTCCTTGGTCAAATGCAGCCAGGGAAATAACAAGCAAATTCTATATCTTGTCAAGTGGCTTGACTATCCGGAACGCAATGACTGGACGGAAGAGCCATTCGACAGCTTTTCGATAGGCGGTCTGGAGAAACTCCGTCAGTTTCACCGATGAAACCCAGATGCGCCGAGCGACTACTGGCTTGCCGAGGGTTGAAGGATCCAGTTTCTATGAGAATCTGGCAGTAGTAGGCTGAAGGGGTGGAGGACTTCAGTCATTTGGAATAAATCGATAAAAAGACCCGCTTCTCAAGCAACCACGAAAACACCGGTGTATGGGACCTCACTGTTTCAAAGTCCAAGGCCAACAAGCTCGGAGCAGTGGAGCTGGGGAAGACAGTTCCCAAAGGTGCGGCCACTTCTTGACACACATTGCGGCCTATAGGGCTTAATCAGGTGGGTCCCGTTCTGAAACATCAGCAAAAATTTGAGAATTCCTAGGGAGCTCCCGTAGCTCCTGTAGCTACCGTAAGCATCGCTAACTCCTGTAAGAGGAGAAGTTATATTTTGCTCCCGTAAGGATTTAAAAAAAAAAGTGCTTTATTTTTAGCTGAAACCTCGAGAAATATTAGTTCAAATTTATGTCTCACCTGTAAAAAAAAGCAATATACTTCAACTTTTCATTTTTTTGCTGAAGCCAGTACAGTCCCGGGCCTACCAGCTCGCTGTGTCTGGTTCTGAGGCCACGGAATTTGAAACAGGGCACTTGCGCACGGTGGCAATCACGAAAACGGCATGATGAACTTGACACGCCTATACGGTCATATTCTTCTTACTCTGAAAAAGAACCGATGGCAGGGCAAGCACGACCGTCACGCTATCCCTGAACAGCGTGGTCACTCCTACCTACACTGTAGAGCTCTCGATCAGGCCTAGTCACTTTCAGGATACCGGACAAGCCCCGAAGGATACCATGCCTCTGCCAATCCTCTATTTGTCCTGACGACCCCGGAAATGTCAAGTAAGGGAAGGAGTCATAGCGAATGCAAGATGCGGTCGAAGTTCATCGAGATAGTACCAGTAAGCACTGGCTTACTCTGAGGGCCCAGCCATACCGATGGATTAAAAGCTGTTCTGAGGGAAGAACATCTTGTCCGGTGACAGGGAGGGCTGCAGGGAAGGAGGACTGCAGTCACGGCATCGATGCCATCACTTTGTGGCGAAGACACCACTATAGAAAGAGGAGGGCTACTTAGAAAAGGAAGATAAGCTTCGGGACGAAGCTAAGAGGGGGAGGAGGTAGTGTTACACTTGAGGAAATCTCAGGCATAGGGTATGTACTCAGGTACGTACCAAGGGCGAAGATACGTACCAGTAGTTAGCTATTCTTAGACGACAGGTCTTAGAGAGTCTAGGGGGGGAGAAAAGAGATGGGGTTAAAGGTTACAGCTGTGAGACAGACATAGGGATTAACTCCAGGGGTGGGGGACGTGGTAAACCAGTAGCATATGAGGAAGGAGATAGAGGACAAAGACTCTCCAGAAAGCGCATGGTCTGAACTCCCAACTCTAGACACTACCGGGCTGCAGGATAAAACCCAGTCCAGAGCTGAGGGGAAAACCGGCAGTGCCAATAGAATCCCCGCCTCCGTTATCATCAACCCGACCAGGACCAATAAGAACCCAAGACGAGCCCATGCCCCGGTAGGGGTTTTGCCATCCTCGGAGGAATAGTTAGCCTGAGTCACCAGGTCTCACCCTGCCCTGGCGTCTATATATATATGTAGTCTCTTCTCGCCTTGAGAAAAGAGACTTCAGCATGAACACCTTCACGAACACTACCAACGAAACCCACACACAAGATCTAAGATTATTCTGTTGCGAATTATTGAAAGAAGCCTGGTTACCTTTGATTCTCTCTACACTCCAGTTACGAGACAACCCCAGTATTATACTTGGGGCTGCTGAAACAGAGTTTCTCTGAATCCCATACGCCCTGGGGAGGGTGCTTGGCAATCCACCAAAAGGGAAGGAAGATATCAACTTCTGGCTCCAGGGGGGTGACTTCGAACACCTCCTTTGAGAAGTGCTTTCAGTGTTGTAACAAGAGGGGCTCAGTGTACTCCATTCCTGCCCCCTTAACTTCTTCTCCTGAGCAGTTTGGGAGTGGGGCTGCTCTTTGTGTGCGGATCCGGGGTATGTTGAATTTTTTGGTGATCCTCGAGCTAATGAGGGGTACCGAACACCCGGTGTCTAGTACAACCCATCCTGTATACGCGGTCAGGCCCCATGAAGCGATCACGTTGGTGATTGGTCTTTTGCCGCAATGTGGTTTGGTTGTAGACTTTTCGGGCGAGGCTTTATTAGGGTTTAGCCTTCTTCATTGTCTATCCTGCGAGGTTCCAGCACTTGGTTCCTTCGGACCCGTTCGTTTTTGATTTATTCCTCAAATTATCAGGAAGAACTCAGGGTGCGGCAGGTCCCCTCCTCCTAAAAATCCGAGTCCTCCTGCCAGACTTGCTGTAGCATGACTCTGGCAGCTTCTCGCATGTCTTTATCCTCAGTTTTTACGTGGACCGCCTTGGTGCGTTGGGCAGCTGGTGCCTCCTGGGCTCCGTCCTCCCTTTTTCTTTTCCCCTGAACCGAGCTGGCCTGCTTTGGAGCCTCCGGTAGCTCCGTTCCCTTGATCGTCAAGTGGGTGTAGTAGTCCTGGGTGGTGTGCCTGTCCCAGCCACACTGCCAGCCGGTGGCTTTGCTGCTTCGGTAGGAGTCGCTTGCTCTGTGGAACTCCTTTGAAGGCATTGGTGCCAGTTCCCCAATAGCTCTCTGCCCATGTCTTCCTTGGCTTTTCAGCCCTGCCCCCTGAGTCAGACTTCCCAGCCTGCTTAAGGCCACCACTCTCCTTTCCCTTCCGGGTGTTGCCAGAGGTTTTCCCACTCTGGCCTTCCTTTGCTTCCTTCCCTCCAGTCGCTGATACCTGCCCACTCATTGCCTCTTTGGCCACCTTCAGAGCTTCTTTCTTTTCCACCTGGAGGGCTGCCCGCTACGTGGCCTGCAGGAAGTGCTCATCGTCAGCAATATCCTCTGGGTTCTGGTTGAACTTGATGTCAAGGATACTATCAGGCATCACAAGGTCAATTTTTTCCTGGAGGCCCTCTCCCATAGCCCTTGCGTAATTGTTGAGGGCCCGGAATGCCATGAGGTAAGTTCGGATGGAGCCCTGGTATCTGAGCTGTCTGAGCTTGAGCTGGGCATCGGCGGCTTCCCTATCATTGTGGTACATGGCCTGTAGGGCGGCCGAATAGTTGACCCATGTGTCAGCATCATTCATTTTTCGGTACCTTTGGAGGTGCCATGACAGGGCCGTGTCAGTGAGGAGGATTCCTACACAGGCAATCTTTTGTTGGTCTACCGTTTCTGGGTAGAACCCAAGGTACCTGACTACCGACTCCCACTATTGGTTGAAGTTGGCGGTGGTTTTCCCGTCGAAGTTGTTGGGGCTATTCATCTTCAGTTGGGAGGTGGTTACCTGCACCTCCTGGTTTCGGTTGACTTGAGCCGCTGCCATTCCTTCTCCCACCAGCCGGGTTATTTCCTCCAGCTGGAGCATCATGGTCACCATTTCCACACCAGTGGGCTCTGATGTGCCTGGGGGTGGCTGTTCTGCAGCGAGGTTACGTTCATAGAGGTCATTGTCATCATCGCTGTTCACCGATAGCAGGCGTGATGGCGATGGTGGGACAGCCAGCCTGCATGGCGCTCTGCGGGGTTGTCCTCCCCCATTTCCTCCGGTGGCTCCCTGGGGGACGTATGGTGCAGATGTATGGGGTTTCAGGGTTCCGAGCCACAGCCCTGGGATGGAGCGTGTCTGGGTCGGCGTTGGGACTGCCAGAGGCAGCGAAGTTGGAAGCGCCACCTGCATCAGCAAAAAAATGAAACGTTGAAGTATATTGCTTTTTTTTACAGGTGAGACATAAATTTGAACTAATATTTTTCGAGGTTTCAGCTAAAAATAAAGCACTTTTTTTTTTTAAATCCTTACAGGAGCAAAATATAACTTCTCCTCTTACAGGAGTTAGCAATGCTTACGGGAGCTATGGGAGCTACAGGAGGTCCCTAGAAATTCTCAAATTTTTTGCTGATGTGGACCGCTACCTTCCATATCTCTTCCTGGGCCCACGCTAGCCATTGCTCCAGGGCCGCGACCCGGATCTGGTGGTCTTGGGCCCATTCTTCCACGTTTTTCTGGAATATTGTGAGCCTGGGGTGTAGGAGTATACGGCAGGGGAGGTAAATCGAGAAGAAGTAGAGGTAGGTAGAAGAGTCAGGTTTCTTTTCGATATTCACTGTGGAATAATCTAAGGTTTGTTGTTCGGGGTGGTTGGTGTTCGTGTGGGTCTGATGTTGAGCTTTTCTTGCTGCGCTGGGAGCTCGGATATATATGGCGTGGAAGATAGTCAGGTGATCACTCTTCGGGCGCTGCTGGGGGGCAGGCATCCGGGTGTGAGTTCGTGCGAGGGGCGAGAGGCCCGTTTGCACAGATCCCTTCTGTGCGAGTCATATCCGTTGCCAAGCGGAGGGGGACGCGTACGCTCACCACCATAAGAGGGGGCGTGGGTAGTTTCCTGGAGCTGATTGGCGCTGGTCGGTGATAGCGACAAAGGTGCATAGGTAGTCGGCTGTTTTCATGCAGAGGGATGTGGGGACCGCGTATTGGTGCACAGGGGAAGATCTGTCGGATAATACCTCAGTGCACATGTGTTCTGCAATCTTGCCCTCCTTGCAACTCCGGAGTTAAGATAGCGTACGTCCGTTACGGCCGTAGTCCTTAACCCCGTACCTTTATCTCCCGCCTAGACTCTCTTGGCCCTGCACATACGTCATGCCCACGTAGGGCGTGCTATGACTCGTGAGGGTGTGGGTTTGTCAGAGATCGCGCTCGTGGCTGTTTTGTCCGTGGCAACTGTGTACGGTGCCCTGCCCGCACCAGCCCCTCACCGGAGTACACTGCAGACCCCCTTGCGGCTATCCAACGCACTTGTGCCGTGCGCTTGACTATGTAGTCGTCGTTCTCGGCCCGAGTGTTACGCTGACTTCCCGACACGTGACTTATGTACCATATACTCCTATTGTCATCCCCGATCTACCAGGGTGTGACAAATATGGCCAGGTACTGGTTTTGGGCAGTGTTGGCTTCGGAGAGGAAGGCAAGGGCATTGTTCAAGTGGGCCAGCTGAGTGCCCTGGTGTGTCTGGCGGAGATACATATCGTTCATTCGTTCGATGATTTCCTGCGAGATATCTCGAGCAAAGTTCTGGTACGTGATGGCAGCGGCTACCAACCCGTTCCACACCCAGCTTTCCACGATGTTTTCCTACTTTCGGATTCGATCGTAGGTGTACTCGGTTCCTTGGGGTAGGTTCATATAGGTCCTCTTGATATTCCAGATCCACCGGTTCGTTCGGTCCAAAGTGGATCAGCTTAATTCCCACAACTGCTGGAGATCCGCTTCGGTGTGTTCTTGTTGGTGGACCAGAGACCTGGGTTTTTAATCTCCACTACTTCGTCCATAGATTCCGTGCCATTCGTGATTTGTCGGATGTTTTGGCGTGCCTCGAGGCGCAGCAGGTTGAAATTGGAGGAGGTTGAAATTTTTAATATTCGTCTAGGTGGTCAAAGCTATGGATTGAATAGTCGTAGTCACTGAATTTATAGTCGAAGAGGTCTCAGAAGGTGTATCTGTCCCAGTCCACTGTTTGATGTAGGAGTGCATTTTCCCACCACTCGATTATCGGGAAAAAAAATATTTGTGTTGGGTGCATTGGCACGCACCCAACGCACCCAACGCACTCAATGCACTCAACGAGAACCTTTCACTATGCATGACAATTTTTAGTGATTTTACCTATTAACGAAAAATGAACGCTGTTTTCCCTATCGACAGATGCCATACGACGTGGCTTGTACTGTTGACATGCTATTCCGTTGGCAATGAGAAGTCCTTCCTATGCAAATTCCGGTCACCTATCGACACAGCCTACCATATTGAGGCACTTTTTCCTTGCAACGATTGCGACTCCTATAGACGTCACTAAACCTATCCAATTGGCTCTCCATTGCCAACGAGAAGTCCTCCTTATCCAATTTCTCATCACCTATTAATTGAGTCATCCATGCCCAGGTAGCCTTTGCTAGCAACGAACGCTTCTACTGTAGGCGTACGCGATTCCTCTCAATGGGCTTTTCCTTTGCCAACGAAGATTCGATAAAGAAATTCCAATGGTTTACACAGTCCTTCCTACCTAATTTCCCGTCGCCTACCAACGCAGGCCTTCCTACCAATGTAGCTTTCCTTTGAAAGCGTAAACGGTACTCGTAGTGTGGCATCATCGATATCACTTGTACCAATAGATACTTCTGTTCAATTAAGTATTTCCAACCCTGGTCTGTTCTATTCAAAAGAATTCTATAGCGTGCATTTGACCATCCCCATCAGAAACATCCACCTCAGAAAGCATATTGTTCATATCTAACTCGTCCCCACCATCGTCCGCACCATCGTCCCCACCTGTTACACCTGAGGAAATCACGGGTCGGTACGTATCCTTAGAGAAGTACGTACCAGAGAAAGATAGGCAGCGGTAGTTAGCTATTTCTGGAAAGATCGGCTCAGAGAGTCTAGGCGGGAGATAAGGGAACGGAGTTTAGGCTTACGGCCAAGACCGGTCGTAAGAGTGTTAAACTCTGGGATGAGGGATTTGATTGCACACGAAACGGAGACTGACTAGACTTGCGCAGGCTCCCGAAAGGAGCTGCCACGTCACCCGAAAGGTGTACGTGAAAAAGAGTCTAGGCGCAGCGACTCCACCTCGGTGCATAAAGAACTCATCTCTCTTATCTAGACCCCGGCCAGGACCAATGAGTTGCCCACGGGGTCGAAAACCTCGGAGGAATAGTTAGCCCGAGTCATCAGATCTCACGACGCCGCAAAAAGATATATAACCTGGCTCTTCTCTCCCGAAAGAAAGAGGAGACAGACCGAACACTACCACCGAAACCCACACACAAGATCTAAGATTATTCCATTGTGAATTATCGAAAGTAGCCTGATTACCTTTGATTCTACCCACACTCCGGTTACAAGACAACCCCAGTGTCACACTATAATCTTGATCTCAAATCACCTTACTTTCATGACGAACTTTGACGACACCTACTTTGAAGACCACCTCTACCTCCTCGAGCTATCCACCTTCTTGGAACCTAAGTCTCAGTACTCCTTCGACTATACGTTCCAATCAATCGATAGCGAATTAGCCGGCTACGAACAGTGGGATACATTCAGCGACGGACCTATCCCTACGCCCTACCTCGAAGGCGACCACGACCCCTGGAACTGGTATACGCAATACTGGTTCAACTGCGCGCACAACCATACGAACGCCGAATTCACAGAGAACGAGCTCCGAGATCTCTGTGACTACTACTTCACCGACGACGAAACCATTCACACCGGAGATTTCCTTGACGACTATTAAGCCATGACGACCTCCTCGGACTTCAATATGCTCAGGCTTGAGGCCCCACGGGACCTGCTCCAAATCACCGACGGAGCCGCGGGACCGGAACCAGCGGTAGAAATAGCCAATCCGACAGTCTGGGTTAGAACCCTTGTACGCCAGCAACGGCAGGCCGAACGCGACTTACAACGGCTTACGGAACTGTGCGGGGACGCCTACGATAAGACGGAATGGCGAACAAGGGAGATCGAGGAGGCCTACCAGACCCTAGCAGAAGGAACTAGGTACGTATATGACCGAACCACTGCTAACGAGAAAATAGCGGAAGAATGGATACGCAGCGAGCTGGCAAGCGCAGCAAATGCGTACCAATCCCTGGCCACGAACGTTTGGCAAGCCATCCTCGAGCGCACCAACGAAGCCAACGATCGGCAAATATGTCAAGCCACTCAGCTGGCTCGAGTAAATGACGCCCTGTCCTTACTGGCAGAGGCCAACACAGCCCGGAACCAGCATCTGGCCAACTTCCAGGGCAACGTAGAATTATGGGCGGCAGAACACCAGAATCGGGTAGCCACCCTGGAAAACCAACTCCAGGAAGCAAGAGCCGAAATCCAACGCATTGCGACCCGAATCCCGTTACCCACAACACCACCAGTGCCAACAGCACCTCCGGCATGGAGAAGCCCGGTAAGGCAGATCAGCACCAGCGCCCCATCAGCCCACTCGGAACCAGTGCTAGGGAGCCCACTACGTCTAAACCCGGGACCAACGCTCCGACGACAGAGACCCCCAGAGGTACCCACGACGCCCGAGATGAGGCAGCGGCTGGAACAGCTCAGGCGCCACGTATCCCCAAGGCCACCAACCTTTGGGCCGGTGACGGGACAAGGAGGGAGCCCCCCCTCTACACCACCTGGATCCGCAGCCGGACCTCCGTCGGGCCCCCCCTCGGAACCACCCCGACTGCCTTTCCGGCGGCCCCGCTTGCCGTCGCCACCTAGGAACCCCGCGCCCACGATTACCACGCGCGACCTAGTACAACTGGTGGCGGAAGGAGTAACAAGGGCCACCCAGGTTGCTACGGCCGAGCCAAATCGAATCCGAACCTCCCGCCTGAAAATGGAAAACCCCGAGACGTTCGATGGCAAACCAACGACCCCCTTCTACAACTGGTGGAAAACGGTAACAAAATACCTGAGTTTCTATCCTGAAACCTCCGACCAACAAAAAATCGTCTGGGTAGGAACGCTCCTCACCAGTACTGCCAAGGCATGGGACCTGCACCGATACGATACGATGGGTGAGAGCGATACCTGGGCAAATTACTCCGCAGCCATCCGAACCGAATACTTTGACTCCCACGAGGCAGCTGGCGCCCAACTCAAGTTGAGCCAGCTTAGGGATAGCGGAGACATTCGGGCCCATATGACCGAGTTCCGAGTGCTCAACAACCTCACTCGAGCCACGGGGGAAAGTCTACAAGAGAAAATTGACCTGGCAATGCCCGAGGCAGTGATCGACATGCGGTTCGCTCACTACCTGAGGGAGTTCGCGGACGATGAGGGGTTCCTACACGCCACCTACCAGGCGGCACTCCAAGTCGAAAGAAAGAAGGCCCTGAAACAGGCAAAGGAACAGATGAAGGGACACACGGCCGCCACCGTTACCGGCAGAACGGACAAAAGGGAGGATAGGAAAAGCGACACCAAAACGAACACCAGGCCAAAGGAAACCGACCAACGGGGGAACCTCTCCAACACAAAAACCCCCTGGTTCGGGAGAAAAGACACGTGGAGCACGCAGGATGAAGCCATGAAAGGCATGCCCAACGCAGAAAAAGAGGAATACCGTCAGGACTGGGACAACTGCTGGCGCTGCGGAAGAGGAGGCCACAAAACCTTCGAGTGCCTGTCCTTCCAGACTCGCAGAGGAACAAAGTTACCACCTGCGCCCTGGAAAACAGTGGTGGTATCCGCCCCGGCCGGAAAACGGGGAAGGGAGGAGGATAAGGAGGAACCCACAGCCAAACAACAAAAAATAGCGGCTGTGGAAACAATGGAGGTCGACACGATGCCCATGTGGGAAAGTGACGACTCGGATTTTTGAGAGGCCCAGCGACGCCGCAACTGAAGGCCTTCCCAATCACATGTGGTGTATCCCGGAAAAGACCAAGTGGAGAATCAAGCACTGAGATCCCACCCAAGAAACCTAGGATCACCCGCGGCACCCGACCAATAATACAGATGGTCATACACGAAGGAGGAAGACAACACCCCGTCAAGGTGCTCCTGGATACCGGCTGCTCCATAGCCCTAATCAACCAGGACACAGCAAAAAGGCTCCAAATTCCTCTTCAAAAACATTGAAGGGAAAAAATCATAGAGAACTTCGTCGGGCAAAAAGTACAGGGAGCCGGAACTCACCGTACGAATCCGATGCTGTTGCAACACCGCCGCCACTTCTCATCGGAAGTTTTTGAAGTCTCTCCGATGGACAACGAGGTCGACATATTCCTATCCTACGACTGGATCGTCTGACACCCCCCTCAAGGGCAATGGGACTCCGCGGCAGTGCAATTTGCCAGCCCAAACTGCTGAGCAGAATGCACAAAACACGAGACGGCGGAGTTCTCCTTGACATGGGACGAGGACGTATGCCTTGACACAACCGCTTGCGTCATTGGCTACGTCTCCGGGGTGAGCTCCGAGGACCCGCTGGAACAGGTGCCGATGGAATTTCGCCAATACCTAGGCGTAATGGGTAAAGAGTTAGCAGATGCACTGCCCGAACATCGCTCCTACGACTGCAAGATCGACCTCAAGGAAGGAAGCACGGCACCCTGGGGACCCATTTACCCCCTCTCCGAAATAGAACTACAAACTCTCAGAGAATGGCTGAAAGAAATGGAGAAGACAGGGAAAATCCGGAGGTTGACGTCGCAAGCAGGGGCTCCAATCCTGTTCGTTCCAAAGCCAAATGGTCGGGGGCTTCGACTATGTGTGGACTACCGAGGCCTGAACAGCATCACAATCCCCAACCAATACCCGCTCCCGCTCATGCAGGAGCTCCAAGATCGAGTTCAAGGAGCACAGTGGTTCACCAAGATGGATCTTAAAAACGGGTTCAACCTCATCCGAATAAGGGAGGGAGATGAATGGAAAACCACGTTTCGAACCCGCTACGACCTGTACGAATTCCAGGTAATGCCGTTCGGCCTCACCAACGCACCATCGACCTTCCAGGATATGATGAATCATGTGCTCTCCGACCTATTGGATGTGGGAGTATTGGCTTACATGGACGATATTCTGGTATACGCCGTCACCAAATCCGAACACGACCATCTTGTGAAGGAAGTACTACGGCGGCTACAGGACAAGGAACTAGCAGTGTCCCCTGAGAAATGCGTCTGGAGAGCTCAGGAGGTGGAATTTCTGGGCTATGTCATTGGGAAAGAAGGAATCAAGATGTCGAATGACAAAGTTCAGGCAGTCCTAAGCTGGAAAATTCCGAAATCCTTAACGGAAGTACAATCATTCCTGGGATTTGCTAACTTCTATCGACACTTCATCCAAGATTACTCCAAGGTCGCCCGACCGCTCACGGAATTGACCAAAAAAACCGAGAAATGGGAATGGAACGACAAAGCGGGACGTGCATTCGAGGAACTAAAGCAGAGATTCACGTCAGCCCCGATATTGGCCCACTTCGACGCCCAGAAACCAGTAATAATCGAAACCGACGCCTCCGACTTTGCCATTGGAGCAGTACTCTCGCAACGAGACGACGAAGTAAGGCTGCACCCGGTGGCCTTCCATTCCAGAAAGTTCCAGCCAGCGGAAATAAATTACGAAGTCCACGACAAGGAACTCCTGGCAGTCGTCGACGCCTTTAAACACTGGAGACGCTATTGCGAAGGGGCCGCCCACCAAGTGCAAGTACTCTCCGATCACCAGAACCTGGAATACTTCATGACGACCAAGGTACTTAACCGACGACAAGCCCGGTGGGCCCAGGAGTTAGCGGGAATCGATTTCAGAATCTACTACCGACTAGGCACGCAAAATGGCAAACCCGATGCGCTATCCAGGCGTTCGGAGTACCGCCCCGAAAAGGGGGGATAGAAAACCAGCCAATTACGGCGGTTTTGCAAAAAAAACACCTAGCGAACAGAAAAAACCAGTCGTTCATCTGCTCCTCAGCAAGACTTGCATCACTCCCGAGGAAGAAATGGAAGGAGGAATTCCTGGCAAAGGTAAAAAAGGAAGGAAAAAAGGATGAGGAGTACAAGCGAACGATGGAACAGGAAGCGGCGTCAGAAGGACTGGCGCCGGAGGACCAAAAGGCCAAGGATATAAAAAAGGAAAATGGGGTGCGATACAAAAGGGGCTTGCTCTGGGTACCCCAGGGGCTAATACAGCGGATACTGGAATCCGAACACGACACCAAGGTAGCGGGGCACATGGGTCAAGACAAGACCATCGAACTTATACGACGGAACTTCTGGTGGCCCAAAATGAACGAGCGGATAATCGACTTTGTCCGAAGTTGCCCGGAGTGCCAGCGGAATAAGGCATCCCGGCACCAACCTTACGGACTGTCCGCACCACTAGAACTCTCATACGCTCCGTGGCAGTCGATCGCGATGGATTTCATCACGGAGCTACCCTGCTCGGAAGGCTGCGACCAGCTATGGGTGGTCATAGACAGGTTCACCAAAATGGCGCATTTCATCCCATTGAAAGGGAAAACGGTGGCAGATCTAACTAATATATTCGCCCGGGAAATCTGGAGGTTCCATGGACTCCCCACGGATATAGTATCGGACCGAGACTCACGCTTCACATCAGAAACATGGAAGGGATTCCTGCAACTTCTTGGGATACGACCACGTATGTCCACTGCATTCCACCCCCAGACTGATGGACAAACGGAGCGGCTCAATCAAACAATCGAGGCGTACCTCCGGGCCTTTGTCGCAAAAGAACAGGATGACTGGGTCTCCGTATTACCAATGGCCGAATTCACCTACAACAATTCAGTCACGATAGGAAACGGGATGACACCGTTCTTTGTGAATTACGGTTTCCACCCAGCAACCATCAACCCCCCTATCGAAGAACCCTTGAACCCAGCAATCACAGTCTACGCTCACTGGATGCAAATGGTACATGAGGACTCACGACAAGGATTGGAGGATGCGCAGGAACGAATGCGCCGATACTCCGACCCGGTCCGAAAGGAACCTCCGGCATACCAAGTAGGAGACTTGGTAATGCTCAACGGATGGAATATCAAAACCCGTCGACCAACAAAGAAACTGGACCACAAAAACCATGGCCCTTTTCAAATCGAGAAAATGGTCTCCCCGCTCGCCGCCCGCCTCACGCTGCCCCGAAAGTGGAAAATCCATAATGTCTTCCACGTGTCGCTGCTCGAGCCATATCGGACCAGCGAACATCGGGCACCCCCGGATCCTTCCAAGGTATTAAGGGAAGCGGACGACATCGAACAAAGCAAAGAATACGACGTGGAGGAGGTCATGTCGTCAGTCGAGCGCGGCCGAGGGAATAACAAACGGATTCTCTACCTGGTCCGATGGCTTGACTATCCGGAGCGCAAGGTGTGAGACTGGAGTCCGGCGGGCACTAGAGTCACGGTAGAGACGAGTGTATGCGTAACCAAATCCGAGTAGTCAGGTTCTCTCGTCAATTCACAACAGAATAATCTCAAGGGGTTCGGTTCGGT
>Ga0307508_10002420_pt1 | contig 19681 bp, 22 predicted proteins | sample 9_EM_MG_FD_203089 | JGI IMG/M metagenome (GOLD analysis project Ga0307508, IMG submission 203089) | Populus trichocarpa ectomycorrhiza microbial communities from riparian zone in the Pacific Northwest, United States - 9_EM | ecosystem: Host-associated > Plants > Roots > Unclassified | place... | reverse complement strand
CGATCCTGCATTCCCGAATCCTTCCGTGGCGTTACGTTCCCCCACCTCCGTGGTCCGGCGCGGCGACATGTGGTTCGGCATGTGATCCGGCGTGGTCCGGCGGCATGTGATTCGGGCGCCGTGACACAGTGGCACACACCTAATGGTTAGTCGGAGTTGTGATGCGCACTCGGTGATACCGGAGCTGTCGCACACACTCGAGGATGGGGCTGTGGTGCCTACTCAGTGATGCCGGAGCAGTTGCACTTGCCTACTGGTTACTTGGAGTTGTGGTGCACTCTTGGTGATAATGGAGCTGTCACATGCACTCGAGGTTGAGGCTGTGGTGCGCTCTCGGCGTTTGCGGAGCAGTGGCATGTGCCTATTGTTGTTATGGCCGACATATGTGCTCAGTAGAGCTGCTGTGCACGCCTATTGTTGTGCCGTTGTATGCACTCGCTGGAGCTGCTGTGCACGCCTATTGTTATGGTCATCACACGTACTCGGTGGAGCTGCTGTGCATGCCTATTGTTGTGGCCACTGTATGCACTCGGTGGAGCTGCTGTGCACGCCCATTGTTGACGATTGACAGACCATCCAAAGCACCAGCCTGAGAATCAGCCTGGTATCCAGGGGAAGCTCCTGGTGAATCAGGTGGCAGTTGGTTAACAGTTTTTCTTTCCCTCTCCTTACTTTCCTTGGAGGATGCACTCTTTCTCCTACGTCCATGGTTTTCCCTGCGGGTGATTTTACACGGTTACTAGTTTTTATGAGGCATCCGAGGACTTGGGGTTTCACTCTCACATCTCTTTTTTCACAGTCATTCTCTGCTGCTCTTCCATACGAGGGGAAGTATCAGATATATGGGTCGAGAGCCAGCCTAGGCCTGTCGACGCCGTGGCACTCAGTTGCGTCCGGAATTCATAAGGTGGCTGAGATGACAACTCACCACTGGTGACACGGCAAATCGCCACCAGCGACATCCAGACCGGAGGTAGCAAGCTGATGCCCAGGGTATCTGGGCGAGTCGGTGATGGGTAATAGGCTTGCTTAAGCATGTATATATAGAGAGTGGTCATCTCGCTATGGTAAAAATATCAAGCAACGGAGTTCCTACACACCCTATCACTCGATTATTTTGACACAGCAAATGGGTCCTTACAATCAAGATGACCATGGAAGAAGCAATTGACAAGTACAAGGCACGTTTGGTAGCCCGAGGTTTCTCTCAAGATCCTGACGATTATGGAGAAATCAGCTCACCAGTAATCAATACTGTAGCAGTCCGGTATACTCTGAAATTTAAAGCCATTAACGACCTTGAGATTGCAGTCCTGGATGTTCCAACTGCATACCTTGGTGCTACGCTTCACTAAGAGGTCTACATGAGACTGCCACATGCTGATTGGTCATCGTTGGGATATGTGAAGGCCTGTCCGATTGTCTGACTTAAGAAGTCAGTTCCTGGACTGAAGCAGTCTGGCTGCTGTTGGTTTGATGACATCTCCAGCTATATTGGCACTATGCTAAAAATGCGCCAATCGATCAGCACCCTTGCCCTAATTTATTCCATTAAGCTCCTGCTCAACCTCTATGTTGATGATCTTCTGATAGTTGGAAAAGAAGCCGAATTGCGAAGCATTGTTGATACCCTCCCTGAGAAGTTTCAGACGAAAGGTGCAATCTGTGGTGACAAATTTTCCTATCTTGGATTATGAGTTACGTGAAACCAGGAGCAAAAGCAGATTCGAATCGACCAGCGAGGCTATCTGCAGAAGGTATTGGAGAAGTTTGAGATGCATACCTACAAAGGAAGAGTGATGCCTCTGGAACCGAAGCCAGTACCACATGGCAAAAATGAGGAGGCCATGGATCAAAATCTGTACCATCAAGCAGTGGGATGCATCTTATATGCACTGCTCTGGAAGCTGCCCTGACTTCGCATACACTATTGGTGTTCTTGTTACACCCGAAATACCTCGAGTATGTAGCTAAGCTAGAGGGGAGTACGTAAGGATGACGGAATGCACTCAGAGAGTCTAGGCGGGAGATAAGAAGCCGGAGTTAGCTTATGGCCGAGAAGATCAGTCGTAAGAAGAGAAACTCTGAGATGAGGGGTCAAAAGTGCAAACGAGTGAAGGAGAAACTTGGGAGATACTGGTTGGGCTCCTTACGGAGGGGTCTCGTACGAGAGATCCGAGTCCTTACGGAGGAACACATACGAAGAGGTCTGGGCCCTGCGGGGGAGGCCACGTACGAGTCTGGAGCAAGAAAGTTCCCCGCTCAGCTGCATGAAGAGCTCATCTCCCTTATCTACACCCGGCCAGGACCAATGAGTCACCCACAAGGTCCATGCACCTCGGGGGAATCCAAATCCGAGTCACCGCCTCTAACGCCAGCGTCACTCAGGTATAAGACTGAGGTTTTCCACCCCGACGGAAGGAAAAAATCAGCACGAACATCCTCACCTACACTACCACCGAAACACACACACAAGATCGAAGATTATTCCGTTGTGAATTATCGAAAGTAGCCTGATTACCTTTGATTCTACCTGCACTCCGGTTACGATACAACCCCAGTGTCACACTATAATCTTGATCTCAAAATCACCCTACTTTCATGACCTATTTCGAAGACCACCTCTATCTACTCGAACTATCTATCCTCTTGGAATCTAAGTCTCAATACTCCTTCGACTACATGTTCCAATCAATCGATAGCGAGTTAGCCAACTACGAACTGTGGGACACATTCAGCAACGGCCCTATCCCTACTCCCTACCAAGAAGGAGACCACGGGCCCTGGAACTGGTATACGCAATACTGGCTCAACTGTGCCTACAACCACGAGAACGCCGAGTTCACAGAAAACGAGCTCTGGGAGTTCTGTGACTACTACTTCACCAACGACGAAACTATCTACACAGGACATTTCCTTGACCTATATTAAAGAAATGTCTACCTCGTCCGACTATAAGATGAACCGGTTGGAGGCGCCCCGGGGGCTGCTCCAGATCACCAACGACGAAGAACCTCAGGAGGAAACCTTGGAAATCGCCAACCCGGTCGGGTGGATGCGGGCAATGGCCAACCACCAGCAGCAGGCCGAGCAAGACCTACGCCAGTTAATGGATGTCTGCGGCAACACGTTGGACGATATGGACCGATGCATCAGGCGGATTGAAGCTGCCTACAACTGACTGGCACAGGGAGCCCAATACCCCTACGAGCAGATGGAAGCCAAGGAACAGATCTCAGGAGACTGGGTAAGGAACGAGCTTATGGTATCCGCTAACGCATACCAGGCATTTACCAGACAGGTCTGGGAAGCTATCATTGAGCACTCCAAGACGAGTGATTTACATCGGGTACACGAGGCGACACAAGTAGCCCGAATGCACGACGCAGTAGCTTTCCTGTCGGAAGCAAACCTGGCCAGAAACGTCCACCTGATGGAATTCCAAGGTAACGTGGAAAAATGGGCTGCTGACCACCAAAAGAAGGTAGAAACGCTCGAGCAACAGCGAAACGAGGACCGAGATCGAATGGCCAGCCTGGAGCAACGGCTGGCCAGAGCACAGGACGAATTGTTGCGGGTAGCAACTACAGTTCCCCTGCCCGCAACACCGGCCGGACGGACCCGGCCCACTCCAAGCCCAGGGGCACCGCCGACCCGACTGGTGCTGGGGAGCCCCTTACTCGGAGGAACCCAACAACGACGACAAAGGCCCCTGGCAGTCCCGGCTACGGACCCGCCGCACGGACCCCAAGGCACAGGAGGGGCAGGAAGAGGTGGACCCCCACCGAGACCTCCGCGAAGGGGAGCATCGCCCTTGCCTTCGCCCCCTCCTAGCGAGGATGACAACAACCTGTACGAACGGAACCTTCCGACAGGAAGGCCCCCACTGGGAACCAGGGAACCTACCCAGGGCCAGCTGGCAACCATGCTTACGCCGGGGGAAATAGCCCTGCTAGTGGGGGCTGGAATCGCGGCAGCGCGAACCGTCGAACAGCCGGAGAGAGAAGCCTGGGTACACATCTCAAGGCTCAAGATGGAAAATCCCAAAAAATTCGACGGAAAAAGCTCATCCACCTTCAACCAATGGTGGGAATCGGTCAAAATGTATCTGGGATTCTACCCGGAAACTGTCGACCGCCAGAAAATCGCCTGGGTCGGAACCCGTCTTACCGACACCGCCCTGGTATGGCACCTTCACCGGTACCGAGAACTGGGGGAAAACGACATCTGGGTTAACTACTCCGCGGCTATCCGAACGGAGTATCGAAACGAACGGGAGGCGGCGGACGCCCCACTCAAGTTAGGACAGCTCAAGTACCAAGGGTCCATCCGCGCCTACCTAACAGAGTTTTGAGTGCTCAATAACTTCGCGCGTGCCACTGGTGAAGCACTAAGAGAGAAAGTGGACCTGGCCATGCCCGACGCGGTACTGGACATGCGATTCGCCCACTACCTCGAGGACTTCGCCGACGACAAGGGCTTCCTACAGGCCACCCACCAAGCCGGCCTACAGGTGGAAAAGAAAAAGGCGCTCAGGGCAGCCAAGGAGGCGATGCGAAGTGGGGCAGCACCCAACAAGGACGGCACGAGAAACGACCATCCTAAGGAACACGGGAAGAAGAACGACACACGACCAAGTCCCAAGGAAGGAACCCCGCAACCCAGGTCAAACAACACCAGGCCACCGAAAAAGGGCTCCTGGCCGTCGCAAGATGCGGCCCTCAAAGGGGTACCAAGCAAGGAGGCAGAAGAATACCGGAAAAGCCGGGAAGACTGCTGGCGATGCGGCCGACCAGGCCACAGGACCTACGACTGCTTCTCCTTCCAGACGGTAGAGGGAACTGCCATGCCACCGGCACCGTGGAAGGTCACAGCCGTAGAAACGACGAAACGGAAAAGTGAAGACGAGTCAGAGGAACCCCCGGTGGCAAAACAGCAGAAGGTGGCAGCGGTGGAGGAAATGGCCACGGATCTACTGCTTTGGGCCGATTTGGAGGACTCGGATTTTTGAGAAACTCCGCCCTGCCGCGAGTCGGAGTAAAACACCTTGTATGCAGCACCTCGAAAAGGGAAGAGCCGGGCCTGGAAGACTTGGCAGCAAGGAAGAAAAGAAAGAAGAACGATCAACCAATAATCTCCATGATGCTCCACGGGAATAAAACCCAGCACCCGGTAAAGGCACTGCTAGACACAGGGTACTCAGTCGCCCTGATCAACTAACAAACGATTGAGCGACTAGGAATTCAGACCAAAACGCACAAAAACCCTCGAACCATCGAGAATTTCACCGGGGAAGTTGTCGAAGGAGCCGGGCAGAGCTACACGGGGATAATACGTCTGCAACACCAGAAGCACTTCTCAATGGAAACCTTCGAAGTGACTCCAATGGAAGCAGCTATTGACATCTTCCTTCTGTTTAGTTGGATAGAGCAACACCCGCCGCAGGGGACTTGGACAAACGAAGAAGTACGGTTCAACAGCGCGGAATGCATGAGGAAATGCACCTGGCACGAAACGGGGCCCTTCTCCCTAACCTGGGACGAATCAATCGCAACCAATCCCAACGCTCGAGTTATCGGATACGTATCGGCAGTAAGGGAGGAAGACCCTTTAAAAGCCGTTCCAATAGAATTCCGTCAGTACCTTGGAATCATGGGAAAAGAGGCGGCAGATGCCCTCCCAGAACACCGACCCTACGACTGCAAAATCGATCTCCAGGAAGGAAGCACAGTGCCATGGAGGCCCATCTACCCCCTCTCAGAAGAAGAACTCTGGACCCTGAGAGAATGGCTGACAGAAATGGAAAAGACAGGGAAAATCAAGCGCTCCACATCCCCAGCCGGCTCACCAATCCTCTTGGTGCCAAAACCACATGGACGATGACTACGCCTATGTGTATACTACCGAGCCCTAAATCGGATCACGATCCCGAATCGGTACCCACTACCTCTCATGCAGGAGCTGCAGGATCGGGTCCGAGGGGCGCAATGGTTCGCGAAGATGGACGTCAAAAATGGATTTCACCTAATCCGAATCCGCGAAGGGGACAAATGGAAAACAGCGTTCAGAACCCGATACGGGCTTTTCGAATTCCAAGTTATGCCGTTCGAACTTACCAACGCCCCCTCCACCTTCCAAGACATGATGAACCACATCTTTTCCAACATGCTCAACATGGGAACATTGGCATACATGGACGACATACTGGTCTACGCCAACAGGGAAGAAAAGCATGACGAAACGGTCAGGAAAGTCCTAAAACGCCTACAAAACAATGGTCTGGCCGTCTCGCCCGAAAAGTGTGTATGGAAGACCCAGGAAGTGGAATTTCTAGGCTATATTATCGGAAGGAACGGGATAAGAATGTCGGAAGAAAAAGTGGAGGCAATACTCAGCTGGAAAATGCCGGAATCCCTGACAGAAACGCAATCATTTTTGGGGTTCGCCAACTTCTACAGACGTTTTATCCAGGACTACTTCTGAGTGGCGAGACCACTTACAGAGCTGACCAAGAAAGACAGAGAGTGGAACTGGAATGCGGAAGCAGATGCAGCCTTCTCAGAACAAAAAAAACGATTCACTATGGCCCCAATTCTAGCACACTTCGAACCCGCAAAAGAAGTGATCATCGAAACCGACGCATCGGACGTTGCGATAGGAGCAATACTATCGCAGCGAGACGAGGAGAGACGCCTACGCCCGGTGGCATTCCACTCCAGGAAGTTCCAACCCGCGGAAAATAACTACGAAATCCACGACAAGGAACTCCTGGCGGTAGTGGATGCCTTCAAACACTGGCGACGATACTGTGAAGGCGCAACCCACCAGGTCCAGGTCTATTCAGATCATCAGAACTTGGAATACTTTACGACAACCAAAGCATTAAACCGACGGCAAGCAAGATGGGCACAAGAGCTGGCTGGCATTAACTTCCGAATCTACTACCGACCAGGCACTCAGAACGGAAAACCAGATGCACTATCGAGGCGTTCGGAGTACCGCCCTCAGAAGGGGGGGGGTAGAAAAACAGCCGATAACCACGGTTTTGGGAAAAAATCACTTCGAGGAATGACTAACGCGGTCGTTCATTTGCTCCTCAGCACCGCTGGCATCACTCCCGGAAAGAAGGTGGACAGAGGGATTCCTGGCAAATGTCAGGGAAGAAGGGAAAAAGGACGAAGCCTATGAACAGGCAAGGAAACAGCAAGCGGCAACGGAAGACCTGTTGCCGAAGGACCGAAAGGTCAAGGAAGTGAGCTGCGAAAACGACTTACTGTACAGACGGAACCTGCTCTGGGTACCAAAGGGACTGGTGCAGAGGATTATGGAATCGGAACATGATACAAAGGTAGCCGGACACATGGGACAGGACAAGACCATCGAGCTAATCCGACGAAACTTCTGGTGGCCAAAAATGAATGAACGAATCATCAACTTTGTCAGAAGCTGCCCAGAATGCCAGCAGAATAAAGTGTCCCGACACCAACCCTACGGGCTGTCCTCCCTGCTAGAGTTGCCCTACGCCCCATGGCAATCCATAGCAATGGACTTCATTACGGAACTCCCAGCCTCGGAAGGCCACAACCAGCTATGGGTGATCATCGACCGATTCACCAAGATGGCACACTTTCTCCCCTTGAGAATGGAGGGGAAAGACAGGGCAGATCTGGCCGTCATCTTTGCCCGAGAGCTATGGAAGTATCACAGCCTCCCCGCTGATATCGTGTCAGACTGCGACTCCAGGTTTACCTCGGAAACCTGGAAGGAGTTCCTACGACTCTCGGGAATCCGGCCCCAAATGTCAACCGGGTTCCATCCGCAGACCGACGGACAGACGGAACGGCTCAACCAGACGATTGAAGCCTACCTATGAGCGTTTGTCAGCAAGGAACAGGACGACTGGGTACGCCTGCTGCCGATGGCCAAGTTCGTCTACAACAACTCGACCACCACGGGCAATGGTATGTCTCCGTTTTACGCTAACTATAGCTTCCACCCAGCAGCCATGGACCCTGCGTCAACGGAACCTCTGAACCCAGCGAGCCAAGTCTATGCCCACTGGATGCACGCCATGCACGATGAATCCCGGAAAGGGCTGGATGACGCACAGGAGCGAATGCGCCGATACACCGACCCGGCGCAAAAGGAAGCCCCGGCATACTAAGTAGGAGACTTGGTGATGCTCAACAGGCGCAACATCAAAACGCGCTGCCCCTCGAAGAAACTGGACCGCAAGAATCACGGTCCCTTCCAAATCGAGAAAATCGTCTCCCCCCTAGCCGTCCGCCTCATGCTGCCTTGGAAATGGAAGATCCACAACGTCTTCCACATCTCGCTGCTAGAACCCTACCGAACTAGCGAGCACCGAGTACCACCGGACCCGTCAAAGGTGCTCCGAGAGGCTGACGACATTGAACAGTCGGAGGAATACGATGTCTACGAAGTTATGTCCTCGGTTGAACGCAGCCGGAAAAACAACAAAAGGATCCTATACCTCGTCAAGTGGCTCGACTATCCGGAATGCAAGGACTGGACGGAAGAACCATTCGACAACTTCTCAGTAGGTGGCTTGGAGAAACTCCGAGAATTTCATCGACGAAATCCAGGCGTGCCGAGGGACTACCGGCTCACCGACGCCTAGACGGGATGTCCATAAAAGGGCCCGACGAAGCACGAGCAGTAGTAGTGATGAAGGGGTTGGAGGACTTCATCTTACGCACACCTATGACACCCGGTTGACCAACTTTCGGGATAAGGAACCGGTGGTTCGGATCCAGGGCCACAGGTGCACCCCGCCCCCGCCAGCGCGGGCACTCCTCGGCATGCCCACAGGAGGCCACTACCCTGATCCCAGTTACCAGCACGAAGGGCACCATAGGCTCTCCCCGCACACCAAGAGCTTGGTTCGAATTGACCCCGGAACTGAAATCCGCAACGAGGAACAACCCGAAGAAAAACCCGCTTCTCGGGCACCGATCCCACAGTGCAACAAAGCCACTGACCCGGCGCCCGGCGAAGAGTGCACGCGACCGAAACCGTTGAGAGTTAAGGAAAACCATTCAGAACAGACGTATCAACCTCTTGGTGACCGACTCGGACCAGAGGAACCGGCGCAGGCGGCATACAAGCAGTGAAGTGAGTCCCCAACAGCGCTGTCACTGCTCCAGCATACTAGTCTCCCCCCGTAAGGACGTGGGCGCGGTCACTGCCGAGTATACGGGTTACTAGCACGAAGGACACCATGCCTCTCCTGATTCCCTGTGCCAACTGCGACTCTGGAACCCCACCGAGCCGGCCACGCCTTGACGTAGCGCGGCGGCGAGTACAACCCAATATGACACGACAGTATGAGTACGCACCGGCCTACTCAGAGGGCCCAGTCATTCTGACGGATTACAAGGTCGTGTCCTGATCCGGTGACTGGGAGGGCTGTAGGGGAGGAGGACTACAGTCACGGTAACCACATCTGCGAAAAGTTACCCCACGAAAGACACACATCTAGAAAGAGACGGGCTACCTAGATAGAGAGAAAAGTGTTAGCGCTCGGGACGAGGCTGAGGGAGGGGGAGGTAGTGTTACACCCGAAATATCTCGAGTACGTAGCTAAGCTAGAGGGGAGTATGTAAGGATGATGGAACACACTCAGAGAGTCTAGGCAGGAGATAAGGAGCCGGAGTTAGCTTACGGCCAAGAAGATCGGCCATAAGAAGAGAAACTCTGAGATGAGGGGTCAAAAGTGCAAACGAGCGAAGGAGAAACTTGGCAGACGCTGGTTGGGCTCCTTACGGAGGGGTCTCGTACGAGAGATCCGAGTCCTTACGGAGAAACCACGTACAAAGAGGTCTGGGCCCTGCGGGGGAGGCCACGTACGAGTCTGAAGCAAGAAAGTTCCCCGCTCAGCTGCATGAAGAGCTCATCTCCCTTATCTACACCCAGCCAGGACCAATGAGTCACCCACGAGGTCCATGCACCTCGGGGGAATCCAAATCCGAGTCACCGCCTCTCACACCAGCGTCACTCAGGTATAAGACTGAGGTTTTCCGCCCCAACGGAAGGAAAAAATCAGCACGAACATCCTCACCTACACTACCACCGAAACCCACACACAAGATCTAAGATTATTCCATTGTGAATTATCGAAAGTAGCCTGATTGCCTTTGATTCTACCCGCACTCCGGTTACGATACAATCCCAGTGTCACAGTTCCTGGCTGCTTTGCTGGGGATCCCTCGATACACCACTGGAAAGCGATCAAACACCTACTGCGTTACATCAAAGGAACCTTACACCTTAGTCTCCCACTTGTCCACAAGGTCGTTCCTTCTACTGGGCTGTAGCTAAGCTGGGTGCACTCTTTGACATCCTCGAATATACCAAATACACTGTCGTCTACCTCCCATTCTTCTGCTTGTCTCCCTCTCTTTTTCCTTTGTGCCACCGCTCCACTACATCAGTATTCTCCTTTGACATTGTTGCACCGGAACCGAGTTATTTGATGTTGTCGTTGCAACTCAACCAGGTTTATTGAAGTTGCAGAATACTGTGCAGATCTGTAATGATAACTTTGAGCGCTGTAAGCATACTCAGGTATAGAAGCTAAAATCGTCGATACATAGTATGTAGTATTGGCGTCCAGACCATGCTTGGGGGCTGATGGGTCCATATAGATCTGAATGCATCATTTCCAGTGGCTTAGTTGCTTGTCTGGCTGGAACACTCCTTTTAAACTTCTCCTTCACCTTCGCTATGATACCGATATCGCACATCGTGGATATGGTTTCCTTCTCAGAATAGAATCCCTTAGACAATAGTTTTTGGACATCACTGAGGTTGAGATGACCAAGACAACAGTGCCAGGTATGGATATCTTCTTAACCTATTGACCGACTTGCCAATTCCAAATCCATTCAACATGATAGGGTATTTGCTCAATACGTGACGGTATTGGTATAAGTCGTTCTGGATGCTAAAGTACCAAGGAGTACAAAGGACATGGATTCAGGTGCGCATCTGCCAAGAGGTTGTTCTGTATACCCCTCTGATGTAATGTAAGCAGTGTGTAAATGGGAACAGAAACTGACATCAATGCCGTCCTTGATCAATTGGGGTACTGAGAGCAGAGAGGCTCCGAAGTCTGGTACATATAAGGCTTTCACCCTAAGGAGCATTCTGCACTTAAGCTGGAGGTTGATGCTGCCAGTAGTAGTGCTTGCTAAACTGACAGAGTTGGCTGACTCAACTTGTAGGAACCCCTCAAGAGGGTGGTATTCGTGAAAGTCTACAGATTTGCGGAGATGTGGTGGGTAGCGCCTGAGTTGATCATCCATTCATCGGTGTTGGATATATTTCCCACTACTTTTGCCATCACAGTAAGACTGTGTACTATGGTGTCTTTCGTAGTGACTCGATGAGCAGATGCCGTCTTTCATCACTAAAAAACGGAAAAGTTCAAGTATTGCTTTCTTTGCAGATGAGATATAAATTTTAACTAATGTTTCTCGAGGTTTCAGCTAAAAATAAATAACTTTTTTTTTCAAATCCTTACAGGAGTAAAATATAACTCCTGCTCTTACAGGAGTTACTGATGCTTACAGGAGCTACAGGAGCTATGGGAGTACCCTAAGAATTCACAAAAAAAAATTCCGATGTTCCGCACTTGTCTTCCCTTGTTACACCTCAGACCGGAACACAGGAAGGGATACTTAGTTAAGTTACCTAGCCAGGGCACGTGAGACTTTACCTAATACCGGTTGAAGTAAGGACGTCGAGCCTGGGCGGGTTCAGAGAGTCTAGGCGGGAGATAAGCCCGGAGTTAGAGTCTTACGGCCGTACTGGTTGTAAGGGATTTATCTCTGGCTGGGCTGCAAATGCAACTATGCAGAGCAAGGAAGCCTGGACCCATGAGGACAGATAACTTGCCAGACTCTGATAGGCCGGTAATCCCTCACGGAGGGAAATATGCGGTGCGGGGATCAGTCGGCTTATTGTTAGACCGACCAGGGCCAATGAAGTTGTAAGGACCGGGCCCGTAGGGTCTTGGGGCCTTGCCCAGCGGGCGGATCTCCTGAGAAAGGATAGGAAGTACGGGTTCCCAAGAGGAACCACGTGATGCCACAGAAAGACTATATAGCTAGGCAAGATGCCGCTCGGTGGATAGGAAGAGAGAACAGTAGCAAATGCACACTCACCAAAAAACCCCACAAACAAGATCTAAGATTATTCCGTTGTGAATTATCGAAAGTAGCCTGATTACCTTTGATTCAACCCGCACTCTGGTTCACGAGATAACTCCAGTGTCACACTATAATCTTTGATCCAAAATCACCCTACGAATCAAACACAATGAATGTCCTACTTCGACGACACCTATTTCGAAGACCACCTCTATCTACTCAAACTGTCTACCTACTTGGAGCCTAAGTCTCAATACTCCTTCAACTACACGTTCCAATCAATTGATAGCGAAATAGCCAAACACGAAAAGTGGGAAGAAGCGAGTGACGGACCTAAGCCGATCTACGAAACGATCAAGTGCGACCCATACCAGTGGTATACCCAGCAGTGGTGGAACTGCGCTCTATTGTCCCAACCTGCCAATTTTGATGAAGACAAACTCTTCGACCAACTCGATTACCATTTCAGCTACGACTCGACCATATACAGTGGAGATTTCCTAGACCAATACTAAAAAAAAAAAAAAATCTCTACCTCCTCCGATTTCAACATGCTCCGCTTGGAAGCCCCGTGGGACCTGCTCCAGATGACTGACGGAATGGCCCTGCCAGAACAAGCATTGGAGCTAGCCAACCCCACGGTCTGGGTCCGAACCATGGCACGACAACAAAAGCAGGCAGAGAGGGACCTATGGCAGCTCACCGAACTGTGCGGCAACACAATCGATAAAACCGATCAACGAATGATCCGAATCGAGGAAGCCTATCAAACCCTGGCTGAAAGCACTAGGTACGTATATGACCGGGTATACGCTAACGAGAAAATTGCAGAAGCCTGGGTATGAACTGAGCTGGCGAACACAGCCAACACATACCAAATGTTGGCACTGAACGTTTGGCAGGCCATCCTGGAGTGTACCAATGAAGACAACCAGCGGCAAATATGCCAAGCCACCCAGCTCATCCGTGTAAACGATGCCCTCGCTTTCCTGGCTAAGGCCAATGTTGCTCGAAGCCAGCACCTGGCCACCTTCCAAGGTAACGTAGAATTGTGGGCAGCTGACCACCAGAGGAAGATGACCCGAGTCGAGGAAGAACTATGGCAGGCTAGGGATGAAATTGGGTGGATAGCCACTCGGATACCCCTTCCCGGCTCGCCAAAGACAAGGCGCCCGTCTCCGCAACCCCTACAGCTGTGGCGGATCCCAGTCAGGCCACCGAGCACCAGTGCCGCCTCAGCACCAGCCGGGCCCCCACCACTTCCACCCCAGCCAACGCTCCTAAGCCCTATCTGACTTGCTTCCGCCTCCCAGGCGCGAAGGCAAAGACGACCAGCACTCCCACTGACGAGTCCATCAGAACCACTGCTCCCACCATGGCCAGCAGCCGGAGGCAGGGGAGAAAGAGGCGGGGGAATGCCCCCAAGGTCAGAACGGCCGTCGAGATCACCCTCGCCCTCGCCATCGCATGGTAGAGACGACGACAACCTATACATACAGAACCTTCCTGCGGGAAGACCCCCATCAGGCACGGGAGAACCAACAAGAGCCCAATTAGCCACTATGCTTACGCCGGAGGAAATAGCAAGGCTGGTGGGTGCAAGAATTGCAGCGGCATGGGCACCGGAACGACCAGTGAATGAAGCCCGGATAAGCACCTCGAGGCTGAAAATGGAGAACCCCGAGAAATTTGATGGGAAGAGCTCGTCCACCTTCAACCAATGGTGGGAATCTGTCACGATGTACCTGGAATTCTACCCGGAAACGGTTGACCGCCAAAAGATCACCTGGGTTGGAACACTCTTGACAGACTCCGCCTTGGTATGGCACTTCCACCGATACCGTGAGTTACAGGATAATGACACATGGGCCAACTACACTGCGGCCATACGAGCGGAGTACCGGAACGAGCGGGAAGCGGCGGATGCCCAGCTCAAGTTGGGACAGCTCAGGTACCAGGGCTCCATCCGGACCTACCCAACGGAGTTCCGGGCGCTAAACAACTTTGCGCGAGCAACCGGCAAAGCACTACGGGAAAAAATCGACCTAGCAATGCCCGACGCGGTACTAGACATGCGGTTTGCCCATTATCTGTTGGATTTTGTGGACGATGAAGGTTTCCTGCAGGCCACATACCAGGCGGGCTTGCAGGTGGAAAAGAAAAAGCCCTGAAGCAGGCCAGGGAGCAAGCAAGAAGCACTGTTCCCCTAGGATCCACCAAACGGGACGACAAGAAAAAGAAGGAAAAAAGGAAGGAGGAATAGTGGTGGAATCCACCCGCAGCGCAAGGGAAAACGACCCCCAGCCCCGAAGTGGCAGAAACATCGGAAGCGAGTATGGAGGCAAAGAGCAGTGGCCCTCCGAAAGTGCAGCCTTCGAAGGAGTTCTGGTTAGCGAGAAAAGGGAGCATACTGGGACCCGGGGATGCCATCGTTGTGGGCGAAACGGCCACAGGGCAGCCCAATAGTATGCTGCCACTACCATAAAAGGCACCAGCCTTCCAGCAGCACCCTGGAAGGTATCAGCAGGAACAAAAAGGCGCTGGGAGGACGAAAAGGAAGACGACACCAAGCCGGCGCCAAAAACCCAGAAAACCGCAGCAGCCGCTATCATGGACACTGAGCCTATGTGGGAAAGCGAGGAGGATTTTTAGAGGGTCAGGGGACCCGGCCGACCCTCTGGACCCAGTACGTGGTATGTGGAACAGGGGGGAAAAGAAAAAACACGGAACAAGGGGAGGTAGCGAGCAAGAAACTAAGAGGGGGAACAAGGCCTGTCCTGACGATGGTACTAACAAAGGAAGGACAGAACCAATGGGTCCGGGTTCTCTTGGACACTGGATGCTCGATACCACTAATCAACCAAAGAACAGTGGAAAAACTCGGAATTGCACTACTCCGACACAACTCAGCGATTCCCATTGAAAACTTCACAGGTCTGACTGTGGAAGGAGCAGGGCAGTATTACACCAAGCTCCTACTCCTGCAATACCGACGGCACCTCACAAGGGAAAGCTTCAAGGTATCACCTATGGAGGAAGGGACGGACATATTCCTTCCCTTCTGGTGGATTGCTAAACACCCCCCTCAAGGGAGTTGACGAGATCCAGAAGTACGGTTCAACAGTGACCAATGCCTGGAGAAGTACACCATGTACGAGTAGGCCGACTTCTCACTAACATGGGACAACACCGTGGGTACGGACCATTAGGCCAGAATCGTCGGGTATGTCACGATGCGGCAGAAAGAACAGCAGGTACCCGCCAAATTCCAACAATACCTGGACGTGATGGGGAAAGAAATGGCCGATGCGCTACCCGAGCACAGGCCATACGATTGCAAAATCAACCTTAAGGAAGAAGCATGGCGCCGTGTGGACCAATCTACCCCTTATCGGAGACTGAACTGCAAACGCTCAGGGAATGGCTAAAAGAAAGGGAGAAAACAGGGAAAATTCACCGATCAACCTCACCAGCGGGATCCCCAATCCTGTTCGTGCCAAAACCGAATGGCAGAGGTCTGAGGTTGTGTGTGGATTACAGAGCACTCAACGAGATCACCATCCCCAACCGATACCCGCTCCCGCTGATGCAAAAGCTCCAGGACCGGGTCCACGGAGCAAGGTGGTTCACAAAGTTGGATCTAAAGAATGGGTTCAACTTGATATGAATAAAAGAGGGGGATGAGTGGAAAACTGCTATCCGAACCCGTTATGGGCTATATGTTACACCTGAGAGATATCCTGAGTACATAGCTAGGCCAGAAAGGGGTACGGAAGGATGACGGAACGTACTCAGAGAGTCTAGAAGGGAGATAAGGCCTGGAGATGAGCTTACGGCCAAGACGGACCTAAGACACATATCTCCAGAGATGAGGGGAAGATTGCAAACGAGGAGGTGCTTGGGCTATGACTCCTCCCAAGGAGATGCCACATCACCTGCTGATGGTGTACGGACTGCCGGACTTGGGCTATGACCTCTCCCGAGGGGATGCCACATCGCCTGCTGATGGCGCATGGAAAAGAGTCTGGTGGGAAAGCACCCTGCCCACTTGCATGAAACCTCATCTCCCCTTATCTACACCCTGCCAGGACCAATGAGTCGCCCACAGGGTCCATGCGCCTCGGGGGAATCCAAGTCCGAGTCACCTTTTCTCACGCCAGCTTCACTCAGATAAAAACGCCAGAGGTTTTCCGCCCCTACGGAAGGAAAATCAGCACGAACACCCTCACCAACACTACCACCGAACCCACACACAAGATCTAAGATTATTCCGTTGTGAATTATCGAAAGTAGCCTGATTACCTTTGATTCTCTCCACACTCCGGTTACGAGACAACCCCAGTGTTACACTATAATCTTCGATCCAATAATCACCCTACGAATCAAACACAACGAATGTCCTACTTTGACGACACCTACTTTGAAGACCACCTCTATCTACTCGAATTATCTACCTTCTTGGAGCCCAAGTCCCAATGATCCTTTGACTATACGTTCCAATCAATTGATAACGAAATAGCCAACTACGAGCTGTGGGACACATATACCGACAGTCCTGTCCCTACTCCCTACCAAGAAGGTGACCACAAGCCCCAGAACTGGCATACGCAATACTGGTTCAACTGCGCCTATGTTAATCTGGGGCTATCCGGGCTCAGAGTACGTCCACGGATAAACTGGAGGCATAGTAGGATCAAATGAGAAGAGAAGATCAGGTTGTTCGATAATTCACACGAGAATGAACTAAGGGGTGCCTTTCATTGTTCGTGATTTCGCTGGAGAGTCATTCTCCCTGCTTGGCGCGTCCGGTCGGTATAATTAGCTGGGCCAGAGGTCACGTGCTTTTTGTCGACGCGATGGTCGCAGGGTACTGTACCCAGCAGTTCGTCGTTAGGCGCTCGTAAGTTTTGAGGGGTCACCCTCCTCTGCTTCTATTGCCTGCACCGAAAAGGGCTTTGTCGCGGAGTCAACCGGGATGGCGTTCGTTTGCAACACCTCCTCTCATCAGTGCGGCTTAGGTGGGCCTTCGGTCCAGAAGGTGTCGTCCCACCTATCGGCCTGCGTGTCGTTTTTTTTGGGGGTATAACTGGTGGACGTGTGTCGCTGGGCGCAACGACTCACGCAAGAGTCTGATTGGTCCTGATTGGTACTGGCAATAAGGGTGGAGGCTGATCAGTCAGCGACCTCGTATTCCACCAGGCGCTAGTCTTCCGGACTATGCTGGTTTCCTATCAAGGTGCTAGTCGGGATGAGACGTGACTCTTGCGGAGCTCGTCACCCTTCTAGTTTGCCCCTGGCCCCGCTCCGGAGTTATTCCTACATCCGTCTGTTCGGCCGTAGGGTCCTAACTCCGGGTCTTATCTCCCATCTAGACTCTCTCGGACTTGTCCGTCATTGGTCCCTCAGGGCGCACACCTCTGGTGCTAGAGAGGAGTACCTTTGCACGGGGCGATGCAGCAGCTACAAGAGTCGGTAGAGCGCAAGGTCTTACCCAACAGGCTGGCCTAAGATCCATCACCTGCCGAGGTCCCTCTTGCCCCACGACTTCTTGCCGAACTGCTTGCACCCTGGCTTTGGCTTTTGTGACTATCTACCTATATACTTAAACCAGTGGTTGCAGGAGAACTTCACGCGTTCCCCGCTCCCGAGTACCATTCCCGCATAGGCGAACCCCCGAGTACTTTCCCAGCATGGGCTCATACCTGCGCATTTCGGCCTGCTTACCAGGGTCGGTGACTGCAGTCACCCCGACTCCTGCCGCCAAGGTCCGGTTTGCGTGGTTACGGCCTGAGTACTTTTCCAACGATAGGGGAGCCCAGGTACTTTCCAGCATAGGAGCTTTTCCTGGGTACTTGGCATGAGGCGTGACTCTCATTGCAACCTTGCCTCGTAGTCGGGCCCAGAGGCGGGGCTGAGTCGGGGGTTCGTTGCTTCCCGACTTACCCGGTCTGGTAGTTATCCCGAACCGATCCGCAGTCTGTGGTGCCACCCTGCTCATGCGGCTCAGCGTTGTGGTCCCGTGCTTCCCCGCTTATGCGCTCGGCATGGTCATGTGAGGGGGTCGAGTGACAGGGTGTGATAGCCTACCACCACGAAAGCGCCGAGTTCAACGAAAACGAGCTCTGGGAACTCTGCTACTATACCTTCAAAGACGACGAAACCATCTATACAGGTGACCCCCTAGACCAGTACTAGAAAATGTCTACCTCCTCCGATTTCAACATGCTCCGTCTGGAAGCCCCCCGGGACATGCTGCAAATCAAGAATGACGAAGAAACCTAAACTGTGGAGATAGCCAACCTAGTGGACTGGATGAGGGCAATCGTCAACCAACAATGGCAGGCCGAGCAAGACCTGCGCCAGCTCATGGAAGTATGCGGCGACACGGTGGACCGAACGGACCGACGAATCCCGCAGGTCAAGAAAGCCTACTATAAGCTGTCGCAGGGAACGCAATACATCTACGAGAAAATGGAGGCAAAGGAAGATATCAAGGGAGCCTGGGTAAGGAACGAGCTCACTGCGGCCGCTAATGTGTACCAGACGTTCACCTGACAAGTTTGGGAAGCCATCACGGAACGAACTAAAGAAGCAGAGGTCCAGTGGCTTCACCAAGCAACCCAGGTAGCACGAATAAAAGATGCCGTGGCCTTCCTGGGAGAGGCCAACATGGCCAGGAACCAGCACCTGATGCTATTCCAAGGTAATGTAGAGAAGTGGGCCGCTGACCACCAACAGAAAGTGGACGCCCTAGAACAGGGGTGTAGGAAGGACCAGGTCAGGATGGCCAGGCTGGAGAAACAACTAGCCACAGCACAAGCAGAAATCCGAAGAGTGGCCGTTACGGTGCCCCTATCCCGGACACCACCAACCCACCCTTCCGTGACACCCGCTCCCACTCCAGCAAACCCCGGCAGCACCATCCCCGGATTCCAGCTCCCAGGCCCGGTCACCGGAGGAAACGGAGGAAACAGGGGGATGCTGCCAAAGAAACCAAGACAACCGGCCGTATCCCCTACTCCCTCGCCAGCACCTAGCGAGAACGATGGCGAGGACGATGGCGATGACCTATACGTCCAGAACCTCCCAACCGGAAGACCCCCACCAGTGTGACACTGGGGTTGTCTCGTAACCGGAGTGTGGGTAGAATCAAAGGTAATCAGGCTACTTTCGATAATTCACAACGGAATAATCTTAGATCTTGTGTGTGGGTTCGGTTTGGTAGTGTTGGTAAGGATGTTCGTGCTGGTCTCCCCTTTTTCCGAGAGAAAACCTTTTTCTTTTATGGTGGAGGTCGTAGCGTGAGATTTGATGAACCAGCGTGAGCGCTGGTGACTCGGGCTTGGATTTCCCCGAGGTGCGGGGACCCCATGGGTGATCTATTGGTCATAGCAGGGTGTAGATAAGGGGAGATGAGGTTTCCATGCACCTTGCGGCACCCTAGGCTCAGAGTCCTCCGTCTCTCCCTGAGGCGAGAGCTCCCTGGGGAGCCACGTACTGTATGAGGG
>Ga0307508_10002419_pt1 | contig 19681 bp, 13 predicted proteins | sample 9_EM_MG_FD_203089 | JGI IMG/M metagenome (GOLD analysis project Ga0307508, IMG submission 203089) | Populus trichocarpa ectomycorrhiza microbial communities from riparian zone in the Pacific Northwest, United States - 9_EM | ecosystem: Host-associated > Plants > Roots > Unclassified | place... | reverse complement strand
CGCGCGAGGTCAGCGCGGCGGTGCTGAAGGCCGCGACGCCGGTGCCGATGGCGCCGGTGCCGTCGGAGCAGGAGTACACGCAGACGCACTCGTTCAAGTTCCATGCCGACGTCGGCCGCATGCTCTATGTGCAGGTCGACGCGGCCACGAAGAGCTTCGGCGGCTACCTGATGCGCGGCCATGCGCAAAGCATCGTCACGGTGCCGCCTTATCCGGCCGAGCTGCGCATACTGAGCCAGGGCGCGCTGCTGCCGATGAGCGGCGAGAAGAAGGTCGCGGTGCTGGTGCGCGACCTGCCGGGCCTGCGCATCGAGCTGGCGCGTGTGCAGCCGGCGCAGCTGCAGCACCTGGTCTCGCAGACGCAGGGCAACTTCAGCAACCCGGAGTTCATCGGCAGCTTCGGCGCCGACAACATGACGGACCGCTTCGAACGCAAGATTCCGCTGCCGGGCCTGCAGCGCGGCAAGCCGCATTACGAGGCGATCGACCTGGCCGAGTACCTCGCGAAGGACGGTGAACTCAAGCGCGGCCTGTTCCTGCTGAAGGTGCAGGGCTACGACCCGAAGACCGACGAGAAGAAGGCCGCACCGGTCGACCCGAACGCACCGGCCGCCGCAGAGCCCGATGCAGACAACGAGAACGCCGAGCCGCCACCGGAAGAAAACGTCGACCCGAGCTCGCTGGAAGAACGCCGCCTCGTGCTCGTCACCGACCTCGGCCTGCTCGCGAAGCAATCGACCGACGGCTCGCGCGATGTGTTCGTGCAGTCGATCTTCAGCGGCGAGCCGATCGCGGGCGTGACGGTCGAGGTGCTCGCGAAGAACGGCAGCACGATCTTCAGCCAGGCCACTGATGCGAGCGGCCGCGTGCACTTCGAGAAGCTCGAGGGCATGACGCGCGAGCGCGCGCCGCTGATGATCGTGGCGAAGAAGGCCGGCGACATGAGCTTCATGCCGCTGAACCGCGCCGACCGCCAGCTCGACTTGTCGCGCTTCGACGTCGGCGGCATGCAGAACGCACGCTCGACCGACCAGCTCAGCGCGTACTTGTTCTCCGACCGCGGCATCTACCGGCCCGGCGAGACCATGCACATCGGCCTGATCGTGAAGGCCAACGACTGGGCCAAGCCGCTGGCCGGCGTGCCGCTCGAGGCCGAGGTGCTCGATGCGCGCGGCCTGGTCGTGAAGCGCGAGCGCGTGCGTGTCGCCGCCGGCGGCTTTGTCGAGATCAGCCACACGACGCAGAGCAGCTCGCCGACCGGCAACTACACGGTCAACCTGAACATCATGAAGGGCACCGAAGTGCTGCGCCAGATCGGCTCGACCACGGTGAAGGTGCAGGAGTTCATGCCCGACCGCATGAAGGTCAGCGCGCAGCTGCTGATCGCCGATGGCAAGCCGGCCGCGCAAGCGACCGACGGCTGGGTCAATCCGAAGGACTTGAAAGGCCGCATCAACGCGCAGAACCTGTTCGGCACGCCAGCCAGCGACCGGCGCGTCGAGACCTCGATGACGCTGAGCCCGGCCTACCCCGCGTTCCGCGCGTACCCGGACTTCTCGTTCTACGACCCGCAGCGCGCGAAGGAAGGCTTCTCGGACACGCTGCCCGAAGCGAAGACCGACGCCAACGGCGACGCGACCATCGACCTGAACCTGACGCGCTATGCGCGCGCCACCTATCGGCTGAGCCTGCTCGGCAAGGTCTTCGAGCCCGAGGGCGGGCGCAGCGTCGCGGCCGAGGCGAGCGTGCTCGTGTCCGAGCTGCCGTTCCTGGTCGGCGTGAAGAACGACGGTGACCTGGGCTTCGTGTCGCGCGGCAGCAAGCGTATCAGCACCATCATCACGATCGATCCGCAGGCGAAGAAGATCGCGACCGAGGGCTTGACCTTGCAGCTCGTCGAGCGCAAGGTCGTCTCGGTGCTGATGCGCCAGGCCAACGACACCTACCGCTACGAGTCGCGCAAGAAGGAAGCCGTCGTGAACGAGCAGCCGCTGACCGTGCCCGCCGCGGGCCACGCGCTGACGCTGGACACGGGCAAGGCCGGCAACTACAGCTATGTGCTGCGCGACGCCGCCGGCGTGGAGCTGAACCGCATCGACTACAGCGTCGCCGGCCAGGGCAACGTGACGCGCTCGCTGGAGCGCAACGCCGAGCTGCAGCTGACCTTGAACAAGAAGGACTATGAGCCCGGCGAAGACATCGAGATCAGCATCCGCGCGCCCTACGTCGGCGCGGGCCTGATCACGATCGAGCGCGACAAGGTGTTCGCGCAGACCTGGTTCAAGACGACGACGACCGCGTCGGTGCAGAAGATCAAGCTGCCGAAGGACTTCGAGGGCAACGGCTACGTGAACGTGCAGTTCATCCGCGACCCGGGCTCGGACGAGATCTTCATGAGCCCGCTGAGCTACGGCGTCGCGCCGTTCGCGACCAGCCTCGCGCAGCGCACCAACACACTGAAGCTGGCAACGCCGGAGCTGACGAAGCCGGGCGAGGTGCTGAAGATCAAGCTCGCCTCCGAGCGGCCCACGCGCGCGGTCGTGTTCGCGATCGACGAAGGCATCCTGCAGGTCGCGCGCTACAAAGAGGCGGACCCGCTCGGCTTCTTCTTCCAGAAGCGCGCGCTCGAAGTGAAGAGCGCGCAGATCCTCGACCTGATCCTGCCGGAGTTCAAACGCCTGATGGCCTCGGCCGCGCCGGGCGGTGACGAGGCCGGTGCGAACGCACGCAACCTGAACCCGTTCAAGCGCAAGGGCGAGGCGCCGGCCGTGTACTGGTCGGGCATCGTCGACGTGCCGGCCGGCACGAAGGAATTCGCGTACACGGTGCCCGATCACTTCAATGGCACGCTGCGCGTGATGGCGGTCGCGGTGAGCGACAACGCGGTCGGCACGGCATCGACACGCGCACTGGTGCGCGGCGACTTCGTGATCTCGCCGAACCTGCCGCTGATGGTGGCGCCGGGCGACGTGTTCGACGTGTCGGTCGGCGTCGCGAACAACATCGCCGGCGCCGCAGCCGATTCGCCGGTGCAGCTGACGCTGAAGCCGGCGGCGACCTTCGAGGTCGTCGGTTCGCCCACGCAGACGCTGAAGATCGGCGCCATGCGCGAGAGCGTCGCAACCTACCGGCTCAAGGTGAAGGACGCGGCGAATGCGACGCTCGGCTCGGCCACGCTGCAGTTCACCAGCAGCCTCGGCGCGAAATCGGCCACGCGCAAGATGGACGTGAGCGTGCGCCCGGCCACGCCGATGGCTACCACGCTCGCACTCGGCAGCTTCACCGGCTCGACCGAGGTCGCGACACCGCGCGATCTCGTGCCCGAGTTCCGCAAGCAAGAGGTCGCGGTCTCGGTGCTGCCGCTCGCGCTCGCGCCGGGCTTGATGAGCTACCTCGACAACTTCGAGCACCTGTGCACCGAGCAGCTGGTGAGCCGCACGCTGCCGGCGCTGGTGCTGGCGCGCCGGCCCGAGTTCGCGAATGCCGACCGCACGCCGCAGAGCGTGGCCAAGACCTTGGACGCCACGCTGCGCCTGCTGCGCACGCGCCAGAACGCGCAAGGCGGCTTTGGCCTGTGGACCGCGTCGGTGCAGGCCGATGAGTTCGCATCGGTCTACGCGGTGCACCTGATGCTCGAGGCACGCGAGCTCGACGTGCCGGGCGCCGCGGTGCCGCCCGATCTCTTGCAGAAGGGCATCGACTACCTGCAGCAACTCGCCGGCAGCAACCCGGCCGACCTGTACGCGGCGCGCAACCGCGCCTACGCGATCTACCTGTTGACGCGCAACGGCGCGGTCACGACGCCGCTGGTCGCGGGCTTGCGCGAGACGCTGGACGCGAAATACGCAGCGACGTGGAAGACGGACCAGACCGCGTCGTTCATGGCCGCAACGTATCAGCTGCTGAAGCAGGAGAAGCCCGCGGCCGAGCTGCTGGGCCCGCTGACCAAGCAGCTCGAGAACGGCGGCGCCGACTACCGCTACGCCTACTACTCCGACCCGACGATCCGCGACGCGCAGCTGCTGTACCTGTTGTCGCGCCACTTCCCGGCGCGGCTGAAGGCGCTCGATGCGAAGACCTTCGCGCGCTTCGTCACGCCGCTGGCGAACGGCCGCTACAACACCTTGTCGGCGTCATGGAGCATCCTCGCGATCGACGCGATGGCGCGCACGTTGGGCACGGAAGCGCTCGGCAAGTTGTCGGCGTCGCAGGTCGATGCGCAAGGCAAGGCCGCACCGCTCGCGCTGCCGGCCAACCTGCTGCCGCGCGCGGCCTTCGACGCTGGCACGGTCAAGCTCAAGCTCGGCAACGACAGTGCGTTGACGACCTGGTACGCGGTCACGCAGACCGGCTTCGACCGCACTCCGCCGACCACCGAGCTGAAGGCCGGGCTCGAAGTCGTGCGCGAGTACGTCGGCGCAGACGGCAAGCCGCTCACCGCCGTGAAGATCGGCGACGAGGTCACGGTGCGCTTGAGCCTGCGCGGCATCGCGACGCAAGGCAGCAATGCGCAGGTCGGCAACGTCGCGCTGACCGACCTGCTGCCGGGCGGCTTCGAGCCGGTGCAGTCGCGCACGGCCGAGGGCGCGGCCAGCACGGTGACAGGCCCATCGCTGGAGTACGCCGATGTGCGCGAAGATCGCGTCGTGATCTATGCCGGGGCCAACGACAGCGTGCAGACCTGGACGTACCGCATCCGCGCGACCAACACCGGCGAGTTCGTCGTGCCGCCGGCCTGGGCGCAGAGCATGTACGAGCGCGATCGGCAAGCGCGGTCGCTCAGCAGCAAGGTGGTCGTCAATGCGAAGTAGCCAAATCATGCGGCTCGCGCTGAGCCTGTGCCTCGCCGCCTGCGCGCTCGCGCAGGCGCGGCCCGACACGCAGACGCTCGCGCCGGGCGAGTATGTGAGTGCGGGCGGCATGGGCGTGCTGACCCTGCGCACCGAGACGGACAAGCGCCTGCTGTTCGAACTCGAGACCGTGGGCGGCAACGCCCACACCTGCAGCCTGGACGGCGAGATCCGCAACGGCCGCACCATCGTGTCCGACACGCCCGACCCGGCCGCCTGCGTCGTCCGCTTCGTCGCGAGCGGCAACGGTATCGACGTGTCGACGAACGACGCCGACAGCTGCCGCTCGTTCTGCGGCGCCCGCGCTTCGTTCGTCGGCCGCTACCTGCGCCCGCCGCCGGGCTGCGACTCGCTGTCACGCGGTGCGATCAACGCCGAGTTCAAGCGGCTCTACGACCAGCGCGCATACCGCGAGGCGCTGCCGCAGGCCAGCCGGCTGCTGGAGCGCTGCACGGTCACGATGGACCGCATCGAACGCGGCCGGCTGATGAACGACCTCGCGATCACGCAGTACCACCTCGGCCTGTTTGAGGCCTGCGTGCGCACGCTGCAGCCGCTGGCCGATGATGCAGCGCGGACCAACGCTGCGCTGCAAGACGGTCTGCCGCCGGCGGACTACGACAACTACCTGCCGATCGTGGAGTCCACGCGCACCAACCTGCGCCTGTGCAAAGGAACCAAAGGCCAGCCGTGAAGCCGCGAGACATCCTGCGGCGCTGGCGAGTGCCGCTCATCGCCGTTGCGCTGGTGGCAACGGGCCTGCTCGCGCTGCGCCTCGCGCCGCACACCCCGCTGCAGCAGCACGCCCCGACCTCGCGTGCGTTCTACAGCAGCGACGGCACGCTGTTGCGGCTCACGCTCGCGAGCGACGAGCAGTACCGTGTCTGGGTGCCGCTCGCGCGCATCGACCCGCGGCTGGTCGAGGCGGTGCAGCTCTACGAAGACCGCTGGTTCCGCTGGCACCCCGGCTTCAACCCGGCCAGCCTGGCGCGCGGCGCGTGGACGACCTGGCACGGCGACGCGCGCCGCGGCGGCTCGACGCTGACGATGCAGCTCGCGCGGCGCCTGTACCGCATCGACAGCCGCACGCTGCGCGGCAAGCTGCGCCAAGTGGCTGCAGCGATGTGGCTGGAGGCGCGCTACAGCAAGAACGAGATCATCGAGGCGTATCTGAACCTCGCGCCCTACGGCAGCAACATCGAGGGCGTCGAAGCCGCAAGCCTGGTCTACTTCGGCAAGCGCGCGAACGAGTTGCTGCTGCCCGAGGCGCTCGCGCTCGCGGTGATCCCGCAGAACCCGAACCGGCGCGGCACCGAGGTGCGCGGCGCAACGAGCGACGCCGCGTGGCCGATGGCGCTGAGCGCGGCACGCGAACGGCTGTGGTCGGCGTGGGTCACGCGACACGCAAACGACGCAACGCCCGCAACCCGCGCCGCGCTCACGCTGCCGCTGCAATTGCGCAGCACGCGCCAGCTGCCGTTCGCGGCGCCGCACGCGGTGCAGACGCTGATGCGCACGCTGCCCGATCAGCCCGAGACCAGCACCTCGCTGCACGCACCGACGCAAGCGGCTGTCGAACGCGCGATCCGCCAGTTCATCGCAGCGCGCAAGGGCTCGGGCATCACCAACGCCGCGGCGCTGCTGGTCGACACCCACACAATGCGCGTGCGCGCCTGGGTCGGCTCGGCGAACTTTGCGGACGCGAGCATCGACGGCCAAGTGAACGCGACCACCGCGAAGCGCTCGCCGGGATCGACACTCAAGCCCTTCATCTACGGCCTCGCGCTCGACCAGGGCTTGCTGCACCCGCGCACGATCCTGAAGGACGCGCCGAGCGCCTTCGGCACCTACAGCCCCGAGAACTTCGACGGCCGCTTCGACGGCCCGATCGCCGCGCGCGATGCGCTGGTGCGCAGCCGCAACGTGCCGGCCGTGGCGGTGGCCTCGCGCCTGTCCAAGCCGACCTTGTACGAGTTCCTCAAAGACGCCGGCGTGCGCCAGCTCGCGAGCGAGCAGCACTATGGCTTGGCACTCGCGCTCGGTGGCGGCGAGCTCAGCATGGAAGAGCTGGCGTCGCTGTACGCGATGCTGGCGAACGGCGGCGAGCTGAAGCCGCTCTCGTTCACTGCAGGCGCCAAGCCCCCGCCGGCCGCACGCCAACTGTTGAGCCCGGAAGCTGCGTTCATCACGCTCGACATGCTGCAGGCGAACCCGCGGCCCGACACCGGCCAGCCGGCGTTCCCGCGCGTCGCGTGGAAGACCGGCACCTCGTGGGGCTTTCGCGACGCGTGGACCGCGGGCGTGTTCGGCAGCAGTGTGCTGGTCGTGTGGGTCGGCAACTTCGACGGCACGTCGAACCCGGCGCTGGTGGGCGTGCAGACGGCCGCGCCGCTGTTCTTCAACATCGTCGACAGCCTGCGCAGCCAAGGGCTCGATCCCGGCGAGCCGGCGCGCGCGATGCCGGCGAATCTCGCGAAGGTGCAGGTCTGTGCCGCCAGCGGCGACCTGCCGAACGACGAGTGCAAGGATCTGGCGACGACCTGGTTCATCCCCGGCAAGTCGCCGATCAAGGTCAGCACCCTGCACCGTGCGGTATGGGTCGACGACACAACCGGCCGCGCGGTCTGCGGCAGCGGTGAACACACGCACCGCGAGGTCTTCGAGTACTGGGGCAGCGACATGCTGCAGGTCTTCGCACAGGCCGGCATGCCGCGGCGCGTGCCGCCGGCCGCGCCGCGCTGCGGCAGCAGCAATGCGGCCGTCGCCGAAGACGGCCCGCAGATCGTCTCGCCCCTGCGCGGCGCAGCCTATGTGCTGCGGTTGAAGAACGCGCCGACGCTGACGCTGCGCGCCAACGCCGGCCGCGCCGGCAGCGTCTACTGGTTCGCCGACTCCGCCTTCGTCGGCAGCGTCGCCGCCGGCAAGGACCTGGTGTGGGCGCCGCCCGCCGCCGGCAAGTACACGCTCAGCGCGGTCGATGCGCAGGGCGTGGCCGACACGCGCGAGGTGTCGGTGGAATTCGCACCCTGAATCATCGTTGCGCTTGACCCTCACGCTGCGTGAGGGTCTATCCTGGCCGGCGCACGATGAAGGAGACGCCATGCTGCTGAAAGTCGGTGAACTCGCCAAGCGCAGCGGCCTCACGGTGCGCGCGCTGCATCACTTCGACGAGATCGGGCTGCTCACGCCTTCGGCGCGTTCCGAGGCCGGCTACCGGCTCTACAACCATGGCGACGTGGCGCGGCTGCATGGCATCCAGGCCTTGCGCCTTCTAGGCCTGCCGCTGAAAGAGATCGGCACGATGCTGGCCGGCGACGGGCGGACGCTGCCGATGATCGTGGCGCGCCAGATCCGCTCGCTGGACCACGAGATCGCGCAGGCCACCGAACTGCGCGGGCGGCTCGCGCTGATGATGGGCCGCTTCTCTGCCGGCGCCCAGCCCGAGATGGCCGACTGGCTGGCCACGCTGGAAATGATGGCGGCCTATGCGCGCTACTTCAGCGCGGACGAGGTCAAGCGCATCCTCGACAACTGGCGCCGCGTCGAGGCCGAGTGGCCGGCGCTGGAGGCCGAGGTGCGGCAGATGATGGCGCGCGGCGTGCCCGCGACCGACCTCGCGGTGCAGCCGCTGGCGCACCGCTGGATGGGCCTGATCCACCACTGGCTCGACGGCGACTTCGGGCTGATCGAGCGCTGGGGCACGATGTACAAGCTCGAGCCGGCCGCCCGCAAGAACGAAGGGCCGGGCCTGTCCGTGGTGCGCTATGTGGAGCAGGCCACCGACATGCGCATGGCACGCTTGCTCGCCCATTTCACGCTCGCCGAGATGAGCCGCTTTCGCTGGGTGCCGCTGAGCGAGTGGCGTGCGGTCGAAGCGAAGATTCAGGCCCTGATCAAGCGGCGCACGCCGCCCCACGCACCCGCCGCCCAGGCGGCCTGCGCCGCTGCCGATGTGCTGATCGGCCGCGTCGTCGGCGATGACCCGGTGCTGCTGCAGAAGCTGGCCGGCGCCATGGCCGCCGAGCCCGTGCTGCGGGCCGGCCTGACGTGGGGGCCTGACGTGCTGGCGTATCTGCACGCAGTCCGTGCCGCCGCTTGACCCTGACGTTGCGTGAGGCTCGACAGTGCGGTCTTTCGTCACGCACAGGAGCCGCTCCATGACCTCTTCCACCTCGTCCGCGACGCCGTCTGCCGGCACCTCGCCACCACGCAACACCTTGCTGCGGGACCGCAACATCGCCTGGCTGATGGGCGGCGCGATCATCTCGCTGCTGGGCGACCAGTTCACGCTCGTCGCGCTGCCCTGGCTGGTGCTGCGCATGACCGGCGACACGCTGGTGCTGGGCACCGTGCTCGCGCTGCTGGGCATCCCGCGCGCGCTGTTCATCCTGATCGGCGGCGCGGTGGTCGATCGCCATTCGCCGAAGCAGGTGCTGATGCTCAGCAAGCACGCCAACACGGTGCTGCTGGGCGCGCTCGCGCTGCTGGTGCTGTTCGACCGCCTGACGCTGCCGATGGTCTACGCGCTCGCGCTGGGCATCGGCCTGGCCACGGCCTTCAGCATCCCGGCCGCCACGTCGATGCTGCCCCGGGTCGTGGCGCCGCAGCAGCTGCCGGCAGCCAACGGCCTGATGATGGGCTTGCGGCAACTGAGCTTCTTCGTCGGGCCGCTGCTCGCCGGGCTGCTGATCGCGTGGTCGGGTGACGGCAGCACCCGAGACAGCGGCAGCGTGCGCGACGCCCACGGCCTCGCCCTGGCCTTCGGCCTGGACGCGCTGAGCTTCATGCTGTCGGCGCTGACCTTGTCGCGGGTGCAGACGAAGCCGTCGCCGGCCTACGCGCACCAGGCGGTGTTCGCGGCGGTCGCCGAAGGGCTGCGCACGTTCTGGGGCGATCGCGCGCTGCGGAGCTGCCTGCTGTACTGGTCGGCCGTGGCCTTGCTGGTCACCGGGCCGGTGCAGATCGCGTTGCCGGTGCTTGCGAGCAGCCGGCCCGCGCTCGGCGCCGCGGCCTTCGGCGGCCTGCTCGCGGCATATGGCGCGGGCACGCTGGCCGGCATGCTGGTCTCGGGCGCGCGGCCGCATTGGCGTGCGGTGAATCTGGGGCTGACCATCCTGCTCGTCGATGCGCTGGTCGGCCTGCTGTTCATGCCGATGGGCCACATCGGCGCGCTGTGGCAGGGAGTGGCGCTGCTCGGTGCGATCGGCGTGCTCGGCGGCTACATGCAGGTGACGGTGTTCACGTGGATCCAGCGCCGCGTCGCGCCCGCGCTGCTCGGCCGCGCGATGAGCGTGTTCATGTTCATCTACATGGGCCTGGCACCGCTGTCGTCGGCCGCGACCGGCTGGCTGTTGCGCAGCATCTCGCTGCCAACGCTGTTCACCGCGGCCGGCGCTGCACTGGTGGGGCTGGTGCTGCTCGCGCTCATAGGCCCGTCGATGCGCCAGGTGACGGACTGATGCGGTAGCGCCGCGGTACGATGGGGTGCGCCCAGCTCGGCCCCTTCGGACCCCTTGCCATGGAATCACGAAAACTCAAGGTCGGCCAGCCGATCACACCCGACGAGTTCGATCAGCTCTCGGATGCGCAGCTCGAGCGCCTCGTCCCGCACGCCTACCGCGAGTTCTTCCCGGGCAAGGACGATTGCGCCGACGGTCATTTCTACCTGCACGACGGCACCGCGTGGTGCTTCTACAAAGGCGGTTTTCTCGATGACTGAAGCTCCGCCAATCCGCACCGCATTGATCGCCACCGGCCTCGCGCTGGCCTCCACGCTCGCGGGCGCGCAGACGATGTACCGCTGCGGCAATGTCTACAGCCAGACGCCGTGCGCGTCGGACGCGGCCGCGGTGCGCCCGCACGCCAACGCGGTGGCCGACACCGCGCCAGGCCCGCAGGGCGCCGAGCTGTGCAGCGCGACGGCCGTGCGCGAGCTCGGGCTCGACGATGGCGCGCCAGTGCAGATCGCGTCGGTCGCGAAGGCGCCGGCCGAGGTCATCCAGTACGCCGACAAGCCGACCGCGACCCGCAAGTACCTCGTGAGCCTGAAGGTCAAGAGCGCGCTCGTCGTGTACGACGGCCCGCGAACCTATGCCTGCCATCTGAGCGAGGACGAACGGCGCGTTCTCAAGTTTGGAGTACGTCGACCATGAATGCTTTGATGATCCTCGTCGCCGGCCCGTACCGCTCCGGCACCGACGACGACCCGGCGCGCATCCAGGCCAACGTCGACGCGATGACCGACATATCGCTGCGCCTGTTCCGCGCCGGCCACCTGCCGGTGATGGGCGAGTGGTATGCGCTGCCGCTGATCGAGCATGCCGGGTCGCACGGCGTCGGCGATGCGGTGTTCAACGAGATCTTTCACCCGGTCTCGCGGCGCCTGGTCGCCAAATGCGATGCCGTGCTGCGCATCGGCGGCGCCTCCGCGGGAGCGGACGAGATGGTCGCGCTGGCGCGGGAGCATGGCAAAGCCGTGTACCTCTCGATCGACGAGGTGCCGGCAGCGGCATGAGTGGGATGACGGTGAACGCACCCACACCTCTGCCCTTCGCGGTGCAGCGCATCGACCACGTCGTGCTGCGCGTGCGCGAGCTCGAGCGCTCGATCGGGTTCTATCGCGCGCTGCTCGGCTGCGAGGTCGTGAAGCGCCGCGACGAGCTCGGCCTCGTGCACCTGCGGGCGGGCGTCTCGATGATCGATCTCGTGTCGATCGACGGCCCGCTCGGCCGCCGCGGCGGCGCGGCAGCCGGCGAGCAGGGCCGCAACATGGATCACCTGTGCCTGCGCATCGACCCCTTCGACGAGCGCGCGATCCTCGCGCTGCTGGACGCACATGCGCTGTCGCACAGCGGCCAGGCGCAGATCAACTTCGGCGCCGAGGGCGACGGTCCGTCGATCTACTTCAGCGACCCGGACGGCAACCAGGTCGAACTGAAGGGCCCAGCGCAACGACCGTGAGCGGCCGCAGCAGGAACACCGCCGATCAGCGCGGCGCCACGAGCACGTAGCCGCGGTTCTCTACCGTGTCGAAGCTGCGCATGCCCTTGATGAGCGTCGCCGCCGGCATCCACACCCAGCCGGCCGCAGCAGGGTTGACGTCGAGCACGAGGAACGAGTCCGACGCGGCGTCGTAGGCGCCCAGCGGCGAGATGTGCCCGCCCCCGCGCTGGCCGACCGCCTCGCGCCGGTAGTTCACGATCACGTAGTCGCCGGGCCGCTGGAGGTTCTGGACCAGGTCGCTGCGGATCTCGTCGTCGGGCATGCCGTCGGCCACGACGACGAGCCGCGTCGCCAGGCCGTTCGCCCGCAGCATCTGGTCGAACTGCCGCAGCTGGTAGCCGAAGTCCGGCAGCGGCTCGCCGTTGACGACGATGGGTTCGCCGAGCACCTGGGCGCGCGTCTTCTGGCCGGGGCCGATCACGTTGTCCTGCGTGTAGCGCGGAACGATCGGGTCGACCCCGCTTGGCAGGTTGCGCAGATCGTCGGCCTTCAGGCGCCCATGGTCGCGCGGCAGATCGGCGCTGCGGCTGCGCACGGCGTTGAGCACGATGGCCGCGCTGGTCGGGCCGCAGAAGGCGGCGTTGAGCTGGGCCTCGAACTGGTTCGCGAGCGGCGCGAAGTCGACCTTGCCGCTGGCGCGAGAGAAGCGTGCGAGGCCTTCGTCCGAAGCGAACGCCACGAGACCTTGATCGGCCGCTGGCCGCGTGGCTGGCGACGCAGCGGGCGGCGCCGTCGACTGGCACCCCAGCAACGCGCTCAGCAGCACGCCGAGCCCGAGGCGCGCAAGCGTCGGCATGCCGTCTAGGATCAGTACCCGAGCGCGAGGCCGGAGTTGCGACGCGGGTCGTTCGCGCCGTAGAACTTGTTGTTGCCGACCGGCTTGCCGCCCAGCGTCGGCGCGCCAACCAGGATCACCGCGAGGTGGTTGGCCGGCTGCGGCCCGCTGAACTTGTGGCCCATGCCTTCGAGGATCTTGCGCGTGTCGGGGCTGATCGCGAAGTTTTCGACGTTGGTCGTCTCGGGCAGCCACTGCTGGTGGAACTTGGGCGCATCGACCGCTTCCTGGGCGTTCATGCCGTAGTCGATCACGTTGATGATGGTGTGCAGTACCGCGGTGATGATGCGGCTGCCACCCGGCGTGCCGACGACCATCACGGGCTTGCCGTCTTTCGTGATGATCGTCGGGCTCATCGAGCTGAGCGGGCGCTTGCCCGGCTCGATCTTATTGGCTTCGCCCTGCACGAGACCGTACAGGTTGGGCACGCCGATCTTTGCGGTGAAGTCGTCCATCTCGTCGTTCAGGATCACGCCGGTCTTGGCCGCGGTGACCTTGGCGCCGAACCAGTCGTTCAGGGTATAGGTCACCGACACCGCATTGCCCCATTTGTCGACGATCGAGTAGTGCGTGGTGTTGCTGCCTTCGTGCGGCGCGACACCGGGCTTGATGTCTTTCGAGACACCGGCCTTGCTCGGGTCGATCGCGGCGCGCAGCTTCGCAGCGTAGTCTTTCGAGAGCAGGCGGTCGAGCGGGTTGTTGATGAAGTCCGGGTCGCCGAGGTAGCTGTTGCGGTCCACGTAAGCGTGGCGCATCGCCTCGATCTGGTAGTGCACAGCCTGCGCCGAGCGGAAGCCGAGGTCCTTCAGCGGATAGCCCTCGAGCACGTTCAGGATCTCGCAGATGATCACGCCGCCCGAGCTCGGCGGCGGCGCCGAGACGACATGAAAACCGCGGTAGTCGCACTCGACCGGCTTCAGCTCGCGGGTCTTGTACTGGTCCAGGTCGGCCTGCGTCAGGATGCCCTTGCCGGCCACGCTCGACGCGACGATCGCGGCGCCCACCGGGCCTTTGTAGAAGCCCGCTTCGCCCTTGTCGCTGATCAGCTTCAGCGTCGCCGCGAGGTCCTTCTGCACCAGCTTCTGGCCGGGCGCGAAGGGCTCGCCCTTGTTCAAGAAGATCGCGCCGGTGGCGGCGTCCTTCTTGAAGTCGTCGGTGGCGGTGCGCAGCATGTCGACGTCGCCCTGGTCGAGCACGAAGCCGTCTTGTGCGTACTTGATTGCCGGTGCGATCACCGCAGCGCGCTTCATCGTGCCGTACTTGGCCAGCGCCATTTCCATGCCGGACACGGTACCCGGCACGCCGACGGCCAGGTGACCGGTCGTGCTCGCGCCCTTGACGACGTTGCCGTCCTTGTCGAGGTACATGTTGGCGGTCGCGGCCAGCGGCGCCTTCTCGCGGAAGTCGAGGAAGGTCTTGCGGCCGTCGGCGAGCTGGATCGTCATGAAGCCGCCGCCACCGAGGTTGCCGGCCGCGGGGTAGACGACGGCGAGCGCGTAGCCCACCGCCACCGCCGCATCGACCGCGTTGCCGCCGTCCTTCAGCACGTCGACGCCGACGCGCGTGGCCAGGTGCTGCGCACTCACGACCATGCCGTTCTCGGCGGCGACGGGTGCCTGCGAGGCGGCCTGCGCGCCGGTGCAGCAGGCGATGACAAGAACGGCCGCAGACAGCGGCTTGGAGCAGGTGATGAGGGTCATAGTGATGAAGGCCGGTGGTTTTGAGAAAAGCGCGACGTCGCCAGTCCGCACTATACGGACCTGCGCCAAACTCCGTGGGATGAAACAGCCCCCACGCTCACTTCGTTCGCTGCCCCCCGCGGGGGCGTGTCAGTCCCTTGGGGCGGCCCGGCGGCACTGACATGACACAACACACGTCGCACACCCGCCTGCCCGGCCTGGACGGCGTTCGTGCACTCGCAGTGATCGGCGTCGTGTGGCACCACACCGAGCCTGGCGGCGCGGCGCTGCCATCGTCGCCGTTCGGGCTCAACCTGAACGGCTTTCTCGGCGTCGACCTGTTCTTCGTGTTGAGCGGCCTGCTCATCACCGGCCTGCTGCTGCGCGAACACGCGCTCACCGGTCGCATCTCGCTCGCGAAGTTCTACGTGCGGCGCTCGCTGCGCATCTTCCCGCTGTACTACGCACTGCTGGCGCTGCTGACGCTGTACTTCATCGCCGCCCCGGCCAGCTCGACACAGCGCAGCGCCTTCCTGCATGACTTGCCGTGGCTCGTCACCTACACGAGCAACTGGGTGCCGATCCACGAGCTGATGGGCATCACCTGGTCGCTGTCGACCGAAGAACAGTTCTATCTCGCCTGGCCACCGCTGCTCGCGTGGCTGGGGCGCAGGGCGTTGTGGCCGCTGCTGGTCTTCCTGGGACTGAACCAGGCGCTCAACCTTGGCCTGCTGAACGGGTGGTGGCCCGCGCTCGACCACGCGCGGAACGAGTTGGCGATCCTGCAGGCCACGTTCACGCCGATCCTGCTCGGCGTGCTGCTCGCGTTCGCGCTGGACTCGCCAGCCCCGCGCGTGGCATTGCAACGCTTGACCGACGGGCCGGCGCTGGCGGCCTGGCTGCTGTTGCTGGCGGCGCTGGCCTGCTGGCCCGGCGACATCCAGGGCTGGCCGCGCTTGGCCTTTCATGTCGTCGCGACCGTGGCGCTCGCCGGCATCGTGCTGCGCCCATCGTCGCGCATCGTCAGCGCGCTCGAATGGAAGCCGCTGGCCTTCATCGGCATGGTCAGCTACGGCATCTACCTGCTGCACCTGATCGTGCTCGATGCGGCGCAGCGCGCGCTCTCACGCTGGCACGTCGACCTGCCCGGCGCCTTGTTCGTGGTCGGGCTCGCCGGCACGGTCGCGCTGGCCGCGCTGAGCTACCGCTTCTTCGAGCGCCCGCTGCTGCGACTGAAGGACCGCTGGGCCTAACCCAGCGCGCCGTTCAACGCAGCCCAGACCTTGCCCGCCGTCAGCGGCATCTGGATGCGCTCGGCCGCGCGCCCGAGGCCCGTGTGCGCCAGCGCATCGACCACCGCGTTGACGGTCGCCGGCGTCGCACCGATGGTGCCGAGCTCGCCGACGCCTTTGACGCCGAGCAGGTTGGTCACGCACGGGATGCTGGTGTCGAACTCGGTCTTGAAGAAGCTGCTGGCGATGTCGGCGCGCGGCATCGCGTAGTCCTGGAAACTCGCGGTCAGCATCTGGCCGCTCTCGCGGTCGTAGCGGATCGCCTCGCACAGCGCCTGGCCGATGCCCTGCACCGCGCCACCCTCGATCTGGCCGCTGACGATGGTCGGGTTGACGACGCGCCCGATGTCGTTGACCGACGCGTACGCCGCGACCTCGACGTGGCCGGTGCCGGGGTCGATCTCGACCTCGCATACATGGCAGCCGTTCGGCCAGGTCGGGCCGCCGACGGCGCTGGTCGAGTCGATGAAGATGCGCTGCTCGGGCTGCTTGCCGGCGAGCTCGAACAGGCCGATGCCGAGGTCGGTGCCGACCACGCCGAAGCGGCCGGCGCGGTACTCGATGTCGGCCGGTGCGGCCTCGAGCACATCGCCGGCGAGTTGCTTGCCGCGCTCGATGGTGCGCACGCTGGCCACGTGCACCGCGGTGCCGCCGGTGAACAGCGAGCGCGAGCCGGCACTGCCGAAGCCGTTGGCGCGGTCGGTGTCGCCCTGCAGCACGCGGACGCGGTCCTGCGACACGCCGAACACGTCGACCACCAGCTGCACATAGCTGGTCGCGATGCCCTGGCCCATCGCCTGGGTCGCCGAGCCGATCTCGATGAAGCCGTCGGCCGCCACGTTGACGGTGACGCGCTCTTCGAGCGCGAGGCCGCCGGTCCATTCGAGAAAACTCGCCAGGCCGCGCCCGCGCAGCTTGCCGCGCTGCTCGCTCGCGACGCGGCGCGCGTCGAAGCCGCCCCAGTCGGCGAGCCGCAGGCCCTGGTCGAGGATCTGCTCGAAGCGGCCGCTGTCGTAGACCTGGCCCATCGCGTTCTTGTACGGCATCTGCTCGGGCGCGATCAGGTTGCGGCGGCGCAGCTCGGCCGGGTCGATCTTCATCTCGCGCGCGGCGGCGTCGAACAGGCGCTCGGTGATGTAGATCGCCTCGGGCCGGCCCGCGCCGCGGTAGGCGCCGGTGGGCGCGGTGTGGGTCATGACCGCGGTGAAGTGCAGGTCGATCGTCTTGATGTCGTAGATGCTGGTCGAGACCCACGGCCCGATCAGCAGCTGGATCGCGACGCCGGCGCCGGTCGGGTACGCGCCGACGTTCGCCAGCGAGCGCACGCGCATCGCGAGCACGCGGCCGCCGGCATCGAGCGCGAGTTCGGCGCGGCTCGTCACGTCGCGGCCGTGCACCGCCGACAGGAAGTCCTCGACGCGCTCGGCCTGCCAGCGCACCGGGCACTTCAGCTCGCGCGCGGCGTAGGCGACGGCGATGTCCTCGGGGTGGATGCCGGTCTTCATGCCGAAGCCGCCGCCGACATCGCCGACGACGACGCGCACGTTCTGCTCTGTCAGGCCGGGGATCGCCTCGCACAGCGAGCCGCGCACGCCGGTCGGCATCTGGCTGCTGATGCGCACCAGCAGGCGCTCGCCGTCGAACTGCGCGTTGATGCTGCGCGGCTCCATCGGCGCGGGCGCGAGGCGCTGGTTCACGATGTCGAGCGCAACGACGTGCGCGGCGCGCTCGAAGGCCGCGGCCGCCGCGGCGGCGTCGCCGTGGCGCATCTCGGCGCAGATGTTGTCGGGTGCTTCGGCGCACAGCCGCGGCGCACCGGGCGCGATCGCCTGGGCCGGGTCGACGACCGCGGGCAGGTCGTCGTAGTCGACCATCACCGCCTCGGCCGCATCGCGCGCCGCGTCGCGGCTGCGCGCGACGACGGCGACCACCGCCTCGCCGACGAAGCGCACGGTGTCGAGCGCGAGCGCGCGGCGCGGCGGGCTCGCCGGTGGCTGGCCGCCGGCGCGCTGGAAGCCGGCCGGCGGCGCCATCGCCTTCACGCCGGCCTCGGCGAGCTGCGCGCCGGTGTAGACGGCCAGCACATCGGGCATCGCGGTCGCGCCCGACACGTCGATGCTCTTGATGCGAGCATGCGCGTACGGCGAGCGCAGGAACGCGATGTGCGCCTGATCGGCGACCAGCACGTTGTCGGTGAACTGGCCCTTGCCGACCAGCAGCTGCGCATCTTCGACGCGCTTGACGGCCTGGCCGCTGCCGAAGCGCACGGCGTGGTTCTCGTTGACGGTGGTGGTGCTCATTGCTCGGTGCCTTTGGTTGGAACGCGTACGCTACAACAGCTTCAGGATCTTCGCAGCGCCTTGCGTCAGGTCACAGAGTGTGCGTCCGGTCGCCGCGCGTGAAGCCGAGCGGCGCGGTCGTGAACGCCGCGTCGCAGCCTTTGGCGAACGCGATCACCTTGAAGAGCTCGCCCATCTCGTGCTCGGTCAGCAGCTTCTGGGTGTTGGCGATCGTCTTCAGGTCGGCGCCTGCCAGGTCGCCCATCACGCCGCAGTTGATCAGGAAATGCGCCTGCGTGGTGTAGCCGAGCACGTCGAGCCCGGCGTCCTGCGCGGCCAGCGCGACACCGGTGAAGTTGACGTGCGCGGTGATGTCCTTCGTGCCCACGTCGACGAGCGGGTCGGTGTCGGCGAGGTGCGCGCGGTGGCACATCAGCGTGCCGCTGCTGCGCTGCACGTGGTAGTACTCGGCCTCGGGGAAGCCGTAGTCGATGAAGAAGGCCGCGCCGCGCGTCAGGCGCTCGGCCAGCGTCGCGATGAAGGCCTCGGCCTGCGGGTGGATCTCGGTCACGGTGCCGGGTGCGAACGGCCCGTCGAAGGGCGGGCGCAGGTCGGTGGCGCGCTCGCTCCATTGGAAGGACTCGCCATCGGCGACGACGCCGCGCTCCGCCCAGCGCGTGCCGTCGAAGTGCAGCAGCTGCACCGGCATCGCGTCGAGCACCTCGTTGCCGACGACCACGCCGGCCATCGCGTCGGGCAGCGCGTCGACCCAGCGCAGCTTGTCGCCGAAGCGCGCGAGGCGCTCGCGCTGGCGCTCGCGCAGCGCGCCCGACAGGTCGACGATGGTGTAGCGCTGCACCGCGTCGCCGAGCGACTCGAGCAGCTGCGCCGCGAGCGCGCCGGAGCCGGCGCCGAACTCCCAGACCTCGTCGCTGCCGCTGGCCTTCAGCGCCTGCGCGAGCTGGCGTGCGAGCGCGCGGCCGAACAACGGCGACAGCTCGGGCGCGGTGACGAAATCGCTGCCCGACTGCGGCAGCATGCCGAACTTCGGGCTGCGGTTCGCGTAGTAGCCCAGGCCCGGCGCGTACAACGCCAGCGCCATGAAGCGGTCGAACGGCAGCCAGCCGCCGTGGCGCGCGATGGCCGCGTGCACGAGTCGGGTGAGTGGCGCCGATACACTGGCGTTCTCGCTGAGTTGTCGCATCGCTGCATTGTAGGAATCCATGTCGCCCCTTCCCACCGCGCGCCCTGTCGTGCTGGTCACCGGCGCCGCCCGTCGCATGGGCCGCGCGATGGCGCTCGACCTGGCCGCGCACGGCTTCGATGTCGCGGTGCACTACCGCGGCTCGAAGGACGACGCGTTCGAGACCGTCGCCGAATTGCAGTGCGCCGGCGCGCGCTCGCATGCGTTCCAGGCCGACCTGTCGGATGAAGCCGCGTGCCGCGCGCTCGTGCCCGCGGTGGTGGCGCGTTTCAGCCGGCTCGACGCGGTCGTCAACAGCGCCTCGACCTTCGCGTACGACGACCCGCTCACGTTCAGCGTCGCGGCGATGGAGAAGCACTGGCGCGCCAACACCGCGCCGGCGATCCTGCTGGCGCAAGCGCTGCACGCGCACCTGACGAGCGCCCCCGATGACCAGGCCCCGCGCAACGGCTGCGTCGTCAACCTCATCGACCAGAAGCTCTGGAACCCGAACCCCGACTACTTCTCGTACACGCTCTCGAAGGCCGCGCTGCAAGCCGC
>Ga0307508_10002418_pt1 | contig 19692 bp, 14 predicted proteins | sample 9_EM_MG_FD_203089 | JGI IMG/M metagenome (GOLD analysis project Ga0307508, IMG submission 203089) | Populus trichocarpa ectomycorrhiza microbial communities from riparian zone in the Pacific Northwest, United States - 9_EM | ecosystem: Host-associated > Plants > Roots > Unclassified | place... | reverse complement strand
GGTGTGCATGTCATCGCATAGTCCGTCGGGGCGGGTGCAAAGGGTTGCAGCGCACTCGCTATCGTCGTTGCAGGCGGCACCTGCGCTGTCGGCGTAGCTGAGCGGGGGCAACGAAACGGGGGGCATCCCCTGGGTCGCCCGACTGAGAATGAAGACCGCGTAGGTGTGGCCTGCCTCGAGCGGAGCACCTTCGGGGGGCTGTACGGCGACGAAGTCGTCGCAGATGTAGTTCGTGCGTGCATCGGTGTAGAACCGTTGCCAGCCAGTGGCACGGCCTTTGGCCGGATTGGTGACGTCGATGAATTGCAGGCCTTCGGCAGCGAAGGATCTAGCATCGAAGGGGCCGGAAAAGCGGAAGACCAGCGTCGGGTAGGCGCCCCAACCCGTGTCGTTGGCCGTGACCGCATCGACATAGAGCTGAATGGGATCGACCCCCAACAAGCCGCTACCGGGCGTCGGAAACCCGCCCAGGTCCAGCTTGTTGCCGTCCCTGCGCACGTCCGTCGGGAACGGCAGGCGGAAGAAGTCGCCCTCTTCGGCGCCGGCCGCGCCAGGCACCTCGAAATAGGCTTTGACTCCGGTCTTGACCGGCGGCGTGCAGTCAACGCCCGCCCACGACTGTCCAAACGTCGGAACGCCAGGAGGCGTGACTGAGCATTTGTTGGCGAGGCACGACAAGCCCTCGAAGCAGTCGAGGCTAGATGCGCAGTCGGCATCCACGTCGCCTGCGCCTTCGGGAGCACACGAAAGGCCCAGGCCGACGATCGCACAGCGCAGACCAATGCCGCAGTCGGCGTCAGAGACACATGCTCCACCCTCCAAGGCGTCGCCCGCGGGCGCGCACTGGCGCCCCACGCACTGGCCAGCATCGCATTCTGCGCTGATCACACACGCTTCGCCGGGCGCTCTGTCGCCAGACGGTTCACACACGGCTTTGGCGTTGCAAGTCAGGCCGTCGCGACAGGCGTCGGCGTCGCTGCAATCCTCGCCGACACCCTTGCCGGTGGGCACGCCGCTGTCCGCACCGCCCGGGCCGGCTCCGCCGGTGTTGGACGACCCACCGCTGCCTGTCTTGCCGGCCGTGCCTGTCTTGCCGGCGGTTGGGGAGGTTTGGTCACCGCCCGCGCTCAAGTTCGGCTGTTCACGAACGACTGCGCCGTCAGAGCAGGCCGCCGCGAGCGACAAGCAGGACACGCCACCGAGCACAGCCCGAACTAAGGATCGACCCATGAAAGCACCTCTGGCAAAGCGGAAAGCGGGCGCCGCAAAATAGACGCGAATCCCAGAGTAACATGGCTCTTCTCACGCCTGCCCGCCTTTTAAGAGCGGGATTTCAGTCGTAGTGAATGATGGACACACACGGTGTAGGCAAGAGGCGTTCGCGCCCACTCAGCGATGAAAGCTCAATCACGAACGCGTACGCCAGCACGAACGCGCCCTGGCGGTGCACGAGCTCGCCTGCGGCCGCCGCCGTGCCACCGGTCGCGAGCAGGTCGTCGACCACCACCACGCTAGCGCCTTCGCGCAGCGAGTCGCGGTGCATCTCCAGCTCGTTTTCGCCGTATTCGAGCGAGTAGCTCACCTTGTCGGTGCGGAAGGGCAACTTGCCGGGGCGCCGCACGGGCACGAAGCTCGCGTTCAGGCGCGCAGCCAGCGCGCCGCCGAAGATGAACCCGCGCGACTCGACCCCGACCACCGCGTCGACCTTCTCGCCCACGAAGTGGTGGGCGATGGCGTCGAGCACGATGTGAAAACCCTTCGGGTCGGCGAGCAGCGGGGTGATGTCGCGGAACAGCACGCCCGGCTGCGGGAAGTCGGGCACCTCGCGGATCAGAGCTTTGACGTACCCGAGTGAGTCGAACGGGCTCGGCCGGTGTTGCGGCGCCACCCGATCGCTCTTCAGAGCCGGCTTCTTGGGATCGACGCCGCGCGGCGTCGGCGAGAGGCGTCCGGGGACGGGCTTGGATGCCTTGGCAAAGCTGCCTTTACGAGTCGCCATCCCAGCGACCTTTACCACTACCCGAGCGCGGCCGACAGCTCCGCCACGACCGCTTCAGCGTGGATCTGCGCCGCCGGTGCCCACAAATCGAGGACCAGCGGCGTCAAGCCGACCTCACCGGCGTCGTAGGCCTCGGTGTCGGAGCCGGATACCGGGCGGTGCTCGACGCCAGGTCCGCCGAGCCACAGGTACTCGCGACCGCGCGGATCGGTTCGGAACTCGACCTCGTCGGTGTAGAAGCGGCCGCCGAGGCGCGTTGCTCGCCAGCGCCAAGGGCCGCCTTGCGGAATGTTGACATTGAGCAGCAGCGGGCCGGTCGGCTGCCGGCGAAAGAGCGCCAGCGCGATACGGGCGGCTTCCTGAGCCGCCGCCTGGCGATCGGCCTCGTGCCCCGCCGAGAGCGCCAGCGCCGGCACGCCACGCAGCGCGCCCTCGCGCGCGGCAGCCACCGTGCCGCTATAAAAGACGTCGTCGCCCAGGTTGGCACCGTGGTTCAAACCCGACAGCACCAGATCCGGGCGTCGCGGCAAGATGCGTGTGCCGGCGAAGAAGGCCGTATAAACACAGTCCGCGGGCGTACCGTCGATCGAGAAGACCCCGTCGCCGTGCTGGCTGAGTCGCAAGGGGCGATGCAAGCTGAGCGAGTGGCTCGAGGCGCTCTGTTCGCTGTCGGGCGCGCAGACGACCACGTCAGCGTCGGGCAAGAGCGCGGCGCGCAGGGCGTTCAGTCCCTGCGCGCGAAAGCCATCGTCGTTGGCGAGCAAGATCAGCGGGCGACGGCTCATGCTCAGGCTGTCTACCACCGTTTCAGCCGGGGTTGGGTCCTCCAGCCGTCGCCGGCGAAGGCGGCTGCCCGACCGCCAGCTAGGAGCCCGACAGGACCGTGTCGAGCTCGCCCGACTCGTTCAAGCTGCTGACGATGTCGCACCCGCCCACCAGTTTTCCGCCCACATACAGCTGTGGGAACGTCGGCCAGTTGGAGTAGGCCTTCAGCCCCTCGCGCAGCTCGGCGTCCGTCAAGATGTTCACGTCTTTAAACTCGGCGCCTTTCTGCTTGAGGATTTGCACGACCTGCGCCGAGAAACCGCACTGCGGGAAATGCTTGGAGCCCTTCATGAATAGCACCACGCGGCTCTGCGCGATCGTGCCTTCGATACGTTGCTTCAACGCTTCGTCCATCAACTTAGCCTCCAGAAACCCTCGCCCACGTTTGCGGGGTATACGTTTTGAGTGCGAGGGCGTGGATTGGCCCGTGCATCGCGTCACCAAGAGCGCGGTACACGAGCTGGTGTTGCTCAATCAGCGTCTTCCCCTCGAAGGCCTGCGACACGACCCGCGCCTGATAGTGATCCTCAGTACCCGTCAAGTCGACGAGCTCGATTTCTGCGCCGGGCAGAGCCGCAAGCAACAACCTTCGAACGCTTTCCGGAGTCATCCAAGCCTTGCGCGAGGCTTTGTGACTCAGGGCTCTTGGCTTGTCAACGTCCAGGGTTAGTGGAGCCTGATTCCTACGTTGTCGACCGGAGTTAGGCGTTGGCAGTTAGCCGTCGGGCAGGCAATCTGGAAAGCCGCCCCATTCTCGAGCGGTCCGCCTGCGAACGCCCGACTAATCCTTCGGCGGCAGCGGGCCTGCGAGCTTCACGTCGCGGATCGCTTCGCGGAAGCGAACTTGAGCCTCGCCTAAACTGAGACGCAGCTCGACCAATTGCTTGGTGATCTGCTCGAGGCGGCTCGTGACCTCCGCGAGCCGCTTGGTCAGCTTGGCCCGCAAATCCGCGGCCTGTTTGTTCTTTTCGATGGCCTCGAGACTGAGGCGCGTCTCTCGCGATGACTTCTCGAGCTCCTGTTGCTCGGTTTCGAGCGCGGCGACGCCGTCGCTTGCCTTCTTGAGCACTGCGCGCAGGGTCCAGGCATCGCTCAGCTTCTGCGCTAGTGCGCGATCGGCGCGCGGGTCTGCCAGGTACGCCTTGACGGCTTCGTCCGCCAGCGGCTCGAGCCAATCCATGCCCTGCTGCGTCGCCTGCCGCTCATCGACGACCAGCTCGGCGCGGCCGTGCGGTTTGAGCGGAATGGGCACCAGCGCCGTGGCGGTCGCCAGGTCGTCCTCGGTGCCTGGCGGTGGTTTGAACAGGCGCGCGCTCGACATGCGCGGATGACGAACAATCAGCTTGCTGGTCTCGTCGCTTCCGCTCACCACCTTGTAGGTCGTCTTGGTCACGCTATCGCGCTCGATATACAGGGCGCCGGCTTCGATGCGAAACAGGCGCGCGCCCTGCTCGGTGCTCTGCCGCTCGCTCGTCACCGCGATGCTGCGGTCGAGCGCGAATGGCACCGTCGCTTTGCCCTTCGGTGGCAGCGGATCAAGCATGCCCTGCCCCAAAAATTGTCCGTCGCCAAACACGGCGATCGGACCGCGTTCAAGCAGGCCGGTCGTCGCGTTCTCGAAGCGCACGACCCGAAACGGATGCGCGCCGGAGTCGGGCACGCCGCCGTCGGGCGCGAACAAGAACACGCTCTCGCCCGGCACCTTGCGACTCACGAGCAGCACCATCGTCGCGCTCTCGTCGGGCACCGTGACCTGACCCGGGATCTGGTAGCGCGTCGTGCCGCCGCCGACCGCGACCGCCGCCAACGCCGAAACGCTGCGCGGCGCCGAAAGACCCTGCTTCGAAAGCTCGGCCATCGCCACACGTCGTGCCGCCATCGGCGGCGGCGCGGGCGCCGGCATGTTCATGGGCCGCGCTGCTTTGGGGCTCGGCATGCCGCCGGCGCCTAGCGACCTTTTCTTGGCGTCCATTTTACCCGCGGCGCCGCTGGCGGCGGGCGCATCGTCGGACGCTTCTTCATCCTTGTCGGCGGCCTGCGCTTCGGCAGCGGGCGGCGCGGCGCGCGCAGCCTCTTCGGGCGCGTAGCGGTCCACGGCGCCGCCGGGTGCCGCACTGAGCGTGGTCATGCCTTCGGGAACTTGCGTGATGATTTCACCGGTATCGGTGATCACCGGGCGGACGGGCGTGACCGCGTCGCCGAGCGTCGACTCGAACGCGATCGGCGCGCCGGCGACGAGCGTGAGCTGGACATTTTTCCAATCCTCGCCCGACAGGTTCTGCACGATGCCCCACACCTGCAGATCGGCGCCGTCTTTGCCGACGACGACCCGGTACGACGGCCGCCACAGCGGCGTCGCCGCCACGTAGCCGACCGCCAAGTCATGTTCCTTACCGTCGAGACTGAGCTTGACCTTACGCAGCCGTTCGCTCGACGGATCCGGAGCCTTGGGCGGCTCGCCAGGATGATTCCAGGCGTCGAGCATGCGCCCGAAGCGCGGGTCTTGAGCTACCGGATCGTTCTTGTCGACTTCGAGCGGGAACGACGCCGCCTTCAATGAGCTGCCGCCGCGTTCGACGATGGCCAGCGTGGCCAGAAAGTCGCCCACCATGCGTTGGCGCATCTTGAACGACACCTCCTCACCATCGACTTCGCCGCCGCGCTCGAAGTAGCCGACCCCATTTCTGTAGACCACGACTCGCCGCAGCGGCAGCTCCGGGCTTGCTAGATCCGGCCCGCGCGCGCAGCCGAAAAGCGCGGTTGCCAAAGCCAAAGCAGCGCCAGAGCGTAGGAAGTGTCTCATGCTCGTTACCCTATAGCCTAATGACTGGCGCTTCGGGAGCGCCTAAGCTGCGGAGCCGTGACTGAAGCGTCGTCGCCGAAGCCCTCCGTCTCAACCGCGGGCTCGCCTCCGGGCTCGCCCGCGGGGCCACCTGCAGCTCCACCCCCGCGGAAGCCGCCGCCGATGCCGGCGCGACAGATGAGCGACGGACAGAAGGAGGCGCTCGCGATCCAAGCGCTCGGGCTCTTGAACGAGCAAGTGCAGGCGCGCATCGTCCACTACAAGGGCGAAATGGAGACGAGCCCGGAGCTCGATGCCATCACGGCGCAGGTCGTGGCGCAGCTCAAGGCCATGCAGGCCGCGGTCGCGGGCGAGGCGGGCGCGAAAAAAACGCCCGAAGAGATGGAAGAGCAGCAGACGCGCGCGCTCGGCGTCCTCTTGCAGCGGTTCTTCTCGGGCCAAACGCAATTTGCCACGCGCATTTTGAAGCCGATCGGCAAAAAGATCGCCAAGCTGTTCTTCGAAAGCGAGCTGCACGAAAAATCGAAGGGCGACAAAGACAAGGTCATCCATCACGCCGAGCAGGGCGTCTACTACGTGCTGTCACGCTACAAGAACCGTCTGCGCGCCGAGCTCGAAGGTTTCGAGTTTCAAAACGCCGAAGTGCGCGGGTCGACGCTGGAGCTGCTGGCCAAGACCGAGCGTGATCTGCAGGTCGCCTTCTTGTCGCGTCGCTCTCCCGAGCTGAACCGCGTGATGACGATTTACACGGCCGTGCTGGGTGATTTTCTGCAGAAGCATCTGCCGCCGCGGCTCGAGCAGATGGCGAAGGTGACGATCCGCGTGTGCAAGGCGGCGCGCCGCCCGAACAGCGTCGGCTACAAGGTGCTGTCGGATGCGTTCGGCGATTTTCGGGCCGAATGGGAGCGGCTGTTCATGCAGCAGATGGTGTTCTTCTGCGGCGACGAGCTGCTCGAACGCCTCACGCAAGAGGGCGAAGCGTTCCAGGAAGAAACCGTCAAGTTCTTCACCGACCCGCACGTGTTCAGCGAAACCTGCGAGGTCGTCTGCGAGCAGCTGTACGACTTCTTGTGTCTCGAAGGCTTCTTGGATCTGCCGGTGGACTGGCGCGTGTCGCTGACCGGCAACAACTAAGACCAGCGCGCCTTCCAAGCAGCCCGTCTTGGCAATAGTCGCCAAGCCGGGCGCGTTGATCGGCATCGCTCCACAGCCACGAGCTCAAAACGGCGACGAAGCGGCTCCCAGCTCGGCCGAATACGCCACGACCGCCGCGTTGCCGCCGACGATGCCGAGCGGGCTCCACGGCGGGTTGACCGCGCCCATGCGCGCGCTGTTGTCGAGCACGACGTAGTATTGGCCGGGCAGGAGCGGCACGATCTGCCGCGCCTCTTGCCCGGGTTGCAGCACGAACGTGCTGAGCGGCGCTTCAGGCGGCGTGCCGAGCTCGGCGCCGAGCTGCAGCCCACTGCGCCAAAGATCGCCGGCGCCACGCCGGATCACCAGCGCGTCCACCGCCGGCCCGGTCACCTGGAAGCGCAGAAACAGCGCCTGCCCCGACGACGGCACTTCTAGCGGACCGAACAGATCCATCTGATCGACGCGAATTTCGGTGGTATCGCGCTCGAGCGTGGTGCGACCGTTGCCACCGTTGAAGTAGGTCTGCGGGCGCGCCGGCGGCGTGAGCAAACCGATCGCGAACTGATCGCCCGTGTCCGTGTGCACGACCGTGAAGCCGCTCGAGAGCTCGCCTTCCACGATCTGCGAGCCGAACGTCGTGACCATGTATCCGGCGGGACCCTGAGCGGCCCAATTGGCCACCTCGTTCTCGATCGCTCCCATCCGAAACTCAGGGCCGTACACGATGCGCGCCGGCTTGGCCCACACGTACGTCGCATCTTCGCTCAGGAAGAAATCCATGCGGTAGTCGAGCGTGGCCGACACCGCAAAACCGACACGACCGGCTAGCGGTGTCCAGGCAAAACCGGTGCCGGAGAACGCCAGGGTGACGGTTTGCGGGCCGTCGTTGACTTGTGTGGTGCAGCGCTCGGGAAAAAAGCGACCGATGGCGTTACCGTTTGGCGCAAGTTTCAGCGGCGCGCCACGCTTGAGCATCTCGGGGCACATGCGTTGCGCGCCGAAATTCGAGAACAGAAACCAGCGCAGCTCCGGACTTGCGTTCACCGAGCCGCGAAACAGGCCGCAGCCAGTCGAGCCGAACAGCGACCAGAGCGCGATAGCCGCAAGCAGCACGGCACGACTCGTTCCGATCCACGAAGACCTTTGACGCATGTTGTCCGACCAGCGCAGCCTAGCCTGGGGAGTCCGGGGAGATCGAGCGAATAGCCACGGCCGAGAGCGCGCCAGTCAGCCCGGGGTGCAGATTCAACGCCGGCACGCGCACGAGCGAAAGCGAGAGCTCAAGGGCTATGGCGCGCGCTTCGACGTCGAGGTCGTACAGCGTCTCGACGTGATCGGCGAGGAAGCCGAACGGCGCCCAGACCACCTCGCGCTGACCCTCGGCCGCCAGCGCCGTGAGCGTTTCGCGCACGCTCGGGCCGAGCCATTCGCCACCGTCAGCGCCCTGGCTTTGGTAGCAGAGGCGTATCGGTCGCTCGAGCCGCTCCGAGATGGCAGCCGCTGACGCTTCGACCAGACGCGCGTACGGATCCCCGCGCTCTATCGCGATGCGCGGCAGGCTGTGCGCCGACAACACCACGGCCGCAGACTTGGGTGCGTGCCGTTCGATCAGCTCGACGTGCGCTGCCACGAACTCCGGTTCTTGAGCGTAGGGTCCACTCGGCACAAGCTCGATGGCACCTTTGGCAGCGACGGCCACCTTGACGGCAGCATCCCAATAAACGTGCTGACTGAAAGGCGCCAGCGCGATCACCACTAGACGCGACAAGCCGAGCGCGGAGGCGCCGGCCAGCGCCTGCTCGACGCCCGGCTCCCACAGGCGCGTCCCGACCAATACCGGCGCTTCGAGTCGCTTGGCAAGCGCTCGAGCTTGTTCGCGCGTGGTTTGTAGCAGCGGAGAGCTGCCGCCGATGGCTTCGTAGCGGCGCCGCAGCTCTTCGACCAAGCCGGGCGGCGCCGGGCGGCCGTGGCGGATGCGCGCGACGAATGCGCCCAGATCATCGAGGTTTTCGACGGTACCGTGGGCGACCAGCAGCACGCCGGCGTTGGCAGGAAAGTTCATGACTCGGGATCCTGGTAAGGATACTTGAACGAGCGCGGCGGCGCGCCGGTGCGTTTGATGGTGCGCGGGCTAGTCCAGCGCAAGAGATTCCAGGGCGAGCCGGCTTTGTCGTTGGTGCCGGAGCGGCGTGAGCCGCCGAATGGCTGCTGGCCAACGACGGCGCCGGTCGGCTTGTCGTTGATGTAGAAATTGCCGGCGGCGAAGCGCAGCTTCTGCGAAAGCTCGACGATGGCGGCTTCGTCTTGAGCGAAGATGGCGCCGGTGAGCGCGTAGACGGAGCCTTGGTCGCAGAGCCGCACGGCGTCGTCGAGCCGCGCGTCGTCGTAGACGAAGGCCGCGACCACGGGCCCGAACAGCTCGCGCTGCAAGAGCTCGTGGTGTGCGTCGAGCACCTCGATCAACGAGGGCTCGACGAAGAAGCCCTCGCGGTCGTCGGCGCCGCCACCTTTCACGATGCGGCACGCCGGATCGGCCGCTGCCCGCCCCAGCGCCAGCGCCAGCCTGTCGAACGCCGCCCGGCCGATCACCGCGGCCATGAAACAGCCAAAATCTGCCGGATCGCCCATGCGGATTTGGCTGATCAGGCCCGCCGCCTCGTCGAAGACCCGCGCGGCCAGGCTACGCGGCAAGAACACCCGCGACGCCGCTGAGCATTTTTGCCCCTGGTACTCGAAGCCGCCGCGCACGATCGCGACCGCCAGCGCGGTCACGTCGGCGCTCGGATGCGCAAAAATGAAGTCCTTGCCCCCGCACTCGCCGACCACGCGCGGGTAAGCACGGTAGTCCGGCAAATGCTGGGCGATGCGTTGCTGCAGCGCATCGAAAACCTGAGACGAGCCGGTGAAATGCAAGCCCGAAAACTCGGGGTGCGCCAAGGCATGCTCGCTGAGCGTTGCCGCGTCGCCGTGAAGCAGATTGATCACACCCGGCGGCAAGCCCGCCTGCTCGAACAGCTCGAGCACGCGGAACGCCGACAGCGCGGCGAGCGGTGACGGCTTCCAGACCACGACGTTACCCAAGAGCGCCGGCGCCGCCACCAAGTTGCCGGCAATGGCCGTGAAGTTGAAGGGCGTTATCGCCAGCACGAAGCCGTCGAGCGGCCGCAGGTCGATGCTGTTTTGGATCCCGGCGGGACTGCGCAGCGGCAGCGTGCCAAGCTCGCGGGCGTAGTGCGCGTTGAAGCGCAGAAAGTCGATCAGCTCGCAAGCCGAGTCGATCTCGGCTTGCTGCGGCGTCTTGCTCTGGCCAAGCATGGTGGCGGCGTTGAGTCGCTGCCGCAGCGGTCCGGCCAACAGCTCGGCCGCGCGCTCGAAGATGCCCGCACGCTCTGAAAGCGGCAGGGCCGCCCAGCTCGGCTTGGCGGCCAAGGCCGCTGCGATAGCGCGATCGACATGGCCCTGGTCGCCCTCGACGCGCGTCGCGAGCCGGAGCGCGTGGCGGTGGGGCGCGCTGAGCTGCGTGCTCTTACCGGTTTCGACGCGGGCTCCGCCGATGACCAGCGGCAGCGTCGGCTGTTCCGACGACTGTCGCTGGAGCTCGTCGCGGAGCGCGCTGCGCTCGGGACTGCCGGGTGCGTAGTCGAGCACGGGCTCGTTCAGCGGAAGCTCGGCCACGCCCTGCAGCGTAGCACCGAGCTCCCTCACGGCGCTGGGTAAACACACGCGGGCGCCTGCCCCTCGCTCGGCTCCAAGTCGATGGAGTCGGAATAGTAGCTGCGCATGAAATCAGCGCCCCAGCACTCCACGGCGCTCACCAAGCCCGGGTCGGCCGGCACGTCGCCGCCCGCGATCACGATATCGGCCCGGCCGGCGCCGTTGGCACGCCAGCGGCTGTCGATGCTGATGTCTTCGAGCTTCGTCGTCTTGGTGTCGTCGACGTCTGCGTGGGCATCGACGTGCAGGGAACCTGTGCCGTCTAGATTGGCGTTGGAAGTGACGCTGAACGACTCGGGATTCACGGCCGGATCCGGTGTCACCTCGGCCGTGATGCTGCGCGGTAGGGCGCCGCCACCGTGGCCGATGTCGTGCGGCAGATGGTGAATCACGTGCACGCTGCCGGAGTCGTTCTGGTGCGCGAATGGATCGAGGTTCTTGGCCGCGCTGAGATCGATGGTGAAGTCGCCTTCGCCGTGCTGGGCGTGGCGCTTGCCGTAGCCATGACCTTTGAGCACGGTTCGGTAAGCGTCGTCGGACGTCGCGAGCTTGGGGCGGCCCTCGAGCGTGTAGTCGTACTCGGCCTCGGCGACGCGCGTCACGCGGAAGCGGTAGGTCACCGGCTCGAGCGCGTCCGTGTAAGGCCCCCAGGTGGCTTCGCCGTCCTGCACGGAGCTGGGCTCGGTGTGCACGATAGCCCAGGCGCTGCCGAGCACGGCCGCAGTCACCAAGTTCACGCCGCCGCGCACGACGCGCGTGAACCCGTACCACTTCGCGTAGGGCGTGCGCGAGATGGGCCCTGAGGCTTGCGTGCTGGCGCCCGGGGCGCTCGCGTCGGCGGCGGGGTCCGACTCGGGGCCGGCGACCACGACCGCCTCGCGCTGCGGGACGGCCTCGCGGTACTCGTCTGCGTCGTCCTGTTTCTGCAGCATGCAGCTAGGGAGCAAGCAGGCGCCCAAAAGCGTGGTCGTGAGGACGTTGGCCGTGAACGAGCGTTGTGACATACCTCCAGGCGTTACAAGAGCCGCGCCAGCCCAGATTTCCCGCAAATCTCGAGGATCGAAGCGCTTGGTCATGAACGCTGGTTCTCGACTGATAACTGCCAGCTGACAACTGACAGCCGAAACCCACATCAACCTCCAACATCACCCACCACCTCACAGCGACTGATCAGCTCCGATTTGCCACGTGGCTTTCGCGGCCTGCTCGTACAATCCTAACTTCCCCCCGTGCGCGCCCGTCCGAATCCCGTTGAAGCTCTCGCCACGTTGGCCCGACTATCCGATGAGGCGGAGCGGCGAGCCAGCTGGCGTCAAGCGGTGGCAGCGCTCGGCTACAGCACCGCCAATGCAGGTCCGCCGCCACTCGACGGCATCGCGCCCGAGGTGCTGACGCGCGCCGCCCAGGTCGCGCTCGAAACTGGTTTGGTCGACGATCTGGAGTTTTTGGCGCCGGGCCCGGCAGCGGTCGCGCTCTATGAAATGAGCGCCGCTTTGCCACTCGGGCGCGAGCGTCGCGAGCTCGGACGCCGCGTGTTCGCCCGGCTTTACGAGGGCACCGCCGCTACCTTCGCCACCGTCGCCGCGCGCATGGCCTTGAGCTCCGGCAGGCCGTTCGAGGCGGCCTCGCTGCGCGCGCGCGTCGGCCTGGTCTTCGATCTGCCGATCGGTTGTGGTGTCAACGCCGATGCCCTGGCGCTCACGCTCGTCACCAGGCGCGAGATGCGCGAACGCTGGCTCGATCGAGCGCGCACAGGCACGATGCCGGTGCGCAGGCTCGCCGCCAAGCTGCTGGAGCATGCCTCGCGCGAAGCCGTCTTTCGCTCGCAGCAGGGCGATTTCTACCCGCGCGATCTGATGCTGAGCGAGCCGATCCGCTCGATCTACGAGGCGCTGCTGCACGATCGCGAGCCGCTGGTTTGGCGCCACGCCGCGGTGGCGCGCGGCATCTTATCCGCCATCCAGCCGAGCCTACGCGAAGAGATCGACGTCGCGCTCGACCCCAATTTATCGCCCACCGAGTGGCGCCGCGCAGGCGTCTCGCTGGTCGCGACGCTGGTGAGCGAGCCTGAAAGCTCGCTGCGCGCACTGAAGCAGCTGCTCGACGGCCCCGTCGCCGCCACCGATCCAGGTTTGGCAGCCACATTGCTGATGGGTCTGCCGCGCGTGATCGAGGCCGAGCCCGACGCCGCGGAGTCGCTGCTCGAGATGCTGTGCGCCAAGCGCCGGCCAGACGTCGCCGAAGGCGCGGCCGCGCTGTTCGCCGATCTGAGCAGTCCGAGCTTTGGGCAGCGCTCGGCCAAGGTCCTGAAGCAGACGCTGCAGCAGCGCGTCGACTCGCAGAGCTCGGTGCTGCGCAGCGTCGCCGAGCGCGCCGTGCGCATTCTCGATCGCGATCAAGACGAGCAAAACGAGGTCGTGGCTGCCGTGCGGCGCGCCCTGCTCGCCTACGAATCAAAGGGCGCTCGCGCCGCTACCGATCTGGCGATCCAGGCCGTTGGCACGGCGCACCGGGCGATGGACTTCGTCGCTTCGCACGACCCGCACGACGAGCAAATGCTGCCCTACGTGCTCGGCGCGCTCAGCGATCTCGACGCCGCCGCGCTCGAGAGCCCGCGCTTGTCCGACCTGATATTGCTCGGCCGACGCCCGGGCGACACCGACACGAGCGTGCCCGAGGTCGAGCGGCTCCACGATCGCTTGGGCAATTTTTTGCTCGAGGCCGAGACCACCGCCAACGAAGCGACGCCGTCACCTGCCCTGGCGCTTGGCGAGCAACGCCGCTTGAAGGCGCTGTTGCACCTGATCGACCTGGAGGCTGCGCGCTCGGGCGACGACGAGGGCGGCGTGCGCAAGCGCGTGCGCCGTGCAGTGGGCGTGATGATGCGGCGCGTGGGCCACCAACCGGAGCCGATCGTGCACCGCATTGCCTGCGCGACGTTGGCGCGCGCCTTCGACGCCGCGGTGCGCGAAGGCGTGAGCGACCCGTCGGATTTGCTGCTCGCGCTCGCCTCGCACGTCCATGAATTGCCGAGCCTCGAAACCGTCGCCGAAGCCTCGACCAATCCCGAGGTGAGAAGCGCGGTTTCCGGCTACGTGGATTTCCTGAACCCGGCCAACGCCGAGGCCGGCGACGGCGGCGGTGAGTCGCAGCATTTCGAGCCACGCATGGCCACCGGCATGCGCGACGACACGCGCAAAGTCGCCAACCGACTATTGCGTTTGTCACGCAGCCTCGGCGCGGGTGGCTCGTTCCGCGGCGAGGCGCTACGCCGCGTGGTCCAGCGTCTCGCTCGCTCGCTCGAGAGCGTCGCGTCCGCACGCAGCCAATCCGATTTAGTCGACCCTTCCGGCGGCTCGGTCGACGTGATGAGTGACATCGAGATGGCCGTCGACGGCCTGCGTCGCCTGACGCAGGGCGCTCTGCGCCGCGTGCTCGACGTCGATCCGATGGCGATCGCGGTAGTGGCGGACGTGGCCTCGGTGGCGGCGCTGGTCGAGCGCACCGTGCGCTCGAGTGTGCCTCCGAATGCCGCCCAGCTGCAGATGGCGGTGAGCGAGCTCACGGCTGAGATTCCCGAGCCGATCGGCGCCGCGATCAGCAAGGTGCTGGCGCGGCTCGAGCACTTGCCGGTGGCGGTCGCGGCGGCGCTCGACAGCGAGCCGATCCCGCTCGAACGACGCCGCTCGGCCCTGCCCGACTGGCTGCTCCCCCGCCGGACGATCGGTGCCTTTTACGTGGTGCGTTCACTGGGCAGCGGCGGCGCCAGCTCCGTGTTCATGGCCAGACGTGTCGAGGAGCGCAACAACCCCAAGGCCGAAGGCTTCGCGCTGAAAGTCCCCGACTACGATCCGACGACGGCCCGCAGCCTGTCGGAGCAGGAGTTCTTGCAGCTGTTTCGTGAGGAGGCCGGCGCGCTGCTCGGCTTGCCCCAGCACGAGAACCTGGCTCGCTTCGTGACCTTCGACCTGGCGGCTCGACCCAAACCCATCTTGGTGATGGAGCTCATCCGCGGCGCGGGGCTCGATCGCTTGATCAGGAGCCGCTCGCTGACCGTCGACCGAGCCCTGACCTACCTCGACGGCATCCTGGCCGCCCTCGAGGCGATGCACGGCGCCGGCGTCGGTCACCTGGACATCAAGCCGTCCAACGTGATCTTGCGCGACGGCGCGACGCCGGTGCTCGTGGACTTCGGGTTGAGCGGCCGGCAGCTGCGACCAGGCTGCGGTACGCTCGAGTATTGTGCGCCGGAGGTGCTGGGCCTGGTCGAGTCCAAGACGCCTCAGCCGGCCGACATGTACGCGTTCGCTTGCACCGCGTTCGAGGCGCTCACCTTCGAGCTGCTCTTCGACGCCGAAGACGAGACCTCGATTCTATCGGCGCACATCGGCCACGACGGCTGGCCGGATAAGCTGGCTCGCCTGGCCCATATCCCGGAATCAGCCGAGGTCGCGCGGCTGCTGGCAGCTTGCTTGCGGCGCGATCCGAAGAACCGGCCCACGGCGACGCAAGCCCGCCGCGCCCTCCGCGACTTGACGCCCAAGTTGTCGAGGGTGAGCTTCCCGCTCGGTGCTCCCTCGTCCAAGCCAGGCAGTACGGGCGAAGTGCCGACGGCTAGCGCGCCCGAAGTGGCGCGCGCGGAGAGTGCCTGAGCGCGTGAGCCGCGCCGCGCAGACCTTGGCGCTCTGCCTTGCGCTTGGCTGCCGTGACGATGCGGCGGCCCCGATCCGCATCGTCTTGGGACCACTGCCCGCCGACGACGTCACGCTCGTGCCGCGCGCGGCGCTGGCCGAGCTGATCGACGTCAGTCCCACCGAGAGCGCGCTCTTCGTCACGCTGACGTCGGCGCCGCGTACCTGTGACATGCCGCCCGAGCCCGCGGCTGACGCCGTCGGGCTGTCACTGCGGTTCGTGCTGCCAGGCGCCAGCAAGCTTCTGCCGAGCAGCTACCCGATCTTGCCTAGCGACCCACCCAGCGACAAGCCGCGCGTCCTGGCGACCGTCAAGCTGCACGGGCGTCGGCAAGAGCTGCTGCCCGGTGGCGAGGTCGAGCTGCGCCAAGCGGATCTGAGCCCGCAGGGCTCGCTCGAAGGTCTGCTCAAGCTCGAGTTCACAGGCGACGCCGAGCACCCAGCAACCCGCGTTTCTGGGCGTTTCTTGGCGCATTTTTGTCGGATCAACCGCCTGCGCTAGCGAGGGTTTCGTTCGTGGTAGCGTGCGAGCCGGTAACATGCGGATAGCTCGCTACAAGCTGAGTTTGCGCACGAAGATCGTCGCAACCATCATCGGCGTGACGCTGCTCGTCGTGGTCGGCGGGGCCTGGAAGGCGGCACAGCAAGTGCGCGCGGCCGAAGGCGTGGGTGCGCAGCTGCAGCGCCCGCTCAAGCGCTATTTCGATACGCTAACGCAGGTCGGCACCGGCGAGTTCGCGGTAACCCGCATGATCGCAACCGATCCGCCAGTCGTGGCCGCGCTCGCCACCGGTGACGCGGTGGCGCTAGCCGACGCCAGCAAGCGCATCGCCGACGTCCTCGAAAGCTCGATTGTCCCCGACATATTCTTGATCTCGGACATCAACGGCAAGGTCACCGCCCTGCCCGGCATCAAGGCTCCGAACGAGAGCGAATGGCGAGCCTCGCGCCTGTTTCAAGACTTGCGCGACGGGCGGCAGATCCGCGCGCGACTGGCCGAGATCTCCGGCCAGGGTTACCGAATCTCGGGCGCACAAGTCAGAAGCGCAGACCACATGGTCGGCACGGTGCTGTTCGGCGCCGGCCTCGACCGCTGGTTCAGCGATATCATCAGCAAGACCGGCGGTAACGAGCCGGGTAAGGAGCAACGGCTGGTGCTCGTGACCGGCGACCGGCAGATCGCGGCCGCCTCCGTGCCGCACGCGCTCTGGCCGCTGCTCAGCCAAGCCCTTCAAAAACCCACGACGCTCGACGAAGACGGCAAGCATTTCGACGTGCTCGAGATGATCGACAAAGACTCGGGCGACGTGCACCGTTACGACTTCGCCAAGCTGGCCGTGAACGGTTATTCGGCCGGCACCGATCCGGACTCGATCCCGTTCGGCAGCCTGTACATCTACCGCGACCACGAGCGCGCCACCGCCCAGACGCTCGACGACCGCTTCATGGGCCTGATGCTGGTGCTCGGCGCCGCGCTCGTGCTGTCGATCATCATGGGTTTTACGCTGGCGATTCAGATCACGCGCCCGCTCCGCCGCTACATCGTGGCGACCGAAGAGCTGGGGCGGGGTCAGGGCGATTTGAGCCGGCGGCTGGAAGTCGACGGCAACGACGAGCTAGGCACGCTGGCAACGAACCTGAACCGCGTCTTCGCCAAGATTCACAGCCTGGCGGCGGCGGTGCAGCGCTCGGCCTTTCAGGTCAACGCCTCGAGCGGCGAAATCTCGAGCATGAGCAGAAGGACGCTCGATGGCGCCAAGGAGCAGGCGTCCAAGATCACGAGCTCCACGGCGGCGGTGACCGAGCTATCGAGCTCGATCCAACAAGTCGCCGAGAACGCGGCTGAAGCCACGCGCACGGCCAAGCAATCCGGGCTGGCCGTAACGCGCGCCATCGAGCGGCTGCAGCAGATCCGACGCAGCGTCGAGGAAGCGGCGCAACGCATCGGCGCGCTCGGTGAGTCGGGCAAACGCATCGGCAACATCGTCGAGGTCATTCGGCAGATCAGCGAGCAAACCTCGATGCTGGCGTTGAATGCCGCCATCGAAGCCGCCCACGCCGGCGAGCACGGCCGTGGCTTTGCGGTGGTGGCCGACGAGGTCAGCTCGCTGACCAAGCGCACCGGCCAGAGCGCCCGCGATATCGAGGACCTGATCGCGGCGATTCGCGACCAAACGGGGGAAGCCGTGCAAAGCATGCAGATCGGCACGCGTGACGTCGAAGAAGGCACGCAGCTCGTCGAAACGACGCTGGCCGACCTCAAGACCCTGATCAGCGTGATTGACGACACGGCGTCGGCAGTGCAAGAGCAGGCCATCGCATCCGACGAAATCGCCCGCAACATGGACGCCGTGCAGCGCATCGCTGGCTCAGTCGTCAACTCCAGCGAAAGCGCCGTGACCGAAGGGGAACGACTGCAAGCGCTGGCGGAGGCCCTGGAGCAGAGCGTGCGCGGCTTCAAGATCGATCCCGAGCGGGTCGCCCTCGACGAAGCCGAGCTGAAGGCGCTCCCCGAGCACCGCGCATGAATCGCCCCTCACAACCGTTTCCCCGCCGCCCCGCCCAACGCCTGCTGTTCGCCGCGCTACTCTCGCTGTCGCTGGCAGGCGCCTGCAATGGCAGCAGCGACGCGCCGAGCACGCCCATCACCTTCGATGTCGAGGTGGCCACGCTCGACGGCAATCCGCCGACCGGCAGCGTGACCTTGCGCTGCGACCACCCGGGCGGCAACGCGCTCAGCACCCTGGCCGTGTCGGTGACGATCACCAGCACGCCGGCCGACAACTTCGTGCTGCGCCCAGCCAACGCCTGCGGCGCCTCGACCCGTTGTGGTTACGTGCGCATCCGCGCCCTCGGCGCCGACGACCAAGTGCTCGGCAAGGTCGACACGGCGACCACTTCCGGCGTGCTTGAGCTCGATCCCACGCGGCTGTCCGAGGTGGCCAAGATCCAGGTCAGCCTGATCCGTGGGCTCGACCAGCAGCCGCTGCTCAATCCCGATGGCAGCGCAGTGACGGCGGTCGTTTCGCCCAGTTTCGTCGCGCCCGGCGAGTGTGCCGACGAAGTCCCGGGCGCAGGCGGCGCCAGCGGCGCAGGCGGCGCCAGCGGCGCAGGCGGCGAAGACTCGCAGCCGCCGCTCGGCGGCGCAGGCGGCATGGCAGCGAGCCAAGGCGGCGTCGGGGGTGAAGCCGGAACGTCGGCCGGCGACGGCACGGCTCTCGGCGGTGCCGCGGGAGCCGCGGTCGCCGGGGCCGGCATGGGCGGCGCCTGAGCGAGCGCGCTCAGGGATGCACGAACAGCACGGTGCCGGTGAGCTTTTGCATCACCGAGTGCCAGCCTTCAGGCAAGGCCGGCTCGGTGAAGAAGAACAGCCGGCGCGCGTCTTCTGGCGTGAGGTTGATGCAGCCGTGGCTTTTCGGCGTGCCGAAGCGGTCGTGCCAGTACGCGCCGTGTAGCGCGTAACCCTCCTCGAAATACTGTACGTACGGCACGTCGCGTAGCTCGAACTCTTCGCCAACCGCGTCGGAGTCCATCGTCGTCGAGACGTGCTTGGTGTGGATGCGAAAGATGCCGCGCTTCGTGGACTTGGTACGCTCCGGATCCTCGAGACCGGCCTCGCCTGTCGAGATCAGCGTGGCATACACGGCGCGCGTCCCCTCGTAGGCGACCAGGGTTTGCTTCGAGATGTTGACGTCGAACCAACGCTCGCCGTTCTTGCCCCAGGCCGGCATCTTCTTGGCTTGGTCGAGGCGCGACGCATCTTGGTCGGAAATGTACCTACCGTCGGTCGTCTCGAAGTAGAGCCGGTGCTGAAAGAAGCTCTGTTTGCCGGTAAGCTTGAGCACCGACCAATATTGGGCGGGGCCGGTGTCAACCAGCTTACCCTTGTCGTAGCGCTTGAGCTTGGCCGTTTCGGTGCGCACGAGCGCGAACGGAAACTCGAGGCCCTTACCGACTTCGACGCCGTGATGCTCGGAGCCCTGAATGGGGCGCAGCCGGTCGGTTGGCACGACGTCGAAATCCGTGGTCACGCCGTAGCGCCGCCCCTCGAACAGCAGCGTCTCGAGCAGCGACAAGCCTTGGTGCGGCTTCATGCGCGCCGTGAGCAACTCGGCGCCGTGATTGGCTTGGCCGTCGGGGGTCGGTAAGGCATGCCCACCCGCCAAGAAGGTTGGCAACGGATCGGTCGTTTTGCCAACCCAGGCGGCGCGCGCGTCGGGCGGCACGGCGCCGCGCAGCCAGACTTGTTGAGCGTAGCTAGCGCCGACCTCGCCGTCGGCAGACAGCCAGCTTGCCATGCGTTCATCGAGGTCGCTCTCGGCTTGAGCGGCCTCAGCGCGCGTCGGCAAGCGCGAGTAGATGGGCCCGGGGCGCCTGACGGTGCCGTAGATGTACGGCAGCTTGCCGGCAAAGTCGGCGGCCAGGCCGCGGTAGGCCGCCACGACGGCGTCGTTTTCGTCGAGCGTCGCGGCTCCCTCCGCGCACACGAAGCCGCGCGGCTCGACCGGGTACCAACCTGCCAC
>Ga0307508_10002417_pt1 | contig 19702 bp, 2 predicted proteins | sample 9_EM_MG_FD_203089 | JGI IMG/M metagenome (GOLD analysis project Ga0307508, IMG submission 203089) | Populus trichocarpa ectomycorrhiza microbial communities from riparian zone in the Pacific Northwest, United States - 9_EM | ecosystem: Host-associated > Plants > Roots > Unclassified | place... | reverse complement strand
GATCGTGATCGGCGGCAAACTCGGCATCGGCGGAGCCGACCCGCAGATCGTGGCGGAGTTGGCCGCTGCCGGGTTCGACGCGGTCTTCGACGACAACGCGGACGGCGCCGTGCTTCTCCGGCGTTTCGTGCGCGGTCTCGACGCGGGAGAACCCTGTGAACTTCGGTGACCTCGTACGTCGACGACATGCGGACGGAATGCTGGTCGTGCAGCCGCGCATGGGCATGAGCGATCCCGAGGTCATGCGCACCGGCCTGCTCGCGACCCGTGGTGCCGCAGCCTGCACCGTGGGCACGATCACCGTGGACAGCTACACGCGACAGGACGACCTCCACGCGATTGCTGAGGCGCTGCGCGGCGGGAGGCCGCTCAACGGATTTCCGATCGCGAGCTTTCCGGCCGAGACGACGCGGGCCCTGCTCGACGGCCTGTGCGACGAGCGGTTCCCGGTGCAGGTGCGGCACGGCTCCGCACAGCCGCAGCGGATCGTGAGGGCACTGACGAAGGTCGGGCTGCACGCCACCGAGGGGGGCCCGATCTCCTATTGCCTGCCCTACGGCCGCACCCCGCTCGCCGACTCCGTACGCAACTGGCGCGAGGCCTGCGAACTGCTCGCCGACGCCGACGAACGCCCACACCTGGAAAGCTTCGGCGGCTGCATGCTCGGGCAGCTGTGCCCGCCGGGCCTGCTGGTGGCGATCAGCGTGCTGGAGGCGATGTTCTTCCAGCAGAACGGGATCGCCGACGTCTCGGTGAGCTATGCGCAGCAGACGGATCCCGGACAGGACCTCGAGGCCGTGACCGCCTTGCGACGGCTGTGCGGTGAGCTGCTGTCCGGCACCTGGCACATCGTGATCTATACCGCGATGGGCATGTATCCGCGTACTCCGGAAGGTGCGCTGAGCGTGCTCGGTGACTCCGCCGAGCTCGCTGTGCGCGGGGGTGCACAGCGGTTGATCGTCAAGACAGTCGCCGAGGCGGCGCGGATTCCTACTGTCGCGGAGAACATCTCAGCCCTTGAATACGCTGATGCGGTCGCGCGGCGGGTGCGCGCGGCCGAGCCCCCGGAGCATGAGCGGACCGGCGGCCAGGTCTACCGCGAGTCGCGGGCCCTGGTCGAGGCGGTCCTCGACCAGGGCGTCGATCTGGGGGACGCACTACAGCGTGCCTTCGCGCGCGGCCTGCTCGACGTCCCGTTCTGCCTGCACCCCGACAACGCCGGTCGGGCGCGTGGCCGGATCGACCCGGACGGCCGACTCGGCTGGGCCGAGATAGGTGCCCTGCCGCTGAGGGGTTTGGTCGATATGTCGGCCGAGGCCGCGTTGACCGCGGCCGACTTCCTGGCGTCCCTCTCCCACATCCAACGAACTTACGACACGGTGGCACTGGCTACCGGTCCTCGTCCCATCGAAACGAATAGTGGAGTGCGACGATGAATGCCCTGGATCCTAGCCACAGCCCGCTGACAGAGTCGCTGATCGAGCTGCCCACCGCCGAGCGGCAGCGCTACCTGGTCGGCCTGGTATGCGATCACGTTGCCGCGGTGCTGAGCGAGATCCGGCCCGGCGACGCCGCGCCGATCGAGGCCGGCGCCGCGTTCCGCAGTCTCGGGCTCGACTCCCTGGGCACCGTCGCGCTGCACGGCAGGCTCAGCGCCGACACCGGCCTGGCGCTCCCTGTCACCGTCGCCTTCGACCACCCGACGCCACGAGACCTGGCCCGGCACCTCATGGCGCTGCTGTCCGGTGAGGAAGCCGAGAGTGCCGCAGTGGCCGTGTCGCTCCCGTCGGCGCTGGATGAGCCGGTGGCCGTCGTCGGGATTGGGTGCCGCTTCCCGGGCGGTGCGACCTCGCCGGAGGCGCTGTGGCAGCTGGTCACGGACGGTAGGCACGTCAGCGCAGACTTCCCCGAGGATCGTGGCTGGGATCTCGACGCGCTCTACAACCCGGACCCGGAGACCCCGGGCAGCACGTACGTGCGCACCGGCGGCTTCCTGGCGGACGCGGCCGAGTTCGACGCCGACTTCTTCGGCATCTCGCCACGCGAGGCTGTCGCGATGGACGCGCAACAGCGGCTGGTCCTCGAGACGTCATGGGAGGCGCTGGAGGGCGCGGGCATCGATCCGAGCACGCTGCGCGGTTCGGCTACGGGCGTGTACATCGGCGCCGAACCGCAGGAGTACGGGCCTCGGCTCTACGAGGCGCCGGACGGCCTGGACGGTCATCTGCTGGCAGGCGCGGCGCCGAGCGTCATCTCGGGCCGGGTCGCCTACACCTTCGGACTCGAAGGCCCGGCACTGACTGTGGACACGGCGTGCTCTGGATCGTTGGTAGCCGTTCATCTCGCGGCCCAATCGCTGCGCCGTGGCGAGTGCACGCTGGCCCTGGCCGGCGGAGTGGCGGTGATGGGCGGACCCGGCACCTTCACCGCGTTCTCCCGGCAGCGCGGGCTCGCGCCCGATGGCCGGTGTAAGGCGTTCGCCGCCGCCGCGGACGGCACCGGCTTCGCCGAGGGCGTCGGCGTGTTCGTCCTCGAGCGCCTCTCCGACGCGCGCCGGGCCGGGCATCGGGTGCTCGCTGTACTCCGCGGCAGCGCGGTGAATCAGGACGGCGCGTCGAACGGGTTGACGGCGCCGAACGGTTTGGCACAGCAGAAGGTCATCCGGGCCGCGCTGGCGGACGCCGGGCTTCGTGCGGGCGAGGTGGACGCGGTCGAGGCGCACGGCACCGGGACGCGGCTCGGCGACCCGATCGAGGCGCAGGCGCTGCTCGCGACCTACGGTCGGGGCCGCGACGCCGAGAACCCGCTCTGGCTCGGTTCGATCAAGTCGAACATCGGCCACGCCCAGGCCGCCGCCGGCGCCGCGGGTCTGACCAAGATGATCATGGCGCTTCGGTACGGGGCACTTCCCCCGTCCCTGCACATCGACGAGCCGACTCCACATGTGAACTGGTCGGCCGGAGGGGTAAGGCTGCTGACTGAGCCGCAGTTGTGGCCGGCCGTCGATCGTCCGCGCCGGGCCGCAGTCTCCTCCTTCGGGATCAGCGGTACCAACGCGCACGTCATCATCGAGCAAGCGCCCGAGGACGCGCAGGCCGAGTCCGAAACGTCGACGCCGCTTTCCACCGTTGTGTTGACCGTTTCGGCCCGCAGCGACGCTGCGCTGCGCGCTCAGGCCCGTGCGCTGGCGGCCGTCGTGACCGACGAGGCCACCGCGCTGGCCGACGTGGGATTTTCCTTGGCGACAACGCGCGCTTCGCTTCCGCACCGGGCCGTCGTGCTCGCCGGGGATCGGAGGCAGGCGCAGCGCGGACTCGAAACATTGGCCGCGGGCGGTAATGCGACAGGGGTTGTCGAAGGCCCTGCGGAGAACGGTGGCCTAGGCCTGCTCTTCACTGGGCAGGGATCGCAGCGCCTTGGCATGGGCGGCGCGCTGTACGAGGCGTTCCCCGTGTTCGCTGGCGCGTACGACGAGGTCGTCGGCCACCTCGACCTTCAGCTCGAACGGCCGCTGCGCGAAGTGCTGAACGGCGATGACGCCGAGTTGTTGCGGCAGACCGGCTACGCGCAGTGTGCCTTGTTCGCCTTCGAGGTCGCGCTCTACCGGCTGGTCGAATCCTGGGGCGTGCGTCCGGACGTCCTGCTCGGGCACTCGATCGGCGAGCTTGCCGCCGCCCACGTGGCGGGCGTGTGGTCGGTCGAGGACGCCTGCGCGGTGGTAGGTGCCCGCGGGCGGCTGATGCAGGCGTTGCCGACGGGCGGCGCGATGGCCGCGGTCGCGGCCTCCGAAGGCACAGTGAGGCCCCTGCTCACCGGTCAGGTGGGCATCGCCGCGGTCAACGGTCCGGAATCGGTGGTCCTCTCCGGTCCCGATGCCGAACTGGACGCGATTCTGCAACACCTCGAAGCCGGCGGGCGCAAGACTACTCGGCTGCGCGTGTCGCACGCCTTCCACTCCACACTGATGGAGCCGATGCTTGACGAGTTCCGCCGTGTGCTGAGCATCGTCAAGTACCACCCGCCGCGCATACCGATCATCTCTAACCTGACCGGTGCCCCGGCGACGGGCGATGACCTGCTCACTGCCGAATACTGGGTGAGGCACGTCCGCGAAACCGTCCAATTCGCCGATGGAGTGCGTGCGCTGTCCGCAGTCGGGGTGCGCACAGTTCTCGAGCTGGGTCCGGACGCGGTTTTGTCGGCGATGGCCCGAGAGTCTGTTGACGGCACGGAGATCTGGTTCGTCCCGATGGTGCGGCGCGATCGGCCGGAGCCGGAGACCGTCCTCACTGCCGTGGCCACCGCGTACGTGCGTGGCACCGCGGTCGATTGGATGACGTGGTTCGCGGGGTCTGGCGCGCGCCGTGTGGACCTGCCGACGTATCCCTTCCAACGGCGGCGTTACTGGCTCGCGCCCACGGTCCCCGGGCGGGTGGACGCCCCGAGCTTCGGGCAGGCCGAATCCCGGCATCCGCTGCTGACCGCAGCCGTCGGACTCGCACAGGGCGGCGCGACGGTGCTGACGGGACGGCTTGCGGTCGACTCGGTGCCGTGGCTCGCCGAGCACGTCATCGCGGGAAGGTGTGTACTGCCGGGTACGGCGTTCCTGGACATGGCGCTGCACGCGGGTCGTCTCACCGGCTACGCGGCGGTCGAGGAACTCACGTTGCACGTGCCGCTGGTGCTCCCGGCGACTGGCGGACCTGCTCTGCAGGTGGTCGTGACGCCCGAGGACGACGGCCGCGCGACGGTCGACTTCCACGCCCGCGCCGACGACGACACACCGTGGACGCGCTACGCCGGTGCCGTCCTCGCCCCGCGCAGCACGATGGCGCACGTCAGTCTCATCGAGTGGCCTCCCGCCGACGCGAAACCAGTCGACATGGCGGACCTCTATGAGAATCTCGCCGACGAGGGCTACCTGTACGGCCCGACGTTCCGGAGCCTGCGCGCCGTCTGGAAACGCGGCGACGAGGTCTTCGCCGAAGCCGTGCTGCCCGAAGGCGCCGAGTCCGGAACGCACCTGCTGCATCCAGCCCTGCTGGACGCCGTTCTGCACGCCACCGACTTCGCCGAGGGCGAGGCCCGCGAGTCCGGCGAGATCCGCCTCCCGTTCGCATGGCGGGGCGTGCATGCGAACGTTCCGAGCGCCGCCGCGCTACGCGTGCGGATCACCTCCCGTCCGGAAGGCGGCGTCCGCCTGGACCTGGCCGACGCGTCCGGCGCTCCCGTAGCCTCAGTAGACGAGTACCGGACCCGGCTCCTCTCGACCGGTTCACTCGCCTCCTCGCACGTCGTGCCGCTCTACGAGATCGTCTGGCGCTCCATCACCGCACCCGCCGCGACCGCCGACGCGTCGCTGGTGAACCTCGAACTGCCCGACGCGCTGACCGACGCGCTCTGCCACACGGTCGACCTGCTGCAGCGCCGAAACGACGAAACGCCGCTCGTCCTGGCGATTCCCGGCGACAGCCCGATCGCCGCTGCGGTGCGCGGCCTGGTCCGGTCGGCTCAGGCAGAGAACCCCGGCAGCGTCGTGCTCCTCGACGCGGATACGCCGACTTTGGAGATCGCCCGGCGGGCAGCGTCCTGCGACGAGCCGGAACTGCGGGTACGCGGTGGCGAATGGTTCGTGCCGCGCCTGGTGCGCTCGCGTTCGGAGCCGCAGGCAGACTCGAACTTGCCCGCGAACGGCACGGTCCTGATCACTGGCGGCACTGGAGGCCTCGGCATCCTGGCCGCCCGTCACCTGGCTGAGGTTCACGGCGCGCGTCACCTGCTACTTGTCAGCCGCAGCGGCCGAGCGGCCCCCGGCGTCGAAAAGCTGGTCGACGAGCTTCGCGAACTCGGCGCCCACGTGACGATCGCGGCCTGCGACGTCTCCGACCGTGCCGCGCTCGCCACCGTCCTGGACGAGATCCCGGCCGATCAGCCGCTGACCGCCGTCGTTCACGCGGCGGGAATCGTTGACGACGCGCTGATCAGCGACCTGACCCGCGAGCAGTTCGACGCGGTCTGCCGCCCCAAGTCCATCGGCGCACGCAATCTGCACGAGCTGACCCTCGGCCTTGATCTGAGCGCCTTCGTGCTCTTCTCCTCCGCGGCCGCCCTCATGGACGGCGCGGGCCAGGGCAACTACGCCGCCGCCAACGCGTACCTGGACGGCCTCGCCGCCGAGCGCGCGGCCGCCGGCCTGTGCGCCACCTCCATCTCGTGGGGACTGTGGTCTGGCGAGCAGGGCATGGGCGCCCGGCTCGATGCCGTCACGCGTCATCGCATCACCCGCCAGGGCATTACGCCGCTCACCCCGGAAACGAGTCTCGCCGCTCTCAGCGCTGCGATCACCACTGGTCGGAGCTCACTCGCACCGCTCGCGATCGACCGGGCGGCGCTCCGGGCCAGACCAGACGGCGTGCCGGCCCTGCTCCGCGAACTCCTACCCACGCCGCAGGCCGCGTCGACGACACGCGGCGCCGATGCGCAACGCCTGGCCGACCTGTCCGAGGCGGACCGTGTCAGTGCCCTGCTCGACCTGGCCCGCTCACTCGTCGCGGCTGTGCTCGGGCACGAGGACGTGGCGGCGGTCGGCGCGACTCGACCCTTCACCGATCTCGGCCTCGACTCGCTAGCCGCTGTCGATCTGCGCAACAGCCTGCAGAAGCGGCTCGGGCTCAATCTCTCGGCCACTGTCGTGTTCGACTACCCGAACCCGCGCGCCCTTGCCGAGTACCTCGCCGGGCGGCTCTCCACCGCTCCCGCCCTGGCGAAGGTCAGCACCACGGCGCCGGCCCGAACCAAGGAACCTATCGCGATCGTGGGCATGGCCTGCCGCTTTCCCGGCGGCATCGCCTCGCCTGAGGACCTCTGGACCCTGCTGTCCGACGGAGTCGACGCGATCGGTCCGTTTCCGACGGACCGCGGCTGGGACGTCGCTTCTCTCTACGACCCGGACCGCGCACGCCCGGCCACCAGCTACGCGTGCGAAGGCGGCTTCCTGCACACCGCGGCGGAGTTCGACGCGGGATTCTTCGACATCAGTCCCCGCGAAGCACGGGCCATGGATCCGCAGCAACGCCTGCTGCTGGAGACCTCGTGGGAGGCCCTGGAGCGTGCCGGAATCGATCCGCACACGCTGCGCGGCAGCCGGACCGGCGTGTTCGCGGGCGTGATGTACCACGACTGGGCCACGCGGCTGGGCTCGAAGGTGCCCGAGGAACTCGCCGGGCACCTGGGCAACGGCAGCCTCGCCAGCGTCGTCTCCGGCCGCGTCGCCTACGCGCTCGGGCTCGAGGGGCCGACGGTCACCGTCGACACAGCATGCTCCTCCTCGCTCGTCGCGCTGCACTGGGCGATCCAGGCACTGCACGCCGGAGAGTGCACGCTCGCGCTGGTCGGTGGTGTCACCGTGATGGCGACCCCGGACACGTTCATCGACTTCAGCCGGCAGCGCGGCCTCGCCGCCGACGGGCGCTGCAAGTCCTTCGCCGCAGCCGCGGACGGCACCGGCTGGGGTGAGGGCGTCGGCGTGCTCGCGGTCGCGACACTCTCGGAGGCGCGCCGCCGTGGACACCGGGTCTTGGCCGTCGTCTCCGGTTCCGCGGTCAATCACGACGGTGCCAGCAACGGTCTGACAGCACCCAATGGGCTTGCCCAACAGCGGGTGATCCGCCAGGCGCTGGCCAGCGCGGGACTTCACCCGGCCGACATCGACGCCGTCGAGGGCCACGGCACCGGCACCGTGCTCGGCGACCCGATCGAGATCAGCGCACTGCAAGAGGTCTACGGCCGGGAGCGCGAGGCCGCAGGCAAGCCCCTGTGGCTCGGCTCGATCAAGTCCAACCTCGGCCACCCGCAGGCCGCCGCGGGCGTTGCCGGGGTCATCAAAGCGGTCCTCGCGCTAGGCGCCGAGCGGCTGCCCGCGACGCTGCACGTGGACGCACCGACGCCGCAGGCCGATTGGTCCGCCGGAGCGGTCGAACTGCTGACCAAGTCGCGGCCGTGGTCGCGCTGTGAGCGCACCCGCCGGGCCGGAGTGTCCTCATTCGGCATCAGCGGCACCAACGCACACGTGATCATCTCGGAGGCGCCGGGCGTACCCGAACCCCGGCCTGCGAGCACGCCTCAGCTCGCGTCGCTGCCGTTTCTGCTCTCGGCACGCAACCAGGCCGCGCTCGCAGCGCAGGCGGCACGGCTGCGCGCATACGTCGTGGACCAGCCGCTCGACGCGCTGGCGTGCTCACTCGCGACGGAGCGCTCCGCGTTCGAGCACCGAGCCGCGATCATCGCGCATGATCGAGGGGAACTCCTGCTCGGCCTAGACGCCCTCGTATCGGGTGAACCGATGCCGAACGTCCGGCGAGGTGTGGCCCGCGACCGCGGCGGCAAGGTTGCCTTCCTCTTCTCCGGCCAGGGAGCTCAGCGCGTCGGGATGGGCCGTGCCCTCTACGCGGCGTTCCCCGCCTTCGCGCAGGCCTTCGACGAGGTCGCGCAGGCCCTCGATCCGCTGCTGGGCGAGTCGCTGCACCATGCCGTGTTCGAGGATGACGACCCTGTGCACCTCAGCCGCACCCGGCTGACCCAGCCCGCGCTGTTCGCCGTCGAGGTCGCTCTCTTCCGCCTCGCCGAGGTCTGGGGCCTGCGGCCCGATCTGCTGGCAGGCCACTCGATCGGCGAGATCGCGGCGGTGCACGTCGCGGGCGTCCTCTCGCTTGAGGAGGCGGCCAGGCTGATTGCCGCGCGTGGCGCGCTGATGGACGCGTTGCCCGACGGCGGCGCCATGGTCGCTCTCGCCGCCACCGAACGCGACGTCAGGGAGCTGATCGCCGGTCGCGAGCAAGAGGTCGACATCGCCGCAGTCAACGGGCCGACATCGGTAGTCATATCCGGCGTCGAGGCGGCCGTGCTGGAGATCGCGGACACCATGGATGCCCGCGGCGCCGTCACGCACCGCCTGCCGGTGAGCCATGCCTTCCACTCGCCGCTGATGGAGCCGATGCTGGCCGAGTTCGCGGAGGTTTGCGCCAACCTGGAGTTCCACACGCCGCGCATACCGCTCGTCTCGGCGCTGACCGGCCGCCTCGCGACCCCGTCGGAGCTCACCGACCCGGCGTACTGGGTCGAACACGCCCGCCGGGCGGTCCGCTTCGCCGACGCGCTCACCGCGTTGACGGAGCAGGGCGCCGACATCTTCGTCGAGATCGGCCCGGACAGGGTGCTGACCAACCTGGCCGAGCGTGGGCTTCCGGACACGGTCACCAAGCGGGCCGTGTTCGGGTCGCTGATGCGCCGCAACCGCGAGGAGGTCGCCGAGGCGGTCGGTGCGCTCGCGCACCTTCAGGTTAACGGGGTCGCCGTCGACTGGTCCGCGTTGCTGGGCGCCGCAACGCTACTCGACCTGCCGACGTACGCGTTCGAACACACTCGCTATTGGATCGACGCCGTACCCGCACTCGACGCCGCCGCCGTCGGCCAGCAGCAGGCCGAGCATCCGCTGCTCGGCGCCGTGATCACCCTGGCCGAAACCGGAGAATTCGTCTGCACCGGCCGGCTTTCGGCCGAGACGCAGCCGTGGCTCGCAGACCACGTCGTGCGTGGCGCGATCCTGCTGCCGGGCACCGGTTTCGTCGATCTCGCGCTGTGGGCCGCCGACCAGGCAGGTTGCGCATGCGTCGAAGAACTCACTCTCGAGAGCCCGCTGATTCTGCCGGAGCGCGGCGGCGTCGCTCTGCAACTCGTCGTGGGTCCCGCAGAAGGCGGCCGTCGCCGAGTGACGATCCACTCGCGGCCCGACGACACGGGGGAGTGGACCCGACACGCGACGGCCGTCCTCAGCACGACGGGCAGGACCGCGGACTTCGAGCTCACCCAATGGCCTCCGATCGGCGCCGAGCCCTTCGCCGCCGCCGACGCGTACGCGCACCTGGCAGTGCGCGGCTACGGCTACGGATCCGCCTTCCAGGGCCTGCGCGCGGCCTGGCGCCGCGGCGACGAGGTGTTCGCCGAGGTCGCGCTGCCCGAGGCTGCAGGCACGGCCGAGTTCGGCCTTCATCCGGCACTGCTCGACGCCGCCATGCACGCCGACCTGCTTCTCTCCGGCCCCGACGCACCCACCCTGCTGCCGTTCGTGTGGTCCGGCGTGACCTTGTACGCGGCAGGCGCCCGCGAGCTACGTGTCAGGATTCTCCGGATCTCCGGCGACGAACAGAGCCTCATCCAGGTCGCCGATGCCGCGGGACGGCCGGTCGCGTCCGTGGACTCACTCGTCTCACGCCCCGTCACCGAGATCGGCGTCAGCTCGGCGGCCGAGCGCGACGTCCCGCTGCTCAGCGTGGCCTGGCAGGAAATCTCTGTTCATCAGGCCATGGGTGACGATGAGGCCGAGGTGCTGGTCTGCCCCGAGGGCGATGACGTGCACGCCGTAGTCGGTGCCGTTCTCGCTGCGCTGAAGGTGCGGCCCGCGGACGAACGCCTGGTCGTGGTCACCCGGAACGGCACCGCGCTCGCCGAGGAAGTGCAACCCGAGCAGGCCGCCGTCTGGGGCCTGGTGCGTGCCGCCGAGGCGGAGAACCCGGGGCGGTTCGTGCTCGTGGATCGTGCCGACGACGAAGCATGGCGCCGAATGCTGCCCGCCGTTCTCGCGTCCGGCGAGCCCGAGGCCGCGATCCATGGCGGCACGGTGCGCGTGCCCCGACTCGTCCCGACGCTGCACGAGCAGAACGCGGCGCAGCCCTGGAACGTGGCGGGAACCGTGCTGATCACCGGTGGCACCGGCGGACTCGGTGCGCTGACGGCCCGTCACCTGGTATCCGAGCACCACGTGCAGCACCTGATGCTCGCGAGCAGGCGCGGCCCGGACGCCCCGGGCGCCGATGAACTGCGCCGCGACCTCGAAGCCCTCGGTGCCCAGGTAACGATCGTCGCGTGCGACGTCTCCGACCGCACCGCGCTCGCCGATCTCCTGGCGGGCATCCCGGCCGCAAACCCGCTGACCGCTGTCCTGCACGTCGCGGGCATGGCCGGAGGCGGGCTCATCGGCTCGATCGAGGCCGACCGGCTCGACGAGGTGCTGCGCGCGAAGGCCGACGCGGCATGGCATCTGCACGAACTCACCGCCGAGCTCGACCTGGCCGCCTTCGTGCTCTTCTCCTCCGCCGGCGGCATGGTCCTCGCCGCAGGCCAAGGCGACTACGCCGCCGCCAACGCGTACCTCGACGGCTTGGCTGTTCACCGCCACCGTCTCGGTCTGCCCGCAACCGCGCTCGCCTGGGGCCTGTGGGCCTATGACACGGGCCTCGGCGGCAGGTTGGGCGAGGCGGACCTCCACCGCGTGTCCCGCCTGGGCCATCCGGCGATCACCGTCCACCAGGCATTGAGGTCACTGGACGCGGCGCTCGCGATCGGCACCGAACCCGTGCTCGCGCCGTTACCGATCGACACGGCCGCGTTGCGCGCTCGCACCGACCAGGTCCCCGCGCTGCTGCGCGGGTTCCTCGCAACGCCGAGACGCCGCGCCGCAACATCACCCGCGCACGCCACAGAACTGACCAGCCGGCTGGCGAGGCTCGGCGAGTCCGACCGCGAGCGCCTGCTGCTCGATCTGGTCAGCACGCACGTGTCCGCCACGCTCGGCCACGTCGCGAGCGCAATAGATCGGGACCGGGCGTTCCGCGAACTAGGCTTCGACTCGTTGACCGCGGTCGAGTTGCGCAACGCGCTCAGCGCGGCGACCGGGCTCGCCCTCCCGGCCACACTCGTGTTCGACCACCCGACCACGCGCTCGGTAGCCGAGTTCATCAGGTCCAGGCTGACCGGTGCTTCCGCGGCGACCCCGGCACGCGCGACGGGCACAACCGTGACCGCCCGCGATGAGCCGATCGCCGTAATCGGCATGGCCTGCCGCTATCCCGGCGACATCGAAACCCCGGAGGCACTGTGGCAACTGCTACTGGACGAGACTGACGCCGTCAGCGACTTCCCGGCCAACCGCGGCTGGGACGTCGCGGGCATCTACGATCCCGAACCCGGCCACATCGGCAAAACCTACGCGTGCAACGGCGGATTCCTGCACCGCGCCGCCGACTTCGACCCGGCGTTCTTCGGCATCGGCCCGCGCGAGGCTCTCGCGATGGACCCGCAGCAGCGGCTCTTGCTCGAGGTCGCGTGGGAGGCGATCGAGCGGGCGCGGATCAACCCGCGCTCGCTGCGCTCCACACCGACCGGCGTCTTCGCGGGCTGCATGTACGACGACTACGGCAGCAGGGTGAAGCACCCCTCACCGGACGTGCTGCCATACCTGGCCAACGGCTCTTCCGGATCGGTCGTCTCCGGCCGCGTCTCCTATCTGCTCGGCCTTGAAGGCCCATCGATCACTGTGGACACCGCATGTTCCTCATCCCTGGTGACGATCCATCTGGCCGCTCAGGCGCTGCGTGCGGGGGAGTGCACGCTCGCGCTGGCCGGCGGCGTCACGGTGCTGTCAACTCCTGACCTGTTCGTCGACTCCAGCAGGCAGGGCGTGCTTGCACCCGACGGACGCTCAAAGTCGTTCTCGTCCGTCGCCGACGGCGTGGGCTGGGCCGAGGGCGCGGGCGTGGTGCTGCTGGAACGGCTCTCGGACGCACGACGCAACGGGCACCCGGTGTTGGCGGTCGTGCGCGGCAGCGCGGTGAACCAGGACGGAGCCTCCAACGGACTGACCGCCCCCAACGGCCCGTCGCAGGAACGCGTGATCCGCGCCGCGCTCACCGCCGCCGGACTCGAGACCTGGGAGGTGGACGCGGTCGAGGCACACGGCTCCGGCACGAAGCTGGGTGACCCGATCGAAGCGCAGGCGCTGCTGGCCACCTACGGCCAGGGGCGCGAACCCGGGCGTCCGCTCCGGCTCGGCTCGGTCAAGTCCAACATCGGCCACGCGCAGGCGGCGGGCGGCGTCGCCGGGGTGATCAAGATGGTGCAGGCAATGCGGCACGGGGTGCTGCCACGCAGCCTGCACGCCGACGCGCCGTCACCGCACGTGGACTGGTCGCTGGGAGCGGTCTCGCTGCTGACCGAGCGTCAGCCCTGGCCCGCCACCGGACGTCCGCGCCGCGCCGGCGTCTCGTCCTTCGGGATCAGCGGCACCAACGCGCACGTCATCCTGGAGGGAGCGCCCGCAGTGCCGGAGCCCGCCCTGGGCAATCAGAAGCCCGAGATCATCCCTTGGCTCCTGTCGGGACGCTCCGAGGATGCGCTGCGCGACCAGGCCGGGCGTCTCGTCGATTACCTGGATGCGCACTCCGACGCACGTGATGTCGACATCGCGCTCACTCTCGTCGCCGGCCGTACACACTTCGAGAACCGTGCGGTGATCCGGGGTACTGACCGGGCCGAACTCATCGCGGGCCTCCGTGCCCTATCCGAGGGCGGGACCGGCGGGCGGTGCATGACCGGGACGACGGAGGCCCCGGGCGGCATGGTGTTCATCTTCCCCGGCCGAAGCGGCGAATGGTGCAGCCTGGCGGCGGACCTGCTGGAATCCTCGGGAGCGTTCGCGGCTCGGCTCGCACAATGCGATGCCGCGCTCGGCTCGTACGTTGACTGGTCGGTCGCCGACGTGCTGCGTGGTGGCGATACCGGGCCGCTCGGCGAGGCGGCTGTGCAGTGGGCTGTCATGGTCTCGTTGGCTTCTGTCTGGGAGGAACTCGGCGTCCACCCCGACGCTGTCCTGGGCCATGCGGAGGGAGAAGTGGCGGCCGCGTGCGTCGGCGGAACGCTCTCGCTCGCGGACGGAGCACGGATCATCACGTCGCCGGACCGGCCGGACTCGTCGGTTTCCTTCGAGGAGTCCGTGCGCGGGCTCGCGGAGTCCGGATGCGGCGTGTTCGTGGAACTCGGTCCGCGGGCAGTGCTCACGACGAGCATCCGGCGAACGCTCGAGGAGCTTGAGCACGAGGCCGTTGTCACGGGAACCCTGCCGCTCGTCGAGGCCGCCGCAACGCTGCACGTACACGGCGTCGCGGTCGACTGGACTCCGTTCTGTTCCGGCGGAATTCCGATCGACCTGCCTACCTACGCCTTTCAGCACCGGGAGTACTGGCTGGATGCGGCTCCCGCGAAGGACGATGTCGTAGCGGCGGGACTCGTCTCCGCCGAGCACCCTCTGCTCGGCGCGGTCATCGACGTGCCGGGCAGCGACGACGTCGTGTTCACGGCAAGCCTCTCGGTCGAACGGCAACCGTGGCTTGCCGATCACGCGCTGCTCGGCCGCACCCTGCTGCCCGGAACCGCGTTCGTCGAACTCGCGCTCCGGGCGGGCGCGGAAGTCGGGTGCGATGTGCTCGAGGAATTGACTCAGCACACACCGATGCCACTGCCCGACCGCGGCGCGATTAACGTGCGTGTCGTACTCGGGAGCCCGGACCGCGACGGACGGCGCGCGGTGTCGGTGTACGCCCGCCCGGACGACGTGCCACGCACGATGCCGTGGGCCCTGCACGCGAGCGGCATGGTGACCGCCGGCCCGGTCCCTGTCGAATTCGACCTGGCCCTGTGGCCCCCGGCGAATGCCGAGCCGTGCGATCTGTCCGGCGTCTACGAGGACCTGGCCGCGCTCGGCTTCGGCTACGGCCCCGCCTTCCAGAGCCTGCGGTCGGTGTGGCTGCGTGGAGACGAGGTGTTCGCGGAGGTTTCGCCACCCGCGGAGGTGGTACGCGACGCCGCCTCGTACGGCGTGCACCCGGCCATGCTGGACTCGGCACTGGGCGCGATGGACTTCCTTGCGGGAGGCCCCGCCGCACTGACCGAGACCACGATCCCGTTCGCGTGGAACAACGTCACGTTGTACCGCAAGGGCGCCACGGCGCTGCGCGTGCGGGTACGAAAGGCGGCGCAGGACTCGAACAGCGCCGAACTGTGGGTTGCAGACGACTCGGGCGCGCCTGCGTTGCACGTCGCGGGGCTGGTGACCCGGCCCGTGCCGGCGTACAGCGGAGCCGGGGCGAGGAACCTGTATCAGATCACGTGGAATCCGCTGCCGGTTGAGGCCGGGTCCGCGATCGCGCTCCCGGATGACGTCACTCTGCTCGAATGCGCGCCGGCGACGGCGGGCGACCTCCCCGACGCCGTTCACCGCGCACTGCTGGACACCCTGGATTCGTTGCGGTCGTGGCTGGCGGAAACGCGGCCCGCCGACGCGCGCCTCGTCGTCCTGACCCACGACGCCGTCGTCACGGAGACCGGTCATAGCCCTGATCTGGTGCAGGCGCCGCTGTGGGGTCTGGTCCGCGCCGCCCAGGCAGAGCACCCGGACCGGATCCAACTCATCGACCTCGATGAAACCGAGGCATCCAGGATCTCGGTGGCCGCTGCCGTGGCCACCGGCGAGCCTGAGGTCGCGATCCGCGGCGGACAGGCGAGTGTGCCGAGGCTGCGGCGTGGCGCGCCCGGTGGCGAGTCGCCGAGCTGGGACACGGAGGGCACCGTGCTGATCACTGGCGGGACGGGACTGCTCGGCTCGGTGTTGGCTCGGCACTTGGTGGCCGTCCACGGAATGCGTCACCTCCTCCTCCTCAGCCGCCGGGGCTCCGGCGCTCCAGGAGCCGAGGACCTGACCGCCGAACTGCGTGCACTGGGCGCGACCGTCACGTTCGCGGCCTGTGACGCGTCCGACCGGGAGGCGCTGCGTGGCGTGCTCGATCAGATTTCGGAGCAGCATCCGCTCACCGCTGTGGTGCACGTCGCCGGAATCATGGACAGCGCGGTGGTGCAGGCACTGACGCCGGCGCAGATGGGACGTGTGCTGAGGGCCAAAGCAGATGCGGCGTGGCATCTGCACGAGCTCACCGCAGACCTGCGCCTGACCGCGTTCGTGCTTTACTCCTCAGTCGGCGGCCTGGTGCTGACGGCCGGTCAGGCGAACTATGCGGCCGCGAACCGGTTCCTCGACGGGCTGGCCGAGCACAGGCGCGCTCAAGGACTGCCCGCCACCTCGTTGGCCTGGGGGCCGTGGCAGGGCAGCGAGGACGCGGTCGACCTGGACCGGATCGCACGCGAAGGCATGGGCACCCTTGCCCCCGATGAGGGCATGGAGTTGTTCGACGCCGCTCTCCGGGCCGATGCCGCGGTTCTCGTCCCGGCGCGGCTCGACGAGCAGGCGTTGCGGGAACGGTCCGGGTTGCCCGCGTTGCTGCGCATGTACGCCGCGCCGCGTACCCCTGCGGCGCACGCGGAGAAGGCGACCGAACCAGTGACGGAATCTTTCACGCAGCGGATCGCCGCGCTCTCGGACAAGGAGCGGCAGCGGGCGCTGCTGGACCTCGTCCGCGGCCACACGGCCGCCGTACTCGGCTACGAGGATGACACGGCGGTACGAAGCACCACAGGATTCACCGATCTCGGGCTCGATTCCCTGTCTGCGCTGCAGCTGCGCAACCGGCTTGCTCCGATTGTCGGCGTGCGCTTGCCCGCCACGCTGATCTTCGACTACCCGACCCCGGTGAGCTTGGCCGAGCAGCTACTGGCCGAGCTGTTCCCCGACCAGCCCGAGGCGGCTGCGGAACCAGGTGGGTCCGCGATTGAGGGCATGGATATCGATGCGATGGTCCGTGCCGCCCTGGCCGACGACGCAGCGGAACCGGGTGGGTCCGGGATTGAGGACATGGACATCGATGCGATGGTGCGCGCGACCCTCGCCGACGACGGAAAGGAATGACGGACATGCCCACGAGCGATACGACACCTGAATTCGGCAGGATCGTCGAGGCGCTGCGCCGGAGCATGCTGGACGCGGAGCGGCTGCGCCAGCACTCTGAGCGGCTCGGCGAGGAGAATGCGCGGCTGCGCGAGAGGACCGACCAGTTCGACGAGCCCGTCGCGATCGTGGCTATGGCGTGCCGCTATCCGGGCGGGGTGGTCTCGCCGGAGGACTTGTGGCGGCTGGTGTCCGACGGCGGGGACGCGATCACGGCGTTTCCGGAGGACCGCGGCTGGGACGTCGCCGGACTCTACGACCCGGATCCGTACTCCTCGGCTACCGGCAAGACCTACTCCGCCCGCGGCGGATTCCTCGACGGTGCGGCCGATTTCGACCCCGCGTTCTTCGGAATATCCCCGCGCGAGGCTCTGGCCACGGATCCACAGCAGCGGCTGCTTCTGGAGACTGCATGGGAGGCCGTGGAGCGCGCCGGCATTGTTCCGGCCCGGCTGCGCGGCAGTCGGACCGGAGTGTTCGCCGGTGTCATGTACCACGACTACGGGGCCGGTACCAGCGACGGAAGCCTCGTGTCCGGGCGGATCGCGTACACGCTGGGCCTCGAAGGCCCCGCGGTGAGCATCGACACCGCATGCTCGTCGTCCCTTGTCGCGCTCCACCTTGCTGCCCAGTCGTTACGCCGAGGCGAGTGCTCGCTGGCGCTCGCAGGGGGCGTCACGGTGATGGCCGCGCCGGACATGTTCGTGTACTTCAGCGAGCAGCGCGGCCTGGCCCCAGACGGCCGCTGCAAGGCCTTCGCCGAGGCGGCGGACGGCGTGGGATGCTCCGAAGGCGCCGGAATCCTCCTGCTGGAACGGCTCTCGGATGCGCGCCGTAACGGCCACGACGTGCTCGCGGTCGTCCGCGGCTCGGCGGTGAACCAGGACGGTGCGAGCAGCGGCCTCACCGTTCCCAACGGTCCTGCCCAGCAGCGGGTGATCCGAGACGCGCTCGCCGCTGCGGGTCTGGAGGCCGGCGACGTGGACGCGGTCGAGGCCCACGGGACCGGCACGAAGCTCGGCGACCCGATCGAGGCGCAGGCGTTGCTCGCCGTCTACGGCCGCGAACACACCCCCGACCGCCCCCTCTGGCTCGGATCGCTCAAGTCGAACATCGGGCACACCCAGGCAGCGGCGGGCGTCGGAGGCGTGATCAAGACGGTTCTCGCGCTGCGAAAAGGCATACTCCCCGCGACGCTGCACATTGACGAGCCCTCGCCGCAAGTCGACTGGTCTGACGGCACGATCCGGCTGCTCACCGAGCCGGTTGCCTGGCCGGAAACCGGTCCGTCACGCCGAGCCGGCGTCTCGTCGTTCGGGATCAGCGGAACCAATGCGCACGTCATCCTCGAAGCGGTGCCGGCCACTGACACGGGGGAGGAGACAGCGCCCACGGCGCTTGCCGGGCGGGCCGTGCCGTGGATGCTCTCGGCGCACAGCCCTGAAGCGCTACAAGCGCAGGCGGCCCGGCTCGCGTCATTCAACGACGGCGAGTCCCACTCGCCGCTGGACCTCGGTTTCTCCCTCGCGACCACGCGCTCGGCGTTGCAGCACCGCGCGGCGGTCCTCGGCGCGGACGAGAGCGAGTGGCGAGCCGGGCTGCAGGCATTGTCCGAGGGCACAGACCACCCGGCCGTGGTGCGCGGGGCGGCTAGACCGGACGGACTCACCGCCTTCCTGTTCTCTGGACAAGGATCGCAGCGTCCTGGCATGGGCCGGGACCTCGCCGCGTCGTTCCCGGTGTTCGCTCAGGCCTACGACGCGCTGTGCACGGAGCTGGATCGGCATCTCGAGCGTCCGCTTCGCGAGGTCATCGACACCGATCCGGAAGCGCTCAACCAGACCGGGTACACCCAGCCCGCGCTCTTCGCGATCCACGTCGCGCTCTACCGGCTGCTCGAATCCTGGGGCCTTGGGCCGGACTTCCTCGTCGGCCACTCGATCGGCGAGCTTGCGGCCGCATACGTCGCAGGTGTGTGGTCGCTGCCCGACGCCTGCGCACTCGTCGCCGCGCGAGGCCGCCTGATGCAGGCTCTTCCGCCCGGCGGCGCGATGCTTGCGATCGCCGCCTCGGAAGACGAAGTCGTTCCCGAACTGCGGTCCGGCGTCGCCATCGCGGCCATCAACGGTCCCCGATCCGTGGTCGTCTCAGGCGAGAAGGACGCAGTACTCGCCATCGCGAATCGACTCGAACGCCGTGGCGGCCACCGGACGAAGCGCCTGAATGTATCGCACGCCTTCCATTCGTCGCTGATGGACCCGATGCTCGCCGAGTTCCGCAGCGTCGCCGAGAGGCTGACCTATTCGCCGCCAGCAATCCCGATCGTCTCGAACATGACCGGAATGCTCGCCGGCGCCGATCAACTGTGCACACCCGAATATTGGGTCAGGCACGTGCGCGATACCGTCCGGTTCTGCGAGGGCGTACGCACCCTCGAAGCCCAAGGCGTATCCCGATTCGTCGAATTCGGCCCGGACGGTTCTCTCTCCGCACCTGGCACGGAGTGCCTGCTCGGGGACCGTCCCGCCGTCTTCATCCCGGTGCTCTACCGCGACCGCCCGGAGGCGCGGCAGGCGATCGCCGCCGTCTGCGGCGCCCATGTGCACGGCGCCGAGGTGAGTTGGTCAGCGTTCTTCGACGGCAGCGGTGCACGACGTATCGACCTGCCCACCTATGCGTTCCAGCGGCAGCGATACTGGACTGACGCCGCGTCCGAAAGCTGGGCGATCAGGCCCGCGACCCAGGACGAGGAGCACCTTCTCCACGTCGATTGGCACCCCTGGGCCGCGAAAGGGGCTCTGCCGCCGGCGCCCGATCAGGTCTTCCTCGCCGACGATGACCCCGAAGCTGTCGAGCAGGCCGTTTCCGGCGCTGCGCCAGAACTCGTGTTCGCCCCGTTCATCACCCAGACCGACCCCGCGGCGGACTTCCCCGCTGCCGTCCGCGCCGCCGCCAACCGTGCCCTCGCGCTCGCTC